>Ga0123337_10001065_pt1 | contig 38137 bp, 41 predicted proteins | sample frozenSSSSmetaG_FD_89792 | JGI IMG/M metagenome (GOLD analysis project Ga0123337, IMG submission 89792) | Glacier valley bacterial and archeal communities from Borup Fiord, Nunavut, Canada, to study Microbial Dark Matter (Phase II) -... | ecosystem: Environmental > Aquatic > Freshwater > Ice >...
GCGTAGAGCCTCCGCTTTAAAGGCTTTATCGAACTTGCGATGGGGAGTGTTTGGTTTGTTAGGACTTGCCATGATAATCGAAGTTACGCAAGAACACTGTCCGATTCAGCACGACCATACCAAACGTCCTTGAGAATCAGTTTTTTAAGACGGTTGCTTTTCGTGAAGGTGGGCGACTGCGAGGTGAGATTGACGTTTGGGTAACTAACCAGCAAATGCGTCGCCCGGACTTGGCTTACTTCACAGACGCGCAAATGCAGAACATGGCTGTTGGTCAGAATCAAATACCTGTTTTTCTTTCGGAGTTCGTATCAGAACATGACGATGCTCGAAAATACATTCGCAAACTGGCTGAGTACTTTCGGGCTGGTGTTCAAATCGTCTGGCTTGTTTTCCCCGATGATCACGTAGTCTACGTCTATACCTCGCCCAAAACCGTTGTCATCTGCACTGATAACGACGTACTCAGCGCGGCCCCGGCCCTGCCCGATTTACAACTGACGGTAGCGGAGTTATTTCAGCGATGAGCAATCGGGTCAGAAAAAAATACTGTAACAAAACAGGCTTCCACTTAGTCTTATGGGCTACCCCTCAGGCAGTAGCCGCCTGCTTCTTTTATGACCATAGCTACTATTGTAATTTGCCTATTGCTGATTCTTGCCTATATCTTCGACATCACCTCGTCGAAAACGAAGATACCGTCTGTCATTCTGCTGTTTGCGCTGGGTTGGGCGGTGAAGCAGGGGACGATATTCTTCGGAACGCCAATACCTAACTTAATGGTTATCCTACCCGTTTTGGGTACGGTAGGTCTTGTACTCATTGTCTTGGAGGGATCGCTCGAACTGGAGCTGAACCGCAGTAAGCTCCCGTTCATTGGCAAAATGACGCTGATTTCGATGCTGCCAATGCTGATTTTCAGTGCTGGCTTTGCGTATGCCTTTTCCTATTTCGAAAACTCTTCGCTGCGTTCGGGTCTGGTGAATGCCATTCCGTTTGCTGTTATCAGCAGTGCCATTGCCATACCGAGCGCGCAGAATCTGACCGCCGGAAATAAGGAGTTCATAACGTATGAAAGCAGCCTGTCCGATATTTTTGGCGTTATTCTGTTTAACTTCATCACGCTCAACAGTGCCATCAATGCGCAGTCGTTTGGCCGCTTTTTTGTTGACCTTGGTGCCATTCTACTCATTACAATTGTCGTGACGCTGGGGCTTGCTTATCTGCTGAGTAAAATCAGGCATTCGGTAAAATTCGTACCCATTATCCTGATCATTGTCCTGATTTACGAAGTCTCAAAAGAGTACCATCTGCCCGCGCTTATTTTCATTCTACTGTTTGGGCTGGCCCTCGGAAACCTCGACGAAATCAAAAAGAGCCGAGGCATACAGCGGCTCAAACCCGGTATCCTGAATGGAGAGGTGCATAAGCTGAAAGAACTGACTACTGAGATTTCGTTTTTGATCAGGGCATTATTCTTCCTGGTATTTGGCTTTTTGCTCGACGTTGACGACCTGATTAACCCAACAACCATAGTTTGGGCTGTGGCTATTGTCTCGGCTATGTACGCGCTGAGGTTTGCGTTCCTCTACGTCTTTAAAATGCCCATGAAGCCCCTACTTTTTATCGCACCAAGGGGGTTAATCACAATTTTGCTGTTTCTGACCATTCCTGTTGCGCAGCAGATAGAGGTCGCCAATAAGTCGCTGACCATACAGGTTATTATCCTGACGGCTCTGATTATGATGGCAGGATTGCTGTTTCACCAAGAACCCACTGATCCGCTGGCCCCGGCTGAGGTGGTTGATGAACCGATCAGTTTTGAAGAGGAGTTATTTGGTAAAGTAGAGGAATGAATTTGCTAGAACGTCAAAAGCCACTCAATTGAGCGGCTTTTGACGTTCTACAGGCTATGGCAGACTCGCTTAGGCGGGCAGCGACCAGCCATTGCGATACTCGCGGCTAACGAACTGGTTGGCTTCGTCGAAGTTGGTGATCTTCATATTCTTGCCGTCCCACATCAAGCGCTTGCGACCGGGGTAGCTGAAACCGCGCCCGTTGGCGTTGGCGTTGCGGAGAGTATAGCTCCGAATGGCTAAGTTGCCCATCAATACTGACTCGGTGAGCGGACCGGCAAAATCGAAGGAAGAGAATAAGCCCTTGTGTTCGCTGCTGTTGAAACCCGCTTTGCAGGCGTTGGCCCATAAGACCTGATGGCCGTTTTCGGGCAGACCCTTCACAATGGGGTTTATCTCAGGTTTTGGTGGCACTATTTTCTCCCCACTTTTGGTGTAAATAACGGGGTCATTGCCATATAAGCCGCAGATCATCAGTCCTTTGTCGCCAATCATCATCATGCCATTCTCGCCGTTTTCGGGCAGTGATTCGCCTTCGGGCAATAGATCGGTGCGGAACGGGCGGATACCTCCGTCTGACCAGGTCATGGTCACTTCCTTCTTGTTTTTGGTCGTGGCCGGAAACTTCATCTCCACGTGCGACGATGGCGGGCAACCTTCAGGAATGTACTCCGGTGCCCAGTCTTTCAGAAATACCGAACCGATACTGGTTTCTACTTCGGTGGGCGAACCCAGCCCCAGCACCCGGAACGGTACGTCCATGATGTGGCAGCCAATATCGCCAAGGGCACCCGCGCCAAAGTTCCACCAGCCGCGCCATTTAAAGGGGTGGTAAGCCGGTGTGTAGCCCACTTTCTGGGCTGGTCCGAGCCACAAATCCCAGTCCAGCCCGTCGGGAACGGTAGCTACTGGCTGCGGCACCGGAATGCCCTGTGGCCATACGGGGCGGTTGGTCCAGAGGTGAATGGTATCGACGGTGCCGATCAGCCCCTTATCGAACAGCTCGATCATCTGTAGCTGTTGCGGATTGGAACCTCCCTGGTTACCCATCTGCGTCACGACTTTGTACTTGCGGGCGGCTTCGGTCAGCATCCGGGCTTCGTTGATGTTATGCGTCAGCGGCTTCTGTACATATACGTGTTTGCCGCGCTGCATGGCGTTCATGGCCACAATGGCGTGGCTATGGTCAGCGGTCGAGACCGTCACGGCGTCGATGTTCTTACCTTCTTTATCGAGCATCTCCCGGAAGTCCTTGTACCGTTTGGCGGTAGGGTGCATCTCGAAATTCTTCTGCACCTGGTCGCGGCTCCAGTCCACGTCGCAAAGGGCCACAATGTTGTTGGCGCCTTTATTAAAGGCGTTATTCGTATCCGAGAAGCCTTTTCCCGCTACACCCACCCCCGCAATGTTGAGCTTGTCGCTGGGAGCAGTAAAGCCCCGCCCGCCGAGTACGTGGCGCGGTACAATGAAGAAACTGGTGGCAGCCAGCGCACTGGTCTGGATAAACTGGCGACGGCCGGTGGCGTTGTCAGTTGGTTTTTCAGATTGGTTCATAGTATAATAGAGCTAAGTTGATTCACTGGAGAGAAAGGAAAACATAGAGCGTTTTTACCCAATCGTCTCAGATATATTAGTCCGGCTGTCCGGCCTATCTTTAACGCCGTTTCAATCTCTGTTCATGCACAAGTTATTTTTCGCACTGCTGTGTACAACCGTCTCGCTGGCGCAGCCCACACAGCCTGCCCTGATACCCAGTCCGCAAACGTTCGAAAGCCGAACGGGTCACTTTACCATTACTGCCCAAACCCGGCTCAATATCCTGACGCCGGTGCCGTCGGTGCGCCGGATGGTGCAGCGTAATCTGCCCGGTCTGCGGCTCACCGATCAGACCCGGCCCGCGCGGGCCATTACCGTTCGGCTGGCGTCGGTGCCGGGCGTGGGGCCGGAGGGCTATGATCTGACCGTTTCGCCAACGGGCGTTTTGCTGACCGCTCCCCGCGAAGCCGGGTTATTTTATGGACTGCAAACGCTACGTCAATTTCTGCCTGTGAACGCATTTGCCGGGAGGGATAACCCGGTAAAACGGACCGTTACGGGCGTAGTACCCGCCCTGCACATCCGCGATCAGCCCCGCTTTGGCTGGCGGGGGCTGATGCTCGACGTAAGCCGCCATTTCTTCGATAAAGCCTTTGTAATGCGCTACATTGACCAGATGGCACAGTATAAATTCAATGTCTTTCACTGGCACCTGACCGACGATCAGGGCTGGCGCATCGAGATCAAAAGCCTGCCCCGGCTCACGCAGGTGGGCGCGTATCGGGTGCCGCGTACGGGCGTCTGGCGCGATATTACCAACCCGCTGCCCGGCGAAAATACTACCTACGGCGGTTATTATACGCAGGACGACATCCGTGAGGTAGTAGAGTATGCGGCACAGCGTAGTATCACGGTCGTACCGGAAATTGACATGCCGGGGCATATGATGGCGGCCATTGCCGCCTACCCGAACCTGACCTGCGGCAACAAACCCCAGCCCGTACCGCCCAACAGTAAATTTTACCGAATCGAAGACAACAACCTCAATCCCTGCGAAGACAGCACGTTCTTATTTGTCGATAAAGTCCTGACCGAAGTGGCCGCGCTGTTTCCTGGACCGTACATCCATATTGGGGGCGACGAAGCATACAGGGGGTTTTGGGAAACCTGCGCGGCCTGTAAACCGCTGATGGCCGCTAATAACCTTAAAAACGTGGACGAGTTGCAGAGTTATTTCATCCGGCGCGTCGAAAAAATCGTGGAATCGAAGGGTAAAAAACTCATTGGCTGGGACGAGATTCTGGAAGGTGGACTGGCTCCCAATGCCACCGTGATGAGCTGGCGGGGTATGAAAGGAGGCATTGAAGCGGTCCGGCAAAACCATTCCGTTATCATGTCGCCCGAAAATCCGGCCTACTTAGACCGCTATCAGGGCGACCCCTCCATCGAACCCAGTACGTTTGGTATGGTCCGGCTGAGCGACGCGTACGCCTTTGAGCCGGTGCCGGACAGTGTGCGGGTGGAGCTGATTCTGGGTGGGCAGGGCAATCTCTGGACCGAGTCGGTACCTACCCCGCGCCATGCCGAGTACATGACCTGGCCGCGGGCCTTTGCGTTGGCCGAGGTGCTTTGGTCACCGAAAAGACAGCGTAACTGGCCCAACTTTGTGACCCGCGTAGAGAGCCATTTAATTCGGTACGACTCACTGGACGTCAACTACGCCCGCAGTATGTACGATCCCGTCGTACTCACGAAAAAACCTCCCCTCGGCGCCGTAGAGGTGTTTCTAAGCCATGAACTGCCCGACGTATTTCTTTACTATACCACCGACAATACCCTGCCCGATAACCGCGCCCCGCTCTATACCAGATCGTTTCTGATGCCCGCCGGTGCCGACCGGCTGAAGGTCGTAGCCTACCGGAACGGTAAACCCATTGGCCGGATACTGGACCTGACCACCCCCGATTTGCTGTTGCGGATGAAGTAACGACCATCACCCTGTTAACCATTCACTTCTCCGGCTTTCCTGCCAAATCGCTGTATATTTGAGAAACTAATGTCCTCTGGAATGACCGTAACAACTCCGACCGTACCCCAACAAATCCCGCTCATTACCGACGCGCTTGCGTTGCTTAAAAGACTGATTGCCCAGCCGTCGTTCAGTCGGGAAGAAGACCGGACTGCCGTATTGATCGAGGATTTCTTCCGGCAAAACCATATTCCCTTCGAGCGGCTGCTCAATAATGTATGGGCTAAAAACCGATACTTCGACCCCGCGAAGCCCAGTATTCTGCTCAACTCGCACCACGATACGGTAAAACCCAATCCGTCCTGGACGCTCGATCCGTTTACCCCGGTAGAGGCCGACGGTAAACTGTTTGGGCTGGGTAGCAACGATGCGGGCGGCTGTCTGGTCTCGCTGCTGGCCACCTTCGTCCACTTCTACGACCGACCCGGTCTGAGCCATAATCTGGTGATGGCCGCGAGTGCCGAAGAAGAGATTTCGGGTAAAAACGGGCTGGAACTGCTGTTACCTCACCTGCCGCCCATTCGTTTTGCCATTGTGGGCGAACCTACCGAAATGCAGCTCGCTATCGCTGAGAAAGGCTTACTCGTACTGGACTGCACGGCTCACGGCAAAAGTGGTCATGCCGCCCGCGACGAAGGCGAAAACGCCATCTATACGGCCATTCAGGACATCAACTGGCTTACCAGCTACCAGTTTCCACGTGTGTCGCCGGTACTGGGGCCGGTTAAACTCTCGGTCACGATCATTAACGCCGGTACGCAGCACAACGTAGTGCCGGACACCTGCACGTTTACGGTCGATGTGCGCGTAACGGAGCAGTACACGCTCGAAGAAGTTATTGAAACCATCCGGGCCAACGTCAAATCTGACGTGCAGCCGCGTTCTATCCGGCTCAAACCCAGCAGTATTCCCGCCGGTCATCCCCTTGTTCAGGCTGGCCTCGCACTGGGTAGACGCACCTATGGCTCACCCACTACTTCCGACCAGGCCGTGCTCAATTGCCCTTCGCTCAAGTGCGGCCCCGGCCATTCGGGCCGTTCGCACTCGGCCGACGAGTTCATTTATCTGCGCGAAATTGGCGAAGGCGTTACTGGCTATATCCAGATGCTGGAGCAGGTTTTGTGAATTTTTGAGTTGTTACGCAGCCATGCGCAGAGTAAAAAAAGAGACTCAGTGAGTTATATTTCCTTTGCGAATCTCTTTTGTTTTCTGCGCATCTCTGCGTAACAACTTTTCAGAAACATGAAACTCATCCTGCTCACTCTCCTCGTTGCCCTATTTGCGGGCGAAATTGTGTACGCCCAACAGGCTAAAGCGTTGTTTCCCCAAAAACCGGGGATGCAGCTGTATACCTTCCGGCGGGGCATGAAAACCAATTCGGGCGCGTCGCTCGATAGTATCCGGGCCATGGGCATTACCGACGTAGAGTGCGGAGCCTTTGCCGGAACAGCTGCCGAAACCCGTAAAATGCTCGATGAGCGTGGTATGCACTGCTCCAGCTTTGGCTCCGGTTACGATAACCTGCTCGACCCCGAGAAGCTACGCGAGGTAGGCCGCAACGCTAAAACTATGGGTGCCGACTATATCATGGTTGCGTGGATCATGAAAAAGCCACCCTTCACATTTGACGATGCGCAGGCGGCTGTTACCAACTTCAACCGCATTGGCAAGCAGCTTAAGGATGAGTTCGGGCTGACGTTCTGCTACCACAATCACGGCTACGAATTTGCTGAATACAAAGACGGCACACTCTTCGACTATATCGTACAAAATACCGATCCGCGCTATGTCAGTTTTGAGCTGGATTTGCTCTGGGCAGCTTTTCCGGGTCAGAAGCCGGAGCAGCTACTCACCAGGTATGGCAACCGATTTAAGCTCATGCACCTCAAAGACCTGCGCAAAGGCATCCCGCCCAATCTATCGGGTGGTACCTCGGTCGAGAATGACGTAGTGCTGGGTACGGGGGCCATTGACATGGTAGCGGTGCTGAAAGCAGCTAAAAAAGCGGGTATCAAACACTACTATATTGAGGATGAAAGCTCATCGTTTGCCACGCAGGTGCCGCAGAGTCTGGCGTTTTTGAAACGTGTTGAGGAGTAAGGTATTCTGCCCGGTTAGGTTAACACTCGTCAAACTATTAACAAAAACCCCCCGGTCAATGACCGGGGGGTTTTTGTTAATAGTTCTTTTCAGAACCGAAGTCTAAATAGCGGCTGTTGCCCGTACCGCGCGGTTGCCGTTCACGTTCGGGGCGGTCGCTGCGTGGCGCGGTGCTTTCGGTATGTCGGGTGTCTGCCTGCCGGGGTTGCGGATTGCTATTGCCACCACTGCGGGGCTGACTGCGGTTGTCGTCGCGCCGGGGCGAACTGCTGACCGGAGCGTTTGGCCGACGTTCGTTGCTGCGGTTGCGGTCATTGGTGGCTGGTGCGGTGTTGGTACGATTACTGTTTCCCTGCGGACGCCGACTCTGACCTTCGCGGTTACCACCTCCGCTGCGGCCCTGCCGTTGTGGAGGTGCGGGTGTCACCTTCGTGGTATCGAAGTTGGGTGGGAATGGATGGTTCGTAACAACCGGCACTTTCTTGCCAATCAGCTTCTGAATGTCGCGCAGATACTCGGTTTCTTCCTGTTCGCAGAACGACAGGGCGATACCGTCGTGACCGGCCCGGCCCGTACGGCCAATGCGGTGTACGTAGGTCTCGGGAATATTCGGTAGTTCGTAGTTGATAACGTGCGAAAGCTCTTCAACGTCGATGCCCCGCGCGGCAATGTCGGTAGCTACCAGCACCCGTGTTTCGCCACTTTTAAAGTTGGAAAGGGCGCGTTGCCGGGCGTTCTGTGACTTGTTGCCGTGAATGGCTTCGGCTTTGAAGCCGCTTTTGACCAGGTCTTTTACAACCTTGTCGGCACCGTGCTTGGTACGGGCAAACACAAGAGCTGACTTTACGTTCTTGTCGCTCAGAATGTGCGCAAGCAACTCCCGCTTGTCATCCTTACCTACGAAATACAAAGCCTGGTCGATAGTGTCGGCAGTGGACGAAGCGGGGGTTACCTCTACTTTAGCCGGGTTATTCAGAATTGTGTCGGCCAGTATAGCTACGTCGGGCGGCATCGTAGCCGAGAAAAACAGCGACTGACGATTCGGGGGTAGTTTGGTAATGACTTTTCTGACGTCATGGATAAAGCCCATGTCGAGCATCCGGTCGGCTTCGTCCAGAACAAAAAACTGGATGTCGCGCAGGTTAACGTGACCCTGTTGCATCAGATCGAGCAGTCGGCCTGGCGTGGCAATCAGAATGTCGAGACCAGCCCGCAGTGTGTTAACCTGACTGTGTTGTGAAACACCGCCAAAAATGACGGCATGACGCAGGTTAAGGTGACGACCGTAGGCGCCAAAACTCTCATCGATCTGGATGGCCAGTTCGCGTGTGGGTGTCAGAATCAGCGTTTTAATGCGACGGGGACCCCCTGGATTTTTCTGGCGTTCTTCATTCAGCAGTTGCAGAATTGGAATGGCGAAGGCTGCCGTTTTGCCGGTTCCGGTCTGGGCGCAACCGAGCAGATCGCGTCGGGCTAAGAGAATCGGAATGGCTTGTTGCTGAATGGGGGTGGGAATGGTGTATCCTTCTTCGGCAAGTGCCTTCTGGATTGGTTCAATCAGTGATAAATCGGAAAATTGCATGTAAAAGTGGACGTCGGCAGGCGGGGAATTGGGTTGTTTTTGAATCCGGCATCCAACGTCGAAAAAATGAAGTTATACGCTACTAACCCCCCGGTTGCAAATAAAGTGCCAGAATTGGGCCATGTGGCCCTGGCTGGGAGGTATGTGCTACGCTATTCGTAGATGCTGCCCGCCGTTTTTTCGACGATACCCTTCGGCAAGAGCCAGGCTATCAGCTTGCCCACTTTGTTGAGTGCCCCTGTAACAACCTCGGTCTGGCCCGATAGTGTGGCCTCAACGGCCTGACGGGCTACTTCGGCGGGTGTCATATTTACGCGTTCGGCGGCTTTTCGACCTTTTTCGCCAATCTGCGCCCGATCCACAAAGCCGGTATCTGTGGCACCGGGGCACACGCAGGTAACGGTGACGGATGAACGTTTTAATTCCTGCGCCAGGCCCCGGCTAAACTGCAATACGAGTGATTTGGAGGCTGCGTACAAACTCAGACGCGGAATGGCCTGATAGGCCGCCGAACTGCCGATGTTCAGGATATAAGCACGGGTCTGCTGCCGAAGCTGGGGCAGAAATAGATAACATAGTTCAACCAGCGCGGTATTGTTCACCGCCAGCATATTTAAATGCTTAGAGAGGGCCTGACTCTCAAACGGCCCGCTCAGCCCGTAACCGGCGTTGTTGACGAGCATCTGCACCGCGTAACTTCCTTTGCTACACCAGTCCACTACCTGCTGGGCCGCACCTTGTCCCGCCAGATCGACCGCCAGAAAATGGACCTGAATGCCGTATCCAGCTATCAGCCGCTGACTTTCCTGCGCCAGTACAGTTTCGGAACGGGCCACCAGCAACAAGTCAAATTTTCGGCGGGCCAGTTCGTCGGCAATGGCCAGACCAATTCCCCGGCTGGCACCAGTAATGAGGGCGTAGGGCATAGTAGGAAGTTATAGAGTTGTAGAGTTATAAAGTTGGCTGACGCCGTTTTTCCTTGTGCGTCAGCCAACTTTATAACTCTACAACTTTACAGCTCTTCTTAAATGTTAACCTTAGAGATGAACCGGTGATAGAATGGCGTTTTACTATTCTCGTGTTTGGGCATGTACTTACCCGTTACGACTGGTACGTACATAACGCGCCGACGGCTGGCTTCACCCACATGGGGTGACTGCTGCGCCCGGTGCCACAGCCGGCCATCGTGCACCGACAAGTCTCCCGCGCTGATGTCGAAGCCGATTTCGGCCTTATCAGGGTCGTTGTCCACGAAATACTTCTTGCGGAAGAGCATTTTGATGATGCCCTGTTTGTGAGTGCCGGGAATAACGCGCAGGCCGCCGTTTTCGTAGGGGGTATCGTTGAGGTGAATACCCACGTTAAGCATCGGCATGATGCGTTGCCCCAGAAAAATATCACGCGGGCTGTCGGTATGCCAGCCCATTTGTGAGAATTTGCTGTTGGGTGTTCTGACGTAGTGATTCATAATCAGCCCGTCTTTCTCGATTTCGGCAATGCGGCCTTCGTAAGGCTGGAGCAGGTCAACCACGGCCTGTAGGCGGGGGTCATTGAGGAACTCATGGAGAGCGGTACTGTGCTGCGACAGAAAACACATCCGCTGAATCATGGGTTTATCATCGTGGTCCTGCCCAAACTTCAGCGGTATCCCATTGACTTTGTCCCGCTTTTCGTCGAGCCATTGCTTTTCGATACGCTGGGTTTCGCTGATGAATAACGCAACTGTTTCGGGCCGGATGAAATTGCGAAAGACAATAACGCCATTCTTTGTAAAAAACTGGCGCTGCTCCGGGGTAATGGTTTCGCCTAAGGTAAAAGGGGGCAAGTCTATTTTGCTCATATCGGTGTTTTGGCCAACCGGTTAGGTGGTGCTAATGGCAGACCGTAAGGTCTTTCGCTGGCGGATATCTAACCGTAACATACTCTTGACGGCAAATCTACTAAATTTACAATTTTCGGATTACTTTCCGGCCAGATAATTAATTCGGCCTTAATCAATGCTTACGTCAAAATTCGGTTTCTGTCAGGCCCGTAAATACTCGCTTACGGCATTTTTAGGCCTATTATTGAGTCTTTCGAGCCATTTGGTAGCTCAGCCAGACAGTCTCATAACGCTCCACAAAGCTACTAGTTCACTTACTCCTAAAACGCGTAATATTCTAATTCTACCCCTCATTGCCCGTTCTATCGAGACTGACTGGTCGGCGGGCGTGGCGGGTTCGTTCACGTTTCGGTTTAATCCGGCTGATACGCTCACCCGCACCTCTAATGCACAGGTGCTGGCTCTTTATTCGCTGCGCAAACAGTTCATTGCGGCAATCAACGGGGCAACTTATTTTCCGGGCGAACAATTCATTCTGAACTACCAAATTTCGTACAGTTACTTCCCCGATAAATTCTGGGGTCTGGGTAAAGCCGCACCGGACCAGAACGAAGAATCGTACACGTTTCGCCAGTATTACCTCTATGGCCATCTCCAGCGCAAAGTAAGGAACCGCGTGTTTGTTGGCTTTCAGTACGAATACCAGCGGCTTTTAGGGATTGATTATCAGGCGGGTGGCCTGTTTGATCAGCAGCAGGTAGCTGGTCGGGATCCGTACCATATTTCAGGAGCGGGCGTAAGCCTGACCTACGATTCGCGTACTAATGCCTTTGCCCCCAATCAGGGCGGCTTTTATCAGATTCTGGCCATTCAGTTCACGCCGATTCTGGGTTCACAGTTTCAGTACACCAGTTATACGCTCGACGCACGCCGATACTGGCGGCTGTACCGCCAGCAGGTGTTGGCGGTGCAGGCATTCGGGCAGTTTGGCGCGGGTGATGTACCGCTGCGCAGCCTGTCTTCATTTGGCGGCTCCAGCAGCATGCGGGGTTTTTACGATGGGCGGTACCGCAGCCGCGACCAGATTGTGGTGCAGGCTGAATACCGGATACCGCTATTCTGGCGCATCGGAGCCGTGGGGTTTGCGGGCGTGGGCAATAATGGTGATCGGCTAACCGACCTAAACCTCCACGATCTGAAATACTCCGTAGGGGGCGGCCTGCGTGTGGCCCTGAATCGTAAAGAACGACTTAATCTACGTGTTGACTATGGCTGGGGTCTGGGACAGTCGGTTTCCAACGGTCTGTATTTTCAGTTGGGCGAAGCGTTCTGATTCACCTGTTCCAGCCGCCCAAAGCCATCTTTTTGCCAAGCCAGTAGAGTGGATACGTGAAAACGAACGCGCCCAGCACGTCAATGGTATAATGCACGTGCTGTACCAGTAGCAGACTACCAACGGCCAATGAGCCAATCAGGGCCAGTAGCCGGGAGATTCGATCGCGGAAACACAGAAACATCAGAAAAATCGTGGACGTGTGGCCGGAGTAAAACAGGTCTTTGGTGATGTACGATTCGCCGTAGAATGCATTGCTGATGGGGTCGATAAGCGGAATCAGGCCAATGGGTGGGTCGAGCGGTACGAGCGTGATGCTGATCATGCGCGACAGGCTGACGATGACGTAGCCATACACGAACAGCATAAAGACGGCGGGACTACGGCGGGCGCGGATTAGGAGGAGCATGGCCGTTGCCCAGATAATCAGGAAAATAGCGATGGATACGTCCGTAGCCGGTAGTTGATTCAGGACCCAGTCGTTCAGCACGGGCCCGCTTTTTTGTTCGATAGTCTGGAAGAAATACGGGAACGCCAGTAGTAGTAACACCAATGCTATGACGCCGATAATTAATTTTTGTCGGAAAGCTGTATGCTGCCAGGCTGCCTGCCAGGCCAGATCGCCGGTAGGATCAGGAGTAAGTATGCCCATAAACGTTGAAAAAGGCCGCAAAGATACGGACACTGCCAAAGAGCCACAACGTGGCTTGCAGTATCTCCTGCGAAAGAGCGTATTCGTACTCCATCTGCGTGTAACTGATACCCTCGACGGACAAGGAACCGTAACGACCTCCGACAATCAGAATGTAATAGTCACAATCGTCAATTAATCGCTTGATAAGTGTCCATTGATCATCATCAGCGGCTGGAAATAATTCCATACCTACGGGAATACAATCTAATTCAAGCAATGCCTGCATTACTTCGCGCCGTTCGTCTAACAAATCTTTGTAAGTCGAACGAACGAATACTTGGTATTTCTTCTCCATAAATCAATTCAGCAGATAATCGGCGGGTGATAAAATCGCAACACCCTGAAAAGGGTGCAGAATCAGCAGATAGCTGTCGCCGGAAATGATGAACGAAGCCGAAGCAGACAAGGCCAGTTCGAGGAACTTGTTGTCTTTAGGGTCGCGGCAGGCCGTACTGGTGTGCGTGATGGGAACGTGAATAGCAATTTCAGCTAATTCGGCATAAAAGAAAAGACGTTTTTCGAGGGAAACGTATTTATCAAATTTAGACCGTTGAAGCACGTCGTATAACTCCGCCAGCGTACTTTCCGAAACGACAAGTTCACCACGATCTATAGCTTTCTGATACGCTCGTGCCGGAACAGACCGGGGCAGAATGATTGTGCTAACCAGCGTGTTCGTATCGAGAACGGTTGGCTGATTCATTCAGGGTTATTTAGAATGTCGTTCAGGATTTCTTCGGTCATGCCATTAGCCGCAGCTTCTTTGGCCACGGCATCCATTGCCTGCTGAAGCCGGGCGTAGCGAGTTCCTTTCTCACGAACCTTGAGCCGGTTTCCAGGCGTGTCGAGAGCAGGTGGTAAGCTGAACTCCGGTTCGTCGTCAAGATCAATGACAATAACCTCAACCCGACGCTGCTGATACGCTTTCGGAAGCGGAATTTCCAGCACACCGGTAGCGGGCGTAGTTAAAATTTGACGTAGCGCGTTCATAGATGTGTTGGTTGATGACATTGCTAAAGATAAGGAATTTTCGCTGTTCATACCATCAGCAGCCGCCACACGCCCGACAGCAAAAGCAGTAACAACCCGGCGGGGGTCAGCACTTTCCAGCAGAGATACATCATCTGATCGACCCGGATGCGGGGGAAGGTCCAGCGAACCCACATTTGCAGCAACACCGCCAGAAACACTTTGCCCAGCAGCCAGAATGCCCCCGTTACAGTACCCCAGACGGTGCCGGGCGCACCACTCGTCCAGTCGGCGAGGTGTAACGGGCCGAGGTTGGGCAGGGGGGTGTTCCAGCTGCCCAGAAACAGAACGGCCCCCAGAAAGGACACCAGCAGCATCATAGCGTATTCGGACAGGTAAATCAGCGCGAATCGCATTCCGGAATATTCGGTATGGAAGCCGCCCACAATTTCCGACTCGCCCTCGGGCAGATCGAAGGGCGCGCGGTTGCTTTCGGCGAGGGTACAGATGAAGAAAATTACGTAGGCGATGAGCAGAAACGGGTTGCGCAGGATGTTCCAGGAAAAGATACCGCCCCAGCCCGTTACGTCGATGCCCAGGGCTTTCAGTCCGAACAGGTAATTGGTCTCATCGGTGTAGATACCCTGCTGGAAACTCAGCGTTTGCAGGTTCAGCGATTGCCCAATCATGACTACGCACAGGATGGTCAGTCCCAGCGGAATCTCGTAGGAGATCATCTGCGCCACCGACCGCATGGCCCCAAACAGCGAGTATTTGTTGTTGCTGCCCCAGCCCGCCATCAGAATGCCAACTACGTCGAACGAGACAATAGCCATTAGGTAAAATACACCTACTTCCGCCCCAGACCCCTGAATGTCGGGCGTGAGCGGCAGTACGGCAAAGCCCGCAAATACCGACGCGAAAATCACCGCCGGAGCCAGCAGAAACAACCGACGGTCGGCAGCGGTCGGCACGATGTCTTCCTTTTGAAGCAGCTTCAGCAGGTCGGCAAACAGTTGCAGGAGTCCCCATTTACCGGTTTCCATCGGTCCCAGCCGGTCCTGCATAAACGCCGATACCTTGCGTTCGGTATAGACCCCAACGACCACAAAGCCAGACGCAATCAGCAGGAAAAGAGGGAGGGCTAACACAGTTATCAGTTATCAGTGATCAGTAAACACGAAGCAGGTACACACTGGTAACTGATAACTGTTTACTGATCGCTGGATTAAAACTCGGCCTGTTTGGGTGCTCTTGGGAAGGGAATCACGTCGCGGATGTTGCCCATGCCGGTTACGAACTGCACCAGCCGCTCAAAACCCAGCCCGAAGCCCGCGTGCGGTGCCGACCCAAACCGGCGCGTATCCAGGTACCACCAGATGGCGTCCGGTTCGATGCCTACTTCCTGCATACGGGCGGTCAGTTTGTCGAGGTCATCTTCGCGCTGTGAGCCGCCAATGATCTCGCCAATGCCGGGAAACAAGACGTCCATAGCCCGCACGGTTTCGCCGAAGACCTGCCCGCGTGCGTTGGTAGCCGGGGCGTCGTCCTGCTTCATGTAGAAGGCCTTGATATCACGCGGGTAGTTAGTCAGGATAACGGGTTTTTTGAAGTGCTTCTCTACCAGATACCGCTCGTGTTCGGACTGTAAATCAACGCCCCAGCTTACTTCGTACTGAAACTGCCCTTTTTTGGCGGGTTTCGAGTTAACCAGAATCTCGACGGCTTCGGTGTAGGTCAGTCGCTCAAACTCGTTGCTGATCACGAACTGAAGTTTTTCGAGCAACCCCATCGCGCTCTGTTCTTCCTTCTTTTTAGTTTTTTCTTCTTCCTGTAGCCTATTGTCCAGAAAGGCGAGGTCGTCTTCGCAGTGTTGCAGGGCGTAGCGGATAACGGTTTTTACAAAGTCTTCGGCCAGGTTCATGTTGTCCAGCAACTCATGAAAGGCCATTTCCGGCTCGATCATCCAGAACTCGGCGAGGTGGCGGGTGGTGTTCGAGTTCTCGGCCCGGAAGGTCGGTCCGAAGGTGTAGATTTTGCCCAGTGCCAGCGCGCCCAGTTCGCCCTCCAGTTGACCCGACACCGTCAGGCTGGTCTCCCGCCCGAAGAAATCCTGACTGTAATCCACTTTGCCGTCTTCGCTGAGCGGTGGTTTGGTGGCATCGAGTGTGGTAACGCGAAACATCTCGCCCGCGCCCTCGGCGTCCGATGCCGTGATGATGGGCGTGTTGAGGTAGAAAAAGCCGTTGTCGTTGAAGTAGGTATGTACGGCAAAGGCCAGCGCGTGGCGGATTCGCAAAATGGCACTAAACGTATTGGTACGGGGCCGCAGGTGGGCAATCTCGCGCAGAAACTCCAGCGAATGTCGTTTGGGTTGCAGAGGATACTTGTCGGGGTCGGCGGGGCCGTAAATATGGACGTTGCTGATCTTGATTTCGACCGACTGCCCGGCCCCCTGCGATTCGACCAATTGCCCGGTAATGGCGACACAGGCCCCGGTTGTAATGAGTTTCAGGACATCGTCGGGAAGCTGACCAGCCTCGGCTACGGCCTGTATATTGTTAATAGTGGATCCATCGTTAAGGGCAATGAAAATAGCGTTTTTGCTTTCGCGCTTGGTGCGGACCCAGCCTTTAACGGTAACGTCGGTCCCAACAGAACCGGATTTCAATAACTGCTGAACAGGAAGGTAACTCATGGATGGCGACAATCGGATTGGAGATAATGCCGTAAAAATACGAATTGCCGCCCGAACTGCCCATCTGTGTTTTTGGTAACGGTGGTTTCTGTCAGCCACAGGCCACTACCAGCTCAAATTGGCTGACCAGTATTCGCGGCTTAGGGTGTTGGTCAGGTAAGCGTATTCGTGAGAATGAATATTGAGCCGGATCGTTAGCGGAAAAACAACATCCCAGTTCCACCAGGGCGGGAGCTGTTCATGGCTTAGTTCAAGTTCGAAGGTGTTGATGTTGGATGATTGCGGGCTGATCCGGCTCAGGTGCCGCAGGGGGGCGGGGAGTTGAAACGGAAGGGGGGCATCTGAAGAAACCCAACGGCGTAATTCGTCAAATTCTGCTTCGGTGAGCGCCAGCCGAAACGGAATACGGTTCGGTACGGGTTCACCGAATTGGGCCACTACGTCCCGACGAAACCAGATTGATCCTGTCAGCAATATCCGCTTGTCCGTAAAGTTTATCCCGAACGATAGCGTACACTTTTCACCCTGAAAACGCATATAATAGGTTCGTTCTGACGATTATACTGAGTTTGTAACCCGTAAATTTAACCCCTTTTTGAAGCTGAACACACCAGGCCCTGTTGTATTCCTGTTCAAATAGCCACTGCCAGAACAGTTTGTATCAGTCAGTGTTTGAATGCGGCTGGTCATTTTAGGTTTTTTTAGTGTGAATTTAGCGAACGCCTGTTGTGCAGAGTAACTTTGCCTGGTCTATTTGATTGCACACATCAACGCATAATGACACGTATTCTCTATATTGTTCGGCATGCCAGGGCCGAAGACGGCACCTTATTCATGGCTGACCACGACCGCAATCTGCTCCCTGACGGTATCATGGCAGCCGCTCGTATGGGGCATCATTTGCAAAGTCTGCACATAAATCCCGGGCTGCTTGTCAGTAGTACGGCCATCCGCGCCCGCGATACGGCCAGAACAATGGCTGAGCAACTTGGTTTTGATCTCGACACAATCGAGTATGACAGCGAACTCTTCGAAGGCGGTGCCAAAGCTTACCTGGCGGTTGTGAACTCCCTGCCTAACTCGGTAGATTCGGCCATGATTGTGGGGCATAACCCTGACGTGTCTTATTTCTCCGAATACCTAACCCATGAACAGATTGGCTCCTTACGTAAAGGAGCCGTAGTAGGCATTGCCTTCGAGAATATTGCCTGGGCCGAAGTGTCGGGCCGAATGGGGCATGTTGTTCTGAACGTATCGCCCCGAGACATCAATCAATAGTAGTAGCCATGAATCGAAACCGACGCATTTTTATCGTTGTCTTTGTGCTATTCACCACCCTCGTCGCGTTATTGGCTATCGACATGGCCAGCCGGACGACGGCCCCCTGGAACAAGAAGAAACAGGCAGTGCGGGCCTTCAAACCCGATGGCACCGCCATTGACTCAGTGGCCACCGATACGCTGCTTTTGCCGAAATAGATATGCTGAATCTTCAGGCTGTTCATCACATTGCCATTATCTGTGCCGACTACGAACGGTCAAAACGGTTCTACGTCGATATACTTGGCCTGACCGTACTGAATGAAGTGTATCGGGCCGAACGGCAATCGTACAAACTGGATCTTGCCCTGAGCGGACAGTACGTAATTGAGCTGTTTTCATTTCCTGATCCACCCCGGCGTCCGTCGCGCCCCGAAGCACTTGGTCTGCGCCACCTTGCCTTTACCCTCCCGGACCTTGACACAGCCGTTGCTCATCTGGCCGTCCGGGGCGTTATGACCGAACCCATCCGAACCGACCAGCACACCGGCAAACGCTTCACGTTTTTTGCCGACCCCGATGGCCTGCCGCTTGAACTGTACGAAGCGTAACGAATCACCACAAACTCGTTGTAACACCCATACCGATGCTCCTGCATGCATTGCTATCGCTTTGCTTGCTTTGAGCGCAGCAGCGAGGTGTTCTGCGGGAGGGATTTCATTTATAGGTTAGAAACGTCGTTGCTTCACAATCCCTGTCAGTCTTCACCCGTACCCATCTGGCCTGAAAACCCCGCGGAAATTCTTAATCTACCGTTTTCCCCGGAGCAACGGTAAACGACCTGTAAGCCATCCAGATTTTGGCGTAGCCGTCGGCATTCTCGGCGGGTAGTTCATAAAATGTTCCGTGGCAGTTGAGCAGATCACGTTCCGTAGCCACTTCCCGACAGATGCGTAACGCGGCCTGATTCGTTAAGCCTGTATAGGCGTTATCGCCGAGGGGTAGCCGCCAGCGTCGGCCTTTGTCATCAACAATCAAAACGCTCGATGCGTCAATCGTCACGACCTTCTGCGGAATGGCAAATTTACTTTTGATAACATCCATCGTGGCAACTTCCTCTTTCCGAACGAGCTGCATATTGCCATCCAGTTCGTAGTACCCAACGTTGGCGGGCTGGCCACCTTTATACGTCAGCGCGGCCATTCCCAGCGCCCGGCGGTTGTTGCCCAGTCCGTACATCAACCCACCCGAGGTGTTTGCCGAAGTTACCGTACTGAGACCGCCAAAAATTTCGTTGGCGTTTGTGCTACGGGTGTCACTGGCTGAATACGAGAAGTGAACCGTTCGATTAGACGCCTTATCTGACTTGACGCGAATCCACTCGCCAGGTGCGTTCGTGCTAAAGGCTATCTGCGCGGCTTTATGCGCACCAATAGTTGCGGTTTGCAGGGAATTCCAGTTTCCATTGCCAGTCTTGTCGACCTCAAAGGTGATGTGTATTTCAGCATCACTGTTGTTCTGGACCCAGGCTGAGCGATTGGGCCAACCCGCAAATAGAAATGGTTCGGAGGGTTCGCTGGCTTTCACCCCTTCGTTCAGCCATACAGCCCCTTCTGCCGTATTTGGCCCCAACTGGTCGGGTAGGGTAGGGGTAGTAAACCACAGGTTCGAGTTCGATTGACCCGGCCCTTCGATGTTGCCCTTCACCTTACGTTTATTCAGAAACTCCTTCTGCGCTGAATCGTCGCAGCCAAAAACCAGTTGGTCATTCCAGCGGGTATAATCGCCAATTACTTTCAGATACGCAGACCGGGGGCGGATACCCGCCGTATTGGTGGCCGTAAAACTACCGGGAAATCGCCAGAATAGTCCGTGCATAGTCATTAGCTAGTCAGGTTGCTGGCTAGTCCCCACATCCCGAATCCGGGGCCATTCGGTATTCCAGCCGTGCGCACCACCCTGCCGTCGAGACTCATTCGGACCACGCCAAACGACGCGTCGTTGAGTTGTTCGTTGGTTTGGGCTTCGAGCCAGTCAAGTGCGTCAGGGTCAGAAAAAGTTATGGGCTGGTTCACGGAAGGTTTTTTGAGGGTGTCATTTATTGCCATTCATGGTTAATCTGTCCAAGGTCAGAGATTCACAGCCAATGACTCAGTCTGCACTGGCAAATAAACGCGGAACGTGGTACCGGCACCGGGCTGGCTGCTGGCCGTGATGGCCCCCCGATGGTTTTCGACCACCTTCCGGCAAATGGCCAGCCCCACGCCCGTGCCGGCATAGACGTTCTTGCCGTGCAGCCGCTGGAAGACCTGAAAAATACGGTCCAGATACTTCTCATCGAAACCAATGCCGTTGTCGGCCACGTTAATTTCGTAAAACTGGTCAATGGTCTTACCGTCGTCGGTGGTAGGTACCGCCCTGGCGGTACCTACCACCGACGACGGTAAATCGGCACTGGACAGCACCCGATGGGTAATGCTGACGCGGGGCGGTACGCCGGGCAGGCGGAATTTGATCGCGTTGCTCAGGAGATTCTGAAACAGTTGATTCAGTTGGGTACGGTCTCCCATGATCTCCGGCAGATCGTCCCAGTCGATACCCGCGCCCGACTCCTGCACTGCCACCGAGAGGCTGTCAATTAAGCTGGTCAGCAGCCCGGTTAGCGATACCGGCGCGAACGGATTACGCTCGGTCGATACCCGCGAATAGTTGAGCAGGTCCCGAATCAGCCCCGACATTCGCTCGGCGGCTTTCTGCATCCGGCCAATCATGTTCAGTCCGGTTTCGTCCAGTACGTCCGCGTAGTTGGTGGCCAGTATGTCGCCGAAGGACTGTATTTTACGGAGAGGTTCCTGCAAATCGTGGCTGGCCACGTAGGCAAACTGCTGGAGGTTGTCGTTGCTCTGGCGCAGTTCCATGTTCAGTACTTCCAGTGCGTGCTGCTGGCGTTTCAGCTCGTTGATGATCTGGTAGGTAGATACCAGCCGGTTTTCATCGATGCGGGCCACCTGAAAAATTACGTGGTGGTCATACCCCTCGTGGTGATGATGGTGCTCAAACTGCTGATCCTTGCCTGTTTCCAGGACCTGTATGTAGGCTTGCCAGAAAGGTGACTGCTTCGTTTCAGGAAACAGCGTCAGGATTGTACTGCCTATAAATTGTTGGCGGCTCAGGCCAGTATCCTGGACGACCTGCTCGCCGACGTGTTCGTACTGCAAATCGGCTAATTGCCCGGTCTCGTCCCGTACTACCCGAAAGACTGTCATGCCATGCTTTATTGAGTGAAGCACGGCATTGAATGTATCGGCCTGTTGCTCGGCCAGTCGGCGGATCTGATTCAGCCCGGTGGTATTCGTAACGGTAATGAGCAGCCCCGGTCCACGCCGGACAATGGAGAGTCGAAACCAACCCGTCACGCCGTCAGCCTCGTATCGTGTCTCTGTCTGTTGCGGTTGGCCTGTTTCCCAGACCTGCCGATACATATCGAATAGGCCCGTTTCGCGATTGGCCGGAAACACCTCCAGCATTCCTTTACCCCGGATGTCTTCCAGCCGCCGATTGATGGTTTCTTCGCCGGCACGGTTCATCATCACATAGACGAAGTCGTTCACTACACCGGCATCGTCGAAGACGGCATCAACCGCCACAATCGAATCCGGTGACGCCTGTAGCACGCTTTGGAGCAATTCGGCCTGCTCGTGTTGAGCCAGCTGCGCCCGGCGCCTGTCAGAAATATCCATAACGGCCAGAATAACCTGGTCGCCCTGCGGGGCCATCGACACCCGATACCAGCCCCGTTTCTCCTGCGAGCCAAACGGCATCTCGAACGCCTGCGTCTCGCCCAGTTCAATGCTGGCCATACACCGGCTGAGCAGGCCCGACGCACCAGCAAAAGCGAATGCCACGCTTAGGGGCCGACCCAGCACCTGAGCAGGCGACAGGCAGAACAGTTCCTGCAACACCGAATTGACCCGTACCACCTGAAAATTGGTCAGTCGGCCATCGGGATTTCGGACCGCGTTCATCACGGCGATGCCCGCCGGGACACTTTCCAGCAGGTTTTCTGCGAATTGTGCCTGTTGGCGGGCGGCTTCGGCATCAGCTTTGATCCGGGTAATATCATCGTTGGACACGGCGAGGCTCTCTGGGACGCTCGTTAGCAGGGCCTGAGCCGAAGGATTTGTCGTGTTCATGGGTACAGGGTCATTGGGTGTGGCTCCGTTGCCAGTTTTCCAAAAAGATCGAATGCACGTCGGGCCGCGTCAATAATAACCTCCTCCTGCCCGTCGGCCCGGTTAAGTAGGTACGTGCCAAAGTCTTTCCAGAGCGTTCCAGTCCGGTTGCCATACCCGCCGAAAAACCGCAACGTGTTTGCGTTAGTACCGAGGCCCGGTGTCCGGCATAAGGCTTTGGCAATCACCTGACCACCCAGCGTCGAGCCTTCGCCCACGTAAAGCGCACCTAAGAGTTGATACCCGTTCCAGCCCTCAAACAAATCAGGGTTGGGTTGGGGCAGGTCCATACCGAACTGCTGCAAATCGGCCAGCAACCAGGGCGTTTTTTGCCTTCGGTTGGGGTGGTAGCCCACAAAAAAATCGGATTGTGCGGCTACGGCGGTTTCCAACGCCCGATGAAACCCATAGTGGATCGTGAGCAAATGCCCCAGTTCGGCCTGCGTGAGCATACCGGCCATGAGCTGATCGGCATACAGCAACGTCTCGGTTTGTACGTGGTTGCTGCGGGTTTCGGTTTTCAGACGGTCAAGCAGAGACATGGATTGATGGGGAATTGATAAGAAGCTGTTTGAGTTAGCTGAGTTGTCGCATAGCGACGTAATGTTTGTAGTCAAGGCATATACTGACTTTGCGTGAGCCAGAAATCGACGGCCCGGCGCATCATATCGGTGACTTCGTGGTAACTGCCGGGTTTAATCAGGTAGGCATTGGCCCCCAGGTCGTAGGCCCGGCGGATATCTTTGGGGTTGTCGGAGGTGCTATAGACTACCAACGGCAGGTACCGGGTCCGGCTCATGGCCCGCACTTGCTGAATGACCTCAAAACCACTGTGACCGGGCAGGTTCAGGTCAATGAGGGCCAGCCGGGGCAGGGGTGGACTCTGGCCCTGATAAATACCCTGCTGGAGCAGGTAGTCAATGGCTTCGGAGCCGCTGGTCAGAATGGTGAAGCTGGGCGGATTAGTCAGCCGGTTCATCACCCGACGAAAAATATCGGCTTCATCCTGGTTGTCTTCCACGTAAAGAATGTCAAGCATAACAGCGAAAAGTAATCGTAAAAAGGGAATCAAAAAAATTGCTGTCCGAGACTACGTTTCCGCGAATTAAATTCGTGGAAACGACACGTAAAAAGTGGTGGCCTGGTGGGGTGTACTCTCGAACCAGACTTTGCCCCGGTGGCGGCTCATAATCCGTTTCACAATGGCTAAGCCTACGCCATAACCCTCGTAGCTGGTGGCCGAATCGAGCCGCTGGAACAGTTCAAATACCTTGCCTGCCTGCTTCATATCGATCCCGATGCCATTGTCGGTGACGGAATAGATGATTTCATGGCCGTTTTCGTGGCCCTGCACCGTGACGCGGGCTTTGGGTACCTGCCGGGTGTATTTGACGGCGTTGGACAGCAAATTGCTGAACACCTGCGTCATCATCGTGGGGTCGCCCTGCAGGTCGGGCGTGGTGCCGATCTGCACGGTAATGTCCCGTCCGTTTTCGCCCGCCAGCAGTTCATCGCGCAGTTGACTTAGCAGGGGTCGCATCGCCAGCGGTTCTACCGTCAGATCGGTGCGGCTCATGCGCGAGTATTGCATGACGTTCCGAATCAGCACGTTCATCCGGTCGGTGGCCTTTATCACCTTGTCAAAGGTTCCCTTGGCCTCCTCGGTCATCTGGTTCCCGTGGTCTTCGAGGTAGATTTCGGTGTAACTTTTAATCGACGACAGCGGGGTTCGCAGATCGTGCGAGACGGTGTAGCTGAAAGCTTCCAGCTCCTCGTAGGCCAGGCGCAACTGTTCGTTCAGGACCCGAATCTGGTTGGCTTTCTGCGACACTAACTGCAACAGGTCTTCGCGCAGTTTGAGGGCCGTTGCCACTTCCACCTGCCGCCAGGGCAGGGCTTTGTTTCTTACCTGCTCGGTCCATTTCTCGAAGCTCTTGCGGGGGCTGAGCCGCACTTCGCCACTGTCGCCGGTCAGCACGGGTTTGTCGGGATTGCCGCCCCACGACACGGTTTGAATCTGTTCGGGCCGGAACCAGAGCAGGTATTCATTCATCTCCCGCGACAGCATTAACATTAATACGCCTGATGCTTTTTGCCGAAAGAGTTCTGCCGGCGGATACAGATTGGGCAGTTGATGGGTTTGGAAAACGATTTCGGGCGTGGTGGTGCTGATCCATTCGATCAGCGGCAGAATCTCGGCATCGGTGGGGGTGTCGCCGAGGGTATGAAGCTCCCCCTCAAACAGCAGGGCAACCCCGGTGGCTGTGTTTAGGTCTAAGGCCGTTACGGGGTGCTTGGTCAGGCCCTGCACTACGTCCCAGTCGGCCAGCATATGCTGGTAAAGTGTCTGTTCGTGATCCTGAAGTTGCCTGGAGAAGGCGGTTTCTTCGTCGTCCTGCCTGATTTCGAGCGCGGTCGAGAGAATCTGGCTGACCAATTTCGCGGCTTCGCGGGTGGGGTAGTCAACGAAGCGGGGACCGCTGTAATGGTGGCAGGCAATCAGCCCCCAGAGTTCACCCCGGTACAGCAGCGAAATACTCATACTCGACCGCACGCCCATATTCTGCAAATACTCGATGTGCAGGGGCGATACGGCCCGCAGACCCGAATAGGTTAGATCGAGCGGGCGGTCCAGCGGGCCGTAATTGACCGGCAGGATCGCCACACGGGGTTCGCGCACATCCACAATGCCGCGCACCAGATTGACTTTATAGAGTTCCCGTGCCTGCCTCGGAATGTCGGAAGCCGGGTAATGCAGGCCCAGAAAAGGGTCAAGGTCCTCTTCGCGGGCCTCGGCCACCACTTCGCCGTGCCAGTCTTCGCCGAAGCGGTAGGTCATCACCCGGTCGAACCCCGTCAGTTCCTTAATCTTCCGAACAGTTCGGTTCAGCAAGTCGGCCAGATTACCGCTGCGCTGCACATCGCTCATGGTCTGGGTAATAAGCGTGAACTGGGGCAGCGACAGTCCGTTTTGCCCGGCTGGCTCCAGTTCCAGAATCAGTGCCCCGTCGTGCAGATGCAACATCGTGAACCAGTGGTGGCCGTTGATCCGTACCTGATAGGGATTGAACGCCTGCGGAGAACCGGCCCGCATGGCCACCGTCAGCAACTCGTGCAGGTCTGCTCCCGGCAGATCGCCCAGCAACAGGTCGGCTACCGGCTGGCCAACGAGTTGGTCGATGGGTTGACCGGTCAGCAGGCTCAGGTTTTCGCTGGCTTGCCAGATGGTGAAGGTAACAGGGTCGAGGGCCAGTAAATAGCCGTGCGACTGAATAAAGCCGGGCCACTGAATCGGCTCGCGGTCGCAGTTGGTCAGGTCAACAGAAGGTTGCATAACGTTAGTGAATGCGTAAAAGACCGTATCCCTGTCGGTCAGTTGACAGTCCAGCAAAGGGAATAAACTGCTCTTGTGCTTACCTGGTACACAAACAACCTGTAAATGTAGAAATTTGTCGAGTAGTAAACTGTTTTTCAGGGAATTAACGATGGTATTGTATCAAATTAAGCCCTGCTTTTGCAAAGGTTAAGTACCTGTACTGTCAGGCTTTTCAAGCCCATCTCATAAATTAGGGTGAACCTTGATTTATGACCTTTTACTTCTGGGGTGAAAATCTCGCAGGGTTTGCTGTAGATAATCGCGGTCGAGGTGGGTGTATATTTCGGTGGTGGTGATGGACTCGTGGCCGAGCATTTGCTGGATAGCCCGCAGATCGGCCCCGCCTTCGATGAGGTGCGTGGCAAACGAATGCCGGAAGGTGTGTGGGCTGATGGTTTTCTGGATGCCCGCGTTGTCAGCCAGCTTTTTAATAGTCGTAAACACCGAAATGCGCGAGAGCTGTTTGCCCCGCAGGTTCAGGAAAATGGTGTCCTCGTCGCCCTTCTGCACGGGTAGTTGACTCCGAATATGGTCGACGTATATCCGGGTGTAGTGCATAGCGTCGTGGCCAATGGGTACCAGCCTTACTTTGTCACCCTTGCCCAACACGCGGAGGAAACCCTCCGTAAAAAAGCAGTTGGTCAGCCGCAGGTTCAGCAGTTCAGACACGCGCAGGCCCGAACTGTAGAGTACTTCGATGATGGCGCGGTCGCGGGTGCCGCCGGGGGTAGAGAGGTCAATAACGTCGAGGATGCTCTCAATTTCCGGAAAACTCAGCGTATCGGGCAGTTTGCGGCCCAGTTTGGGGGCTTCGAGCAGTTGCGTGGGGTCATGCTGAATGAGGTCTTCAAATAGTAAGTACTTGAAGAAGGATTTCAGACCCGACAAAATCCGGGCCTGACTGTTGGCCGTTAGTCCCAGCTCGCCGAGGTACTTTAGAAAATTCATCAATTGCTTCTCCGATACCTGCATGGGCGTCAGGGCCGGATCGGTGAGCAGAATGAACTGGTAGAGTTTTTCGGCGTCATGCAGGTACGCTTCTACCGAGTTTTCGGCCAGAGACCGCTCCAGTTTGAGGTAGTTCTTGAACGAGTTTATATAGCTTTGCCACATGAAGACTATCCTCATTATCAACGGCCCGAACCTGAATCTGCTGGGTAAGCGCGAGCCGCATATTTACGGCAGCCGCACGTTTGTGGACTACCTCGAAACTGTAGAAACTCAGTTTCCCGACGTGCAACTACGGTATTTTCAGTCGAATCACGAAGGCGAACTGCTCGATAAGATTCACGAACTGGGTTTTACCGTCGATGGAATCGTGATCAACGCCGGTGCGCTGACCCACACCAGCATTGCCCTGGCCGATGCGCTGTCGGCGGTTACGGCTCCGGCGGTGGAGGTGCACATCTCCAACGTACACGCCCGCGAAACGTTTCGGCACCATAGCTATCTGTCGGTAGTTTGCAAAGGCGTTATCGTGGGGCTGGGTCTGACGGGCTACGAACTGGCTATCCGGTATCTGCTGGCCACCCAAACCTAAAAGGTCTTTTTGGAGACCTTTTAGGTTTCGTTACACCGTATCGCGTTTGGCAGCCCGGCTGGACGCAGCCCGGCCGGAGTCGCGTTTTGCTTTGACTTTATCGGCTTCAGTCTCGATGGCAGCAGCGGCTTTGTCGGCTCCTTTGCCAATGGCAGTCCCTGCTTTTTTAACCACTTCTTTGGCCGTTTGGCCTACTTCGGTGGCGGCTTCGCCAAGGGACTGACCGGCTTCTTTCAGGTTTTGTTTGACCCGCTCTTTTCGCTCAGCGCGTTCCCTGTCTGTAACGGTGTTACTTTGAGCGAAAGCTCCACCCGCCATAAAAAACAGGATGACGACGGTGTATAGTGTTTTCCTTTTCATACCTTTTTTACCGACGTTGTATCGGTCTCGTTTGTATCTTCATTTCAGTCAGTCAACGCTACACTGCTTTATCTTGTTGTTTGTTTTTACGCCCGAACGGCCCAGTTTTGCGGCTAAAACTGGTTAGATAGCCATTATGAGGCTTGTACAATCGAGTTTGTTATGGCGAACATTTCCAAAATTCCTGACGTTTTACACCCATGCCCCATACGCTGATTCTCCCGCCTGATCTGACCACACCGGTACGCAATACGCCCGTGCAGTACACGCCCTCACTGACCGAATACATCCGCCGAAAAACCGTTACCGTTACCATTGGCGACGTACCGATGGGGTCCGACTACCCCATTCGGGTGCAGTCCATGACCACCATCGACACGATGGATACGGCGGGGTCAGTGGCGCAGAGCATCCGCATGATCGAAGCGGGCTGCGAGTACATCCGCATTACAGCGCCGAGTGTGAAAGAAGCGCAGAACCTCGACAACATCCGTAAAGAACTGCGGGCGCGGGGCTACACTACGCCCCTGGTGGCCGATATCCACTTCACGCCCAATGCCGCTGAACTGGCCGCCCGCGTGGTCGAGAAAGTGCGTATTAACCCCGGTAACTACGCCGACCGCAAACGATTCGAGTACATCGACTATTCTGAAGCGGCCTATGCTGCCGAGCTGGAGCGAATTCGGGCCAAATTTCTGCCGCTGGTGCGTATCTGCAAAGAGTACGGTACGGCCATGCGCATCGGTACCAATCACGGCTCGCTGTCCGACCGGATTCTGAGCCGCTATGGCGATACGCCCGTGGGTATGGTGGAGTCGGCCTTAGAGTTTCTGCGCATCTGCGAAGACGAAAATTACTACAACATCGTGCTGTCGATGAAGTCGAGCAACCCGCAGGTGATGGTGCAGGCGTACCGGCTGCTGGTGCAGCGGCTGGATCAGGAAGGCTTGAAACCTTACCCCCTGCATCTTGGCGTAACGGAAGCGGGCGAAGCCGAAGACGGACGTATCAAATCGGCCCTCGGTATCGGTACGCTGCTCGAAGATGGCATTGGCGATACCGTGCGGGTCTCGCTGACCGAAGAACCGGAGCGCGAAGCCCCCGTAGCCGCTGCACTGATTGCCCGCTACACCAACCGGGCCGCTACACAAACCCCAATCCCCGCCGTCACACAGTACCCCATCGACCCATTTAAGTACAGCCGCCGAACTACGCACGAAGTGGCCAATTTTGGCGGAGCGAACGTACCGCGCGTCATTGCCGACTTCAGCCAAACGCCCGTTGCGGATTATGACACGCTGCATTCGGTGGGCTACTTTTACCTGCCCGTGCCTGACAAGTGGCGCATGAACGATCTGGGAGCCGACTACATCTATACCGGTTCGCAACCTGCGCAGTTTATGTTGCCCAATGGCCTGAAAGAAATTCAGGATTATGGCGTTTGGCAAACTACGCCCAACCCGGCCAATAGCTTCCCCATGCTGACGGCTCATGACTACCGCACGGCCCGCACCAAAGCAGGAAAGCTGCACGCTAAACTCAACTTCGTGCGGGTAACGCTGGCCGGTTTGTCAGACGAACTACTCGCTCAACTGCGCGACGATACAACGGTAGTGCTGCTAATCTCGACCGAAAACGCCCACGCCATGCCTGAACTGCGCCGGTTGGTGTTTGAACTCATGAACCTAAACCTGAGGCTACCCGTCGTGATTGAGCGGGGTTATGCGGGTGTATCGAACGAGGACGTACCGCTCTATGCCGCTACCGACGTGGGTGGGCTGCTTATTGACGGACTGGGCGACGGCGTTTTACTGACCGCCCCCGACTCGCCTACGCCCGATGATCTGAAACGGCTCAACGGGCTGGCCTTCGGTATTTTACAGGCCGCCCGGACCCGCATCACCAAGACCGAATATATCTCCTGCCCATCGTGCGGACGAACACTCTTCGATTTGCAGGAGACCACCGCCATGATCCGGCAGCGTACCGACCACCTCAAAGGAGTGAAAATCGGGATCATGGGCTGCATTGTGAACGGCCCCGGCGAAATGGCCGATGCCGACTACGGTTACGTAGGCATTGGCCGCGACAAAATTGCGCTGTACCGGGGGCAGGAGGTTATCAAAAAATCGGTCCCCGCCAACCGTGCCGTCGATGAACTCATCGACCTCATCCGCGAAGACAGCCGGTGGGTAGAGCCGAATGTGAATGGTGAATTTTGAATGGGTGACGATCCGGCGTTCCGGTGAGCAAATAATTGCTGACGCCGTTAATTCTTGCGTTAGTAACTATTCGCTCACCGGAACGCCGGATCGTCACTCATTTATTTAACACTTACCCGGCCCGTGGCGGTGTCGAAAATCCAGTGGGGCGAGTCGTCGGAGGTGAGCGAGCCGGTGAAGGTGGCTACAATGGGGCTGCGTCGGGAGTCATCGATGATGCGCAGGGTGTAAGAGGCCGGTTGCAGCGGGCTGGTGCAGTTGTCGTAGTAGTTGACCCAAACCTCGTATTTGCCACGGGGAGAAGTGGGCGCCAGTGGCCAGAAAATGTTCTCGTTTGGCCCCTGCGGACACGAACCGCACCGGCAATCGACGTCTAACTGTCCGCCACTTTTAGAGACTCTTCTGCGTCCATAATACAGGGTTTCCTTGTTGGGATCGGTCACGTACAGGTCCAGATCGACGTTGGTTTCGTTGGTAAAGATCAGATTGAAGCGTGGATTGCCGGGATTGCCCGCCAGCCTGGGCAGCGCAATATCGACCTCGCGTCGGCAACCGGGCAGAGTCAAAAACAAACCGAGAATAAGCAGGGCAATCAGCCGGGCGGGAGAGAGATTCGTCATGATGGTATGGAATGTTTATTTCTTCATGGTGCCAAACCCAATGCCCAACCGGACACTGAACGAATGGACCGACTCCTGAATGGTGGTGCTGTTGATGGTGTACGTTAACCCGCTGATGCTGATGAGAGTATAGCGCAGACCAAGATCGAGTAAAATGGCCCCTTTCCTGATTTCGTAGCCAACCCCACCCCCGTAATTGACCACCATCCTGTTGACCGATTCGGATTGAGAATCGGGCGTGCCGGCGTCGGTGGTCAGGCTGGATTGTAGCAGCGTTACGCCCGCTTCGGGCAGGAGGTACAACCCGCCCCTGTCGGGATAGATTTTGAGACCGGCCTGCACTGGAATACGGGTCAGTTTTACGGTTTCGGTACCCACGGCTTTTTGTTCACGGCTAAAATTTCTGACCAACTCCCAGCCCGCATAACCGACGGAGAATGAAATGGCTACGGGCCGGACGATCCGGTAATCCATGCGCAGGCTCGCGCCCACGTTCTGCGTCATACCGAAGCCCACGGTATCGCTGATCCAGAGATGATCTTTGTTCAGGAAGGCCGGGAAAAATGATACCTCCGGCCCAACACTCACCTGAAGCCGGTTGAAGGCGTCTGCTGATCGGGCCGGTTTACTGACCACCTGCGGAATGGCCTGATAGTTGCTGATGGGCGCGGGTGCCGGGGCTACCTCAATAACCGGAGCTGGCGCAATGGTCTCCTGCCGGCCATCGGCGTATTTAAGCCGGTCTACCTGACTGAGCAACACCGCCCCTGGGGCCGCCGTACCGGAATTGGGAACCGCGTAAAACAGCGAATCGTCAGTACGCCGGAGAATACTGACCGATAGTTTGGTGCTGTCGCGCAGAATAATCTCATCCAGGACAATGGCCGGTATTGGGGCAGCGTCTGGGATTGGCGTAATGACCTGAGTGGTGCCGTTGGTATAAACTATTTTCCAGACTTTGGCGCGGCTAAGAACCCGCTTTGTTGTAGGGGCCGATTTCTCGAAGAAAACGATACTGTTTTGCCCTACCAACTGAATCTTGACCGACAGGCGGGTGCGGTCAATTTTGTGCAGAACAGCGGGGCGCAGGGTTTGGGCGGTGGCAACCGATGCCGCAATAAGCAGGCACAGCAGCAGCAGGAGCTGTAGTTGTTTTTTCATCGAGTATGGTGTGGAACGGGAAAACTATGAAGCCGAACAACATGTAGTAGTACCGGACAGACGGCTGTAAACTTAGCACTGAAGCTATAATTGTGGATTGCCTGAACGTATGATTAAGCTCAACTTTATCAAACGGTAGTTGCGGGGTTGATAAACCCGTTCTGAATGAACTTTCGCCCAGCACACCTGTTTTCTTACCGGAATAGTTTGCGTAAAAAAGCAACACCTCTATCAATGAACCGAATCATCGACTACCTCCGAATAGGTCCCGTATTCTCGTACTTTCTGCGCGTCTTTCGCAAGCCCGACCCCAATCACCCCACCAGCGTAAACCTGCGAATGATGCACGGTATCAACCGGATCTCAATTGTCATGTTTCTGTTCGCCGTGATTGTCTATACCGTCCGTCACTGCGTTAGATGAACATCGAGACCCTGCGCGAATACTGCATAGCCCGACCCGGTGCGACCGAGTCATTTCCCTTCGATGAGGTGACGCTGGTATTCAAGGTGGGTAACAAGATATTCGCACTCATGGATACCGAAAGCCGCCCCTCTACCCTCGCCCTCAAGTGCGATCCTGAGCGTGCCGTGCAGTTGCGGGAGGAATACACCACCGTTGTGCCAGGCTATCACCTCAACAAGAAACACTGGAATACGATAACGGTAGATGGCAGCGTTCCGAGCAGTGAGTTGCAGGCCTGGATTGACCACTCATATCAGCTGGTCAGGAAAAGTTTACCGAGAGCCGTGCGGGACTCATTAACATGAGCGTATCAAGTGCCAGTACAAACCTGAATTCTGTAAATTCGCTCGGCGAAAAATAGATTGTGTTATGGAAATTGCGTTGCTGAGTGTCTTCTTTGTGTTGTATCTGACCATTCGGTTTTACCTGGTTGACCATGATACGCCCGCCGACAAAGACCGGAAACGATTTCAGAAGGGCATTGACCTGTTGAGTGAGCGCAATACGGAAGAAGCTCATCAGTATTTCGACGAGGCCGTTCGGCAACATCCCAACTCAGCCCTGGCGTATGCCTGCCGGGGAAAATGCCAGCTGGCGAGGCAGAATCATTTCTCCGCCATTTATGACCTGACGCAGGCCCTGAGCCGGGACAATACCCTGGCCGACTGTTATCTGGACCGGGGCATTGCCTACCACCAGACTGAGCAGTTTACCGAAGCCTTCCGCGAGTTTGACAAGGCCGTCTGGTTTTTCCGCGACGAAAAGCCCGACGCCTACCGCTGGCGGGCACTGGCCCGGATTCAGCTGCGGCAACTGCCCCAGGCCGAAAATGATCTCCGCCGGGCCGTAGCCCTCGGCGATGAAAATTCCTTCCATATCCTTATGCAGCCGCCCTTTACCCGTCCCGTTTACCAGCGCAGGTAGAGTAGCCCGCACCGGTCCGGGCCACACTTACGTCGTGAGCCGCTGCCTGCTAACCAGTGCTGGCAAGTCGTTGGTGAGTTGCTCTGTACCCACCCGTTCGGCAATGACTGAGTCGGTAGTTTTGGGTTGGCTTTGCCGCACCAGCATCTCGCCGATAAAGCCCGCCAGAAAGAGCTGCACACCCAGTATAATGGCTACTAAGCCGAAGTAGAACAGCGGGTTGTCGGTAGCGTTGCGGAATTTGACACCCTGCGCAATGTTGATGAGTTTCCCGGCAATGATCCAGATGGCCAGCACCGTGCCGATAAAGAACGACAGCGTACCAAGCAGCCCGAAAATGTGCATGGGCCGCTTGCTGAACCGGTGTACGAAGCCAATGACCAGCACATCCAGAAAGCCATTGACAAAGCGTTCCAGCCCAAACTTGGTGGTACCGTATTTGCGGGCGCGGTGCTGCACTACCTTCTCGCCAATCTTCCGAAAGCCGTTCCAGTTAGCTACAATGGGTAAGTTTCGGTGCATGTCGCCGTAGAGCGTGGGCGCAATAACCTTCACGACGTTGTTCCGGTACGCTTTCAGGCCGCAGTTGAAATCGTGGAGTTGCACGCCCGATACCCAGCGCGATACGGCGTTGAAGAGTTTGGTGGGCAACGTTTTGGTAATGGGATCGTAGCGTTTCTGTTTCCAGCCCGACACCAGGTCGTAGCCGTCTTCGGTAATCATCCGGTAGAGTTCAGGGATTTCGTCGGGGCTATCCTGCAAGTCGGCATCCATCGTGATGATAACCTGCCCCTGCGCATCCTGAAAGCCGGCCTGCAAGGCCATTGTCTTGCCATAATTGCGCCCAAACCGGATGCCCTGCACATGCGGATTTTGCCCGGCAAGCCGCTGTACAATGGCCCACGACTGGTCGGTGCTGCCATCATCAACAAACAGGATTTCGTACGAGAAATTATGCTCCGCCATAATCCGGACAATCCAGTCGTGCAGTTCGGGCAGCGACTCGTCTTCGTTGTAGAGCGGAATGAGAACGGTTAGTTGAAGTTGGTTGGTCATTTTTTTTTCACTGCAAAGTGATACGGCACTCTGGTGTGACGAGATAGACAAAGAAGCAGAGAATTTCAGAATATCAGGTAAAAGTCGCGCAGCAACGCCCGGTAAGCAGCGGTGTACGTCTGGTTGTCCATCTCCCGAATAACTAACGATTCCTGTGCTACGTTCGTTGCCCCAACGGATGTTGCCCCAAAGCCCGTTACGACCCGAAACGCCGGTTTGTTAACGTGGTGATGCAGCGCGAGTTGCCAAAAAGGGCGTAGGTTGGTTGCCTGGGCCAGTTTAATGAGCTGATCGGTTTGGTAGGGGGGGAGCAGTACCCACCATTGCCCGTCGGGTTTGAGCAGACGACGTACTGCCGTGAGCAGGTCTGAGAACGGCAAATCGTCGGTGTGGAGGGCGCGGGCGGTAGCTGGGTCGGGTGGGCGCAGGTGGTTGGTATAAAACGGTGGATTCGTCAGGATGCGGTCGTAGTCAGTGCCGGGCATGAACTCCTGAACGCGACTATGCCATACCCGCACCCGGTTGGCAAATGGGCTGTTCGCTACGTTTTCAGTGGCCTGTTCAACGGCCATGTCGTCAACGTCTATGGCGTCGATACGGGCGGCTGGGTTACGTTGCGCGGCCATCAGAGCCAGTAAACCCGTTCCGGTACCGATGTCGAGAAGGCGCGTGTGCGGGTTGCCGTCGGTTGCGCCTACGTCGGCAACGGCACCCAGCACACAGGCATCGGTGCATACCTTCATGGCCACCCGGTCCTGTCTGATTACAAACTGTTTGAAGGTGAACATGCCTATTTTCTGCCGAAGTCTGCCGGATTTTCGCCCCAGACGGTTGTCTCCCATTTTAAAACCGGGTTGGCGTAGCGGTGGCTGGTGAGCCAGGTTTCGGCGCGGTCCAGTAGTTCGAAGAGTTCGGCGTTACGCGGGGTCTGTTCCAGTTTGGTGTTGGCCTTCTTCTTCTTTACCCACCCAATAGCCGTGCGCGAATCGGAATAGACGGGAATATTGCTGTTTTTCTGGTGCAGTAATGCCAGCGCGTGGACAATGGCCAGAAACTCGCCAATGTTGTTGGTCCCGTCGCAATACGGTCCTTTCAGGAACAGCTTCTGCTTCGAGGCTAAGTAAATACCCTGGTATTCCATGTCGCCGGTGGCAGTGTTCCAGGCGGCATCGACCACCAGACTGTCGGGATTTGGCAGACCTACCAGCCCGTCAATCTTACCCTGTTTGGCCACGGGTTTCGCGCCCTGCCCCACGTGCAGGTGCGGACGTTCGCCAAAGGCTTTCAGCGCAGCCGGCCTGGTGTCGAATGCTTTAAAAAGCGGTTTGGCAAAGCCGTCGGTTTGTAGTTTGGCGTCGTCCCAGCTGTCATAGACGCCGGGTTTTCGCCCTTGCCAGACCACGTAAAATTTTGGTTTCTTCTTCGCCATTATTTGTCTTGATTCAGGCTCTACAAAGATAAAGCGCCCGCCAGTTCCTGCCATGAAATCAGCCCGATCGCTACAATGGCCACGACCAGCCCGACCTTATTGGCGGTAGAAAGACGTTCGCGAAAGAACAGCGCGGCCAGTAATGCCGCTACCAGAATAACGCCGATGTTGTAGAGTGGATAGACAAACGCACCGTTGCCCCCAAACGCCGACAGGGCCAGCAGCAGCGTGTAAAAGCTCAGGAAGTTGGGAATGCCCAGCGTTACGGCCCCTACCAGACTCTTCGGCTGGAACGTTTCTTTGCCCTGTACCAGCCGCACCGCCAGCATCAGCAAACCTGCCCCAATGGCCCCCAACACCATTGTCAGCGTAACCTGCAGCGTTTTATCGGTGGTAGGAATGTAGCGCAGGTTCATAAAGTTAATCATGGTATTGGTGGCTCCGTAGCATAGAAAAACAGCCAGCGTCAGCAGCGCGCCAGTGCCCAGCCTGTGCGTCTTTTTTGCTGCTTCGCCCGGTATGGCTTCTGCCGGTTCTTCCTTTTCTTTGTACGCGCTCAGTCCAACGGCTACCACCGCCAGGGCGATACCTGCGTAATTCAGGACATCGAACGGGCGGCCATTCAGGCCAAAGACGAACAGACTGAAACAGACCGGAATGACGAGCGAGAGGTTGTTGGCCAGCGACGTAGCCGTGATGCCCATGCGCTGCGTACTGGCTCCCGATAGCAGAAACGTGAGAATGAAGCCCACGCCCAGACCCAGAGCCAGCCAGGTCCAGGTCTGACCGAAATCAATCGTGAACGATTGACCGGCGGGCAGCAACGCATATCCCGTCAGGAAGCAAATGGGATAGTTGAACACAATGGCCTGGAAGGTGTTGACGCCAAAGCGGGGAAATAACCGGAAGTTGAGCAGCAAACCCACAGAGAGCAAAATACTGGCGAATAGAAACGACATGAGCCGAAGAAGATCAGAATGTGCGGACGAAGTTAGGCGACTATGGCTATTGGTTGGTCTGTTGCTGGCGTTACCATTTGTCAGTACAGCGCAGCGGGGCTGGTCGGTGGCGGTTCAGGTTACGCCCCTTATCGAGCAAACCAACTACCCGCGACGTGTTTTCTTTCCCAATAGCAACGGGCAGATTGTGGAACCCATCTACCTGAGCGGCAGTCGTTGGGCTACGGGCGTTCAGGGCGGGTTCACAGCGCAGTACGGGTTTGCACCGGGCTGGTCGGTGAGTGCGGGTGCTGGCTACCGGCAGTTCAGCACCCAGCAGGCCCGGCTCGGCAACGACGGTACGACCACCATCAACACCCGGGCCGTTCGGGTGCCGGTGCTGCTCAATTTCCAATCGTCAAAAAAACGCTTATCACCTTACTTCACGGTAGGTACCCTGCTCGATTTCCCGCTGTCATCGCGCGTTACGGTCCGGCGCACCGATCAGCCGGTTCAGCAACTTACGCTCGATACAGAACGCGGCCCCGTGTTTTACCTGATGGCCGGGGCGGGGGGGCGGTATAGGTTTAGTGACCGCTACGCGCTGGTAATACAGCCCGTGCTGAACTATAAAGCCGGGCGGTTTGGCGATGGTCGTTCACACAATCCGGCGGTTGAGGTGGGTTTGCAAACGCAGGTTTCGTACTCGTTTTGAGGGAATCAACTCTGCGGTTTTAATCCCTTTGGTTGACCATCAATCAGCCGCTGTTCGTTCAACAGGCGCATGCGGTAGGCGTTCATAGCGGTACGGCCAAGCTGCGTCACGAGCCGGTAATTGACCACTACGCCCACAGCCGCGCCGATGCCGGGAATTAACTGCGCCAGTTTGGCCAGGTCGATGTAGTCGCGGTATTCCTGCTGGAAGGTCTGCCAGTCAAACGCATTGATATCGCCGGGGAGTTGCTGGCTGTGGGCTGTCCAGTTGGCCACGTGCCGATACACGTCCTGTCGGCGGTCCTGACTCGAAAAGGCCAGCTGGAAGACGTAGAGCATAAATATCCGTTCGCGGTAGTCGGCGGTGCGGTAGCCATAAAGGGCGGCAATCTCGAAGAGGAGTTTCATCTTCAGGGTCAGCAGCAACGGAAAATCGACCAGGGCCAGCATGAATCCCCCCGCGCCCGCTACGCCCCCCTCGGCGGCACTGGCCTTGCGGTAAAAGTCGATTTGGCGGGCTACCAGTGCATCGCGTTCGGTCATGCTCAGACCCTCGGTGGGGTTGCGGGTCAGGAACTCGGCCCCAAAGAGTACCGCCCGCGTCATCTGTTTGATGGCTGCCGTCACTACGTCATGCACCCGCTGCGGAATAAGCCGGTTCATACCCCGCTGCAGGCGCGTAGAAATCCGGCCCAGTCCCGACGGGGGTTGCTGCATGGCCCGCTGCCAGCGGTTCAATTCGGTGAATACGGTGGCTTCGTAGGGTGTCATAGTTAGGTTGTTAGCGGAGAGCGTTTGGTGAAATAACGAATTTTTAGGTGGGGCGGGGCGTTTTTTGTTTGCATATTTGTGTCTACTATCCCACAATTACAAAGGCCCGGTTTTATGAAAATAGTTGTTTTATTGCTTGCTGCTGTCAGTGTCGTGTTTCTGGCCAGCCGCGTTGCCGTTCGTACAGATCCGTCCGCCGCGACTGTCTCTGCACCTGTCCTGCCAAAATCAGTTGGGCATCTGGCCGTGTACGATGTACTTCAACTTGACCGGGCCGGACTCAAAAAAGACGTATTCGAGTATGCCCTGCGCGGCTGGCAGAAAATGGGCGAATCCAATCCCCTACTGTCCATCGTCGATATGAGCCAGCCGTCTACCCACAAGCGGCTGTACGTCATTGACCTTCAGAAAAAACAACTTCTGTTCAATACCTACGTAGCCCACGGCCAGA
>Ga0123337_10001068_pt1 | contig 38042 bp, 36 predicted proteins | sample frozenSSSSmetaG_FD_89792 | JGI IMG/M metagenome (GOLD analysis project Ga0123337, IMG submission 89792) | Glacier valley bacterial and archeal communities from Borup Fiord, Nunavut, Canada, to study Microbial Dark Matter (Phase II) -... | ecosystem: Environmental > Aquatic > Freshwater > Ice >...
GACTGTGGCTGCTCTGTGTTTGGGATCATCCTCATGAACACGCAGCAAATACTTCTTTCCAAGGAAGTAGTGTGTTTCCCTATTGATGTATTGCCTTGGTGTTTGTCTGTTTTGCGCTGCAAACTTTCGTTGTTGTGTTCGGATCCAGTGGATCTTCGAAATCACAAAAAGTTCAAGTGTTTGCTCGTTTACTTCTCTTGGGGCAGCCAAACGCACACGCCCATCCGGAGGATAAACAGCTAGGTGTAAATTCTCTATGTCTTTTCTTACCAACTCTACAGGAATGTCTGCAATGATCATTTTACTTATACTCACGTTGGTTTTTTACAATATCCAAAATCTGTTCTGCCTTACTTTTATCTGAAATGTATTTTTTTATAATGTTTTTCACTTCTCTCTCTTTGATCACATCACCTATCCAATCTACTTTCTTACCATACACAATGTCATGGTCCAACACCATTGCTAACTCCTCATTTTCATCAAGATTGTCATATAATGCCCTTTTCGCAGGCGAGTTGACACGATCAGGATAGCCTCTGCCCCCTCCTTTGTTAGGATTAATATCGGCTGCTAATTTTGCCATTCTCTTTAGGAACTCCTCATACCGAATCGCAGCATTCTTCCTTTGGTGGATCAACTCTTGAAGCAGCACACTCATTTTCTCGTAATAAGCAGGATTGACTGGCATTTCCTGAATGATCACCTTTCTCATATTGGCTTCTAAGGTTTCCGCTACCGCTGTTTCACTTTTGCGAATAGCGGAAGGAAGTTGATTGGTTGCTTCCTGTATTCCTTTCTCTACAATCACCTGTAGTAAAGTAGCATCACCAAAGTCAGAGATTACTCTGCTTGGATCAGCACTCAGATACATGTCCAGGAGCTGCCGCATATCGGGTTCATATCTCTTCAGGTCTATGTAATCCGCACTTGCATGTTTGATAGCATCTCTGAATTTTGTGTATTCCAATACCTGTTTTTGAATTCTATCTGCTTCGAATTGAGTATATCCTATATCCAGCATTTCCGGTGCAGCATTGTTGTATGCTCGGATAAGGGAAACTACTGATTTATAAAAAGTAAGCCGTTTTTCTTCTGTTTCTTTCAATGCATTTTCGTCTTCTGTATTTCCACAGAAAAAACGAATCCATTGCTCAATTTCCCTAGGAGGCAAAATCCCAATACACAACTTATCGAGTGTTTCCAGTGCATCATCTAGCCTTTCCTTGGACTTCTGCAGCCGATCAGTCAACAGGCCTTTCACATCTTCTGCTTCAAAATCATCAAATGCATCTGAAGTATAATCTGCAATTGCTCTGTCCAAGCTCTTAAACAAATCCTTATAGTCTACGATGTAACCAAACTCCTTATCCTCTTTCTCTGTCCTGTTTACTCTGCAGATAGCTTGAAACAAGCCATGGTCACGCATTTCCTTATCGATGTACAAGTAAGTACATGCAGGAGCATCAAAGCCTGTCAGCAACTTATCTACTACGATCAGCAGCTGCATATTTGCAGGCTCATCTATGAATTGCTTTTTTACCCGCTTCTCAAATTTCTCTCGATCCTCCTTCCCAAGCATATCCGTATAGATATCAAACTGTTCCAGTTTCTCTGTGTTACCATCACCGGTGGATTCTCCTTTAATGCTTGAAATAGAAGGTTCAAAAGAGGTAATGATGGCGCATTTCTTAAAATCAAAATCCTGGAAAATCTTATAATACCTACATGCTTCGTAAATACTTCCTGTCACAAGGATGGCATTTCCATGTCCATCTCGAAGTCTAGACTTCATCTTGAAGTCCTTCACGATATCCATCGCTATTTTTTGCAATCTATCCTTTGTACTCAGGATCTTTTGCATACTCCCCCACATCACCTTTAGCTCGGCCTTGGGTAGGTCTTTCATGCCTTTGGTTACCATCTCAAACCAATCATCTACGCCTTTTTGATCTGTCACTTTCTGATCTACATCCCGAGCTTCATAAAGTAAGTCCAACACAACACCATCCGCTACTGCTTCATCAAATTTGTAGGTATGGATATAGCTACCAAAAATCTCTATACTCTTTTTCTTGTCTTTCTTCAATAAGGGAGTTCCTGTAAAACCAATAAATAAGGCACCAGGTAGTAACTCCTTCATTGCATCATGCAAATCGCCACTTTGGGTTCGATGACACTCATCTATGAAAATGAATAAATTTCCCTTCGGAGCAAAGTCATCAAAGCTGGTTAGGCTTGCAATCAAATCTTCCACTCCTTCTTCCTTATCCCCTCTTCCAAACTTATGAATCAAGGAACAGATCAACCATGGTTCAGCCTCATTCAAAACTGAAATGAGGTCCTTTCCACTTTTGGTGCGATAGATATGCTCATCTACGCCCTTGAATACCTTTTCTATCTGTTCGTCCAACTCAGTACGGTCGGTGATGATCAGAAGCCGTGCGTCTTTCTGATGTTCACGTATCCACTTAGCAAGCCAGACCATGGTTAAACTTTTGCCTGAGCCTTGTGTATGCCAGATGATCCCTCCCTCTCTTCGGTCGATATACTTTCTCGCTTCACGCACTCCAAAAAATTGATTGGGACGACAAAGCTTCTTGGTGCCTGCATCGAATACCACAAAATCATGTATCAATTCCAGAAACCTACCCTTTTCGCAAAACTGAACTAAGTGCTGGTCAAGCAGATTCTTATCAGGATCGTAAGAAAAACCTTCTTCCTTCCATTTCAAGTAATATTTCTCCGCTGTCTTAGTCGTACCGTAATACAAGCCCTGGGAATCATTTCCAGCCATGATTACCTGAATGGCTCCAAAAAACGGTCTGATAAATCGATGATGTTGATTGTCCAGATTTTGACGAATTCCTTCTGAAACTCCAACTGATGCACTTTTCAATTCAAGTACTCCTAATGCAATTCCATTGACGTAGATTACCAAATCAGGGCGCTTGGTATTGGTACCCTTGACGCTGACTTCCTCTGCTATCGCAAAATCATTGGCTTCAGGGTTTTTCCAATCTATCAGGCAAACGGTCTGCACAGGACTACCAACTTCCTCTGCTACTTTCACACCATAGCGCAACTTACTGTAGCCTTCCTTATTGATGGGATACAGATCGTCTGTAGGACTTACGTTGATTGCTTTACGAAACTCGAAGAGGGCTTTATGAATCACCTGATCAGAATACTGCCCCTGCTTGATCAGCCAGGATCTGAGATCATGTTCTCTGATGGGAGCATTCTCCTCATCCTCCAGATTTCCCAAGTCCCGATATCCCAGCGTCATGGCAAAAAGCTGCATGACTCGGTTTTGCGTGATTCTCTCTTTTCTCATATCATTTGAATTAAAAAAATAAGTATAAGCAAAATGCTACAACTAAGCTCACTGACAGGGGAAAGGATTCTAAAATTTATTTCCGTTCACTAATTTGTGAGAATATGATCATTGAGAAAGCATAACACCCCTACAAGGATCTAAAATAAGAAATCAATTCAGGCACACTACAAAATGGATTTCTCTCAAAAATCGGCAAGTCCAACTGTCTTTGATTAACCCGATCTGCCCTTTCTATTGCCAATTCAAGGCTATGTTTTAATTTCTGGAAGTGATTAACTTTTGTTTTATGATATTCAGACCATAACTCTCTCAGTCTTCTTTCCGCTTGATCTCCTTGCTGATATGCACGTCCGCTATCCTCGAAATGAAGGATAAACCAATGTTCAATGCAAAGGGATGTAAATGCAATACGGAAGTTTTCCCGTTCGATTAATCTAAATGCTTCTCTTAGTTGAGGCCAATTATCATGGTCAAAAAACAACCAAATGGTATCATAGGGGTTCTTGTCTTTTCTCGCCCTTTTAGCTTTTGAAATTGCTTCTTTTACCAAATTCAGCGGATCCCATTTATTTCCTACCGAAACCTCCACAGCAATACTCCGCTGAAGAGATCTTGAAAGCTCTGCCCGAAGTGATTTGGCATATAACTCCTCTGTCACTCCTTCGCATAAGATTAAAATACGTTTATTCAGTTTCCTCAAAGACATCTTCTTGCATTTTGATTAAAAAGTCAACGTCATTGATAATTGGTGTCGCACCCAGTTTCCCAGAAGAGTACCATTTATCCAAAGGATTTTCAATTCGAATCCCTTTAATATCGGAAGCAGCATATAGCGCCGTTGCACCAAATTCATTCTTCTCGGTAAACCAAATCTGATCCCGTCTGAAAGCTCCGTTAGCTAGCTGCATGATGTCATGTGTAGCAAAAATCAATTGCGCATTTTTCGGATTTGTCAGCGGATTATGGAAAAGACTGATCAAGTAACTGGTAATGGATGGATGCAAATTTTTCTCAAACTCATCTACTACTAACACCCTTCCTGTTTCCAAAGAATCCAATATGATTCCTCCAATCACCAACAGGCTTTTTGTCCCCGTGGATTCCTCATCTACATCAAAGAGCTCTTTTCCGACTAACTCCCCATTTTCAAATAAGGGATGGGCTGTCTTGATATCGAATCGATAATCTTCTTGGATTTTCCTTTTGATTTCGTCAGGTAGATTATCGGGGAACTTGATACTATTCCACTCCACTTCTTTGGCAGAAACAGATGAGATTCCTGTATCTAAAGCACAAATCAATGCATTGAGCCTTTGAGCAAAGAGAGAACTCTCCTCCTCAGCCAAGCGTCTTGCATAGAGGCGCTTCAAATCAGACTCATGGTTTTCATTCAAAAATGGAAAGATCATCATCCCGTCTCCAAAAAAGTGATAAGGTATCAAAAGCGACTCTACATTATTCTCTGCAGCTTTAGAAATAAAAAGCTGATTAGGCAAAAGGAGTTTTTCTATAGTTTTCTTTGCTCCTTTGTATGCTTCGCCAAATTTGATCTCCTTCTCTGCGCTGCGCTGATAAAGTAGAGATTGTACACCATTTGGATAAAAGTACATTTCCTCTGTTTCGATACGATTTTTTTTGTAGGCAACAACAAATTCATATTTAACTTGGTCTTTACCAAAGAATACGATTTGGAAAGTGACTGACTGATTCCTTGTTGCCCGATCTAGAAGATGAGGTTCATATGGAGCGATAGATTGATCTGGCTTAAATCCCGCTGAATTAACAACCAAAAACTCCAGCGCATGAAATGCCTGAAGAAAAGCACTTTTTCCAGAGGCATTTGGGCCGTAAAGTACGGCAGTCTTTAACAGCTGAGTCTTAGCCGGAGCCGCAAAGTAGTTGTTAGGCAGTCCTTTTAATCCTGTCTTTTCAAAGCTAAGTTCCAGGTGATCCTTGATGGATCGAAAGTTTTGAACTGAAAAATGTACGATCATGGGCTTACGATTTGAATACAATGCTACGTGAAAAATACGTAAACCACTCGATTTATATTAAAAATTTACGTTTTTTTTACAAATTAAACTTGTAAACAAGTTCAAATTACTTATCCCACGTTTCTCTCCAGCTCTTATATATAAAATTCCTCAGTGGTGTTTTATCCTGCGGATTTTCAGATTTGTAATCTCCCATTTGGAATCTGGCACTGGCAGAGGGAGTCAGCAGCCGCTTTACATTGACTCCATTCATTTCACCAAAAGCTTCTACTTCGCTCCATTTGGCATTAAACAATTCGATTTTAGCCTGAGTGGTCAGATAAACATTTTGGATAGTGGGAAAACGCTGAATAATGCCCACGATGTCTGTAAAAGTAATTGCTGAAAAGTCATTGGAGATGGAAGCATCACTATAGGATTTCAAAGCCTTCTGATGGTCGGGATTTTCAGAATCAGCATTCTCAATACTATAAATCAAGTCTGTCAATGCAATCTTGTTTTCCTTGCAAAACAATTTCCATTGACTGGCATCTATCCCTTTTGTTCTCAAATTCAATTGAGGATCAATTAACCTTGGCAATACATCCCAGAAATAGTTGTTCCTTATTCTCCCATAGAACCATTCCGCATAATTCCCTTCTGGCCATGCAGGATTGAATGTACCAACTATCAGCGTTTCCGGTTGGAAATCTAATTTCTCCAGATTGAGGTATTCTTGAAATTTATGTGGACATGGCATCTATCTTATTTTTTTGTTGCCAATAATACTCTTCTGCACAGAGGTTAAAAAAATCAATTACATCTTGTCTCAGCTTTAGATAGCGTTTTTTATCTTCAATCTCTAATAACTTAAAACTGTTAAATTCCTTGTAATAATCTTCAATGATCACTAAAGAATTATTTAGACGATCATAACGGGCATTGAATTCTGAGAAAAGATCCTTATTTAACCTGTCTTTAGCAAAAGCCTTTTGAGACAGCTGAAAAAATAAAGTAATAATAAGACCGAAACCACCAACAATCAAGGCGACTATAGCTGGCATCAATTCAACAATACATTCCCACATTTTCAGATTTGATTATAGGTTAATTTCCATAAGTTTAATGCTTTCCTGCTTTTTGCTTCGGATAAAAATCCTTCTCGAAATTTTTTAAATTCAATTTCCCCTAAAAATTCTTTTGATTTTTTACGCCGTTTATTTGTGGGAGCACAAAACACGAAGTATTTATTTCCTACATCCCAAGATTGTACATGAATCACACGTCTAGGTGCATTAACCATTTCATCCTTAATAGAATATTCAATCAAAACATCACCGTTTTTCAACTTTGGTACTGATGACCATTCAAATGCCACACACTCGTTTGCCTGCTCTCCTTGTTCAATAATTTTCTTTCTACCTAGCTTTAGTGGTTCCTCATAACCTTTAGAATATCCTGTCGCCTCGATAGATGCCAAATAAATCCTGTTTGCAAAGAACTTTATAGCTTGTCCACCCTCGTTAGTATGGAATTTAGGCGCTTTATAAATTGATTTTAACCGAGAAAGTTCTTTTTCTTCTAATGGAAATTGAGCCAAACCCAAAATATAAGTCTTCGCTTCCTCAATAGACTCTTGATTGACCATTAGCACTGCCTCAAATAAATTCTCTTTCGAATTAAGGGAAACATTTGCCGAGCCGATAAACATCGTCTTACCGAATACAAAAATCTTCGAATGAAGCTGTGGATAAGAGAAAATATGAACCCCCTTATTCTTCAATTTTTCTAATTCTATTGGATTAGTGACCCCAGATTTCACACTAGAATCACTTGCATCGACTACCAGTATATCCCCTTTTTTTAAAGGTAATAGGTTTGCACCATCTGACCCAAAATAGGCCACAGCAACATAGTTAGGTAATCTTTTCTTGACAGATTGGGTGATTGTTTCCCAAATATTTTCTATTAAAAGCTTCATCCCGATTTTTTACAATTTGAAAATCTTAAATTAAAATGCCCTTTGGAAGGTGTAGAAAGCTTTTGGACTAATTCTTCAGTGATAAATACATTGATGATTTCCTCCTTTTTTTCATTCTCGTGAAATAGCTTCTTTCGGGGAGTAATAATAGCCTTGATTAAAACTGTGGCAAAAACGGTAAGGTTGATATTTCTTTCCAAGTCCAAGCTTTTGAAATGCATTGTGAAGCACTTCTTATCGGAATGGTAGTTATAGTAGCTTATTGCCTCGGTAAAATCAAACTTCAAAAGTTCTCGGTCTTTGTCCTTACTTCCCAAGCTGAATTTTTTCGGATCAATCACTCCCCGCATCCCATGTTTGAATGAATTTAACTCCGAGGTATCTGCAATCTCTTTTCCCATCACCTTTAACATGTTTAGAAGCTGTAAAATAGATTCGTCTAGTTTTTCGGATTTTGATTCTGTCAGGTAGAAAAGGTGATAAGCCAATTCCTTTACCTCTCCATTTTTATATTCAATAGGCCTTTGGAGAGCTTCAAGGTCGGACTTTTGCCCATTCACCCAATTTCTAATTTGAAGCGGACTCAATGCATTCTCTTTATTCATCCTTAGGATCAATTCCTTGTCCGGAATGTATCCGTTTTTATCTGGAAGCAGATTAAAAATCAATTCAAAAAGAGTATTGATACAAAGCAGGGTTTGAAACCGAATCTGCATCAGGATGCTAAGTCGATAGGATTTTTCTTCCACCCAAGGGAATTTTTTTTGAATAGACTCAAACAACGCTCGATTTTCTAGATTGGCCTGATTGATCTCATGGGCAAACAAAAAGTAGTCGGAATCAAAATTCTTATAAAAATCTTCAGGCTTAAAAATAGTGTGAAACATAAAAATCAGCTATTAAAATTCATCTTGATGCACCCAATCCTCTTCTTTTAAACTTTTTAGAAACAGCACTATTTCTTCCTCTTGATCCTGAGCAATAGCCCAACGAAGATGCTCACATAAGCGATACTGCTTCTCATCCACTGAACTCTCATACCAAGCCGCCAAAATCAAAGGAGCTGGCGGCTCAAATCCTCCACCAGGCTTCTTTCGGGTATTCTTTAATTTTCTGTAGAGTTCATTCCACTTTTGGGGTTGTGGAACTATCCGTTTGTTTTTGGTACACAGTTCCCAGAGTTCTCCGTAGTTTTCCATAATTACACCAATCTCGTCCTCCCTGTCAATAATTCCTGCATCATGCTTGGCTCTAATAGGTTTACAATGAATATTATTTCGTTCAAAACTCACATACTATAATTTAAATCAAAACTTAGATCCAATCATAGTAACTCTTGCTATGGTCAATTCTATAACCTATTTTGATTCTATGATAAAGACATAATTCTTTAGAGTTTTGACTTTCCCAGATAATGATAAACCACTCACAGTATTTGATTCACTGTATGAATTGATTTCATCAATCGACTGCATCAAATTATATAGATATAAAGTCTTGATAGCATAGGAAACACCTTCAGCACCTGTGTGTTTTGCGCTAATAATACCAATCACGTTTCCTTCATCATCAAATAAAGGTCCACCACTGTTCCCTGGTTGCACTGGTGTTGAAACCTGATAGGTTGTCACATCACCTTGAAAGCCTGTTTTAGAGCTAATGATGCCATTGGTTAGTTTAACTTCATCTCCCATACTATCTCGAAGAGGATATCCAAGCGTGAACACGGAAGAACCTACATCGTCTACTTTTAACTCTAATGAGTATGGTAATTCTTCAAATTTTGAAAATTGAGAATCAGATATTTTAAGAATAGCCAAATCATTTTTAGGGTCTGATGCAACTACTCTAGCTTTATAACTTTTACTAAAATCATTATTTACGCCCTTAATAACAATATCAGCACCATTTTCTACTACATGATGATTCGTAACTATGTATCCAAATTCATTCAACGCAAATCCTGTCCCTGACGAAATTCCCCCAGTTGAAGTAGAGGGTTTTGCAATAGGATACATTTTAACAAACATAAATTCATCATCCTTTTCAATCACTGAAAATGAACCCTCTTTAAAACTTATATACATTTCATCATTAAGGTATTTGGTACTCATGTACCAATTGGCCTTAAAAAAATAATTTGTTGCTGTTGGAACTAAGGTTGCTTTCAAGTCTCCAGTCTTCCATATTTTAGGATCTCCTCCGCCCAAATAAATCACCTTATATGAAGAGTTCGGTTCTTTTATTACCCCCAACTTATACTTTGCCATGGTAGACCCTGAAAATGCTCCTTCATAAACCCCTTCTATTTCATCACTTTTTGAATCTAATTTTGCTTTAACCTTATATTCAGTCCATTCTGTCTTTGGATGATTTTTGATATTGAGATCAAGAATTTTATTTGCCATTAACTCCAAAAAATCATCTTGAATTTCAACTGGGGCTGATTCAGGATTTTGTTCGTAAACTCTCCACCCCATTTCTGCTAAATCAATTCTCACAAAGGCAACCTCTTTAGTTGAAAGATTTATATTCAACTTCTTATTGCTCATGTAGGTACCTGACTTAAACTCCAAAAAATAAGATTTAACATTACCTACATCCAATCTAATCCATTCACTTTCCCTCAATTCAAGGACTTGTTTACCTCCATTATATATCTTCACTTTAACATTTTGAATTAAAGTAGTGGAGTTCGTATAAAAATAGATCTCCTTCCCAAAACCAAGGAAAGACGTCATCATAAACAGAACTAATAAATAAATTTTCTTCATATTACTAATAGTATTTTTTCTTAATTAAACCAATCTCGTCCTCCCTGTCAATAACTCCTGCATCATCCCTTGCTTTAAATGAAGGGCTTTTGACAACTTATTTCCTATGCTCTGAATCTCAATATCTATTGAACTTAGAATTGATCCAATCTCCCTTTGCACTTTAATTTCAGGATAGTGGAAATCAACTTGTTTTATACTGGATTTACTTATACCACTTACCTTTGTTCCAACAGCGAAATACTGAAATTGCTCTTTTATGTACTTGGCTTGAAAGCAGTATTTCTTATAGTTTAAGTCAAGAAACTCAGTTTTTGATTTAGCAACAATCGTATGCAATCCTGAAATAAAGGGTATTTCAAGATGGTTTTCTATCACTATATGCTTACTAACACCATCCATATCTTCTGAAGCATCTACAAAAACTATATCTCCATTTTTCAACAGTGATTTGGATGATATTTTCGCTAAACCAATGTTCAGCTTAGGAATATCCCCAAATTCAAGCTCCACATTCACATAGGATTTTTCTGAACCGTGTATATCGCCATAATGCAAGTAACAGTAGCCTTCATTAGACAACTGATCCCTAGAAGCCGAATATCCTCCACTTATATTGAAAACATCCCCCAACTTCCTCACTTCCCAATCCTCCTTGGGAGTCAGCAGTTCTTGCATGGCACCATGCTTGATCAGGCGCTTCTTGGCGATCAGGGCTTCCAGACTTTGGATATAGCTATCCATATCGCTCAGTGCTGTGGCGATGGCGGTTTGTTCTTTAAACGGAGGCGAAAGGAGTTTAATTTTTTGACAGGAATTCTTATTTAGCTTTGGCTGTGCGGTACCTGAGTTGAGTAAAGAGTAATCTAAACTTTCTAAAAACTCAGTTAAAAAGCCTATTTCATATTTATCTTTTGGTTTAAGGACATGAGCATGATTATTTACCCAAATCTTCCCTTTTACTTGAAATGCCAAGGGAGAATTTCTACTTAAAATATTCTCACCGTCTTCACCTAAAAGTATTAAATGATCATTAAAAAGGTAATTATTGACATAGTCGATTATTCCAGATGCACCATAATAAGGATAATCTCCACTCACTTTAGATCGATCTTGGGATTTAATTGGACGCCTTTGGCCATCCAGAAAAAACACTGCATCACCTAATTCAACAATATTCCAATCCTCAGGAATCCATCCTAATTCGGTGTGTTTGTAGCCGGGTTTTGTTACTTCATTCATATGCTTTCGACCAGTTGAAGATATGTCCCTTTTTCAGTCACTTTTTCGATTTTGACTTTTACCTTTTTCCCCGCAGGAAAAACATCTTTCATGCTTTCTTGCCATTGCGTTGGAAGCTTGCTCTTATGAAGCAAACCATCACCGTGTCCTGGGATTTTGATAAATACTCCAAAATCTGCCACATTTTTCACAGTTCCTTCCAGCTCGCCCTTGGGGAATGAAAAATCAGCTGAAGCTGCCTTTCGCTCTGGCATCTTTTTGACTTCGATGCATTCTGCCGCAGGCTTTCCATTAAAGGCAGCCATCTTATAAAATTCAACTTGTGCCCCCACCAGTTCTTCCAAGCTTTTAAATCGCTTGACAAGATCTTTCTTATGGAAATCTACCCGCACACCAGACGGTAACTTGATCAAACCTGACTTTCCGTTTCTATTAATTTGAAGGATCTCACCCATCTCTTTCTCTTGCTTGCCATATCGCTCTTTGGCCCAAAATAGGTTTGCTTCCTTCAGAACTTCCTGAAGTGATCGTATTGCCCCTGTATCTATTTTATAGAAGCTAAACAATTTAGAATATTCTTGTTTCTCCCTCCAGCCTTCTTCTTTGAGAATCGCTGCGATCAGTTCCGCTAATACCCTCCCTTCTTCAGCTCTCAACAATCTATACAGAATTTGAGCTTGGAGCAGGTAAAGCTTTATCATAAACCCTGGCTCATTCCCGTGAAACGTAGCATCTACAGCATATTTCCAGGCTTTTGAATACTCTTCTTTTTCAAAGCATACCTCCGCTAGGTCTCGGTATAAAAACCACTTATTACTGCCGGCCCGACTTGACAGCAAATCACTCAATTGCTGCTCACTTGCTTCATGATTTCCCAGACCTTCTTCACAGAGCGCAATCCTCATCTTAAACCAGAGGTCGTTATCTGTGTGGAATTTATCTAATTTCTGAAGTGCCTGTTCTGCTAGTTCTTTACATTCCAAGTATTTCTCAAGCTTGATTAATGCTTTTGTTTTAAGTGAAAAATACTTCTCCAGATCGGAGGAAGGCTCTACTTCTTTCCCATCGTCTTTGGTAAAGGTTTTAGGTACTGCCGAAAGTTTTTGAGAATCTAAAGCTTCTAAGAGGTCGTTAATTTTTGTAGCATTAAACTGATTTTCAGCATGTGCATCACATAATTTAAAAACACTAATGGTAGTAGGGCAAGGAAATTTCGCATCTGTGCTCATATCCTTTTGCTGGCAAAAATTTGAAAGTCCTGAAATATAGGGCTCAAAAGCAAGTAGATCATTACGCTCTCGTTTTTTCACACAATGATCAAAAATCAACCAGCCATAAATATTTCCATTAATCTCTTCTGGGAACTTTTGAATCAATTCACTAGCCCATTTGAGCGAAGGAGATTTGGATCCACGGAGCGATTGAAGGGAATAAAATGCATCCCAAGAATTAAATTCACCTGAATAATTTTCCCAGATCTGGGTATAGATTTTTACTGCTTCCTCAGGTAAAGTTTTGACTAACGCTTTTGCTTTGGTATCAAGGTCTCTTTTGGATTCCATCAAAAAGATTTTAATTGTTCGATTGATTCATTGATAATTGGAAAGGGGTTGAATTCCGAGAATGCAATCATTTCCATGGAAGAGAAAAATCCATCTTTGTTGTAAGTGAGTTTGAATACCCCCTCTCCTATTCCTGATTTTACCTGAACGAGATAATGCCATTCTCCATGTTTGAAGTCATAGATAAAAGCATCTTTTTCTAGCAGAAAATCTTGTAGCTTTTTTAATTCTTTGCTTTGCCAAGATTCATCCGGATAAAAAATATAGGGCTCCTTTTCGGCTATTTCTTGACTGAGAAGCATCTCCCAAATCTCTCCTTCCTTAGGTGTAGCAGGCTTCTTTACCTTAAAATGCTTGTCGTAATGAAATTCTAAAACAAAGGCCTTTGAGCCACTTATGAAGTAATACTTCTCCTGATATTGGGGATGTGCAATGCTATCAAGTTGAAAATCTAATTTTCCCTGAAGTCGATCCAAAAGCTCTGCACAAATTTTGACCAGCTGATTGGGGGAATCTTCTTCAAAGTATTTAGATTTCAATTCTTCTTCGTATTCACCTAATCCCGAATTATCTGGTTCAAATAAATAGGCAGTATTTACATCGAGAACAGCTTTTTCACGAGCATTATCTTTTGGTTCAACAGACATCCATGGATTAATCCCCACTAATTCATGGGTGATTAATTTATCTGAAACTCCTAATGCTGAATAGATAAATTGATGGACTCGTTGAGGTGATTTTGTTGGAGTAGGATATTTGACCAAAAAAGATTCTGGGAACTTATATCCGTAAACATTTTTCAAACATAAAGCCCAAGCAAATTCAAACTGCACCAATTGAGCTAATTGAAAATACTCCGAAGATGCATCTCTCAACAATTCAGCCCCAGCAAATTTTTGTTTTCGTTTATTGATTTTCCATTTGGCTTCTAACTTTTGTAGGTTTTCTGCAAAAAGCTCCTCATCGGTTTTATCCAAGCTGGTCTGAATTTGTATCGCACTTTTTTGACTTAGAAATGATTCTAATTCTTTAGGGCCTAAAATATCTTTGTAGTTGATATTTCTGTTAGATAAGTAGTCATCAATAATTTCTCGACACCTAATCTGGATATGCTTTTTTTGATCTTTTAAGTCAGGATTTTCGGAAGATGGATAAGTTGCTACGTATAGTTCTCTATCGTTATCATAATCCATTAAACGGATTTTCACTTTAGTCACTTCTATAGGCTTCCAATTGTATTTTTCAGACTTAAAAGTTGACCTTTCGACAATAGTCAATACCTCAGCGATATCGCCGGATTGAACGAACTTTGGAATAGAAAATGGATCCATTTCTTCCTCCGTTACCAAGGCTTTGTTTTTCAACCAAATCACATCTCCTGGTTGAATGGATGGATCAGTAATTCCTTTTATTTTTCTAATTATTTTATTGACTTCCGAAGTATCACCTGGTTCTCTGGTTAGTATTTTACTTTTATTGATTTGCCCAGCTTTAATCAACTCTTTCAGTTCAATTTTGAACTCATCACCAAATAGATGAGAGATGTTTGAGTTGCCTTCGAATGAGAAATTATTAAACTCAGACTTTTTGAAATTTGAGATCAATGCATTGATCGATTTCTCATTTGGCTCTACAGGCCTAGATTGAAGAGTAATGGTCAGATGCTGAAGATTAGCTGCTTCTATTGAAATTTCAGAAGCTATAGTATTCGCCCGAAACCCATAAAAATAAGGATCATCGACAAGGATAATTTTATTGTTTTTCCCAAGCGGGTTGATGAATGTAAACGTATCGTTACATAGACTTCCCGTCCCAAACCTTACTAAATCCTCTGAATCAGAAGAGAAGTCATAAATCAAATGAGAGAGGAAAATCACATATAGGACCCCATCAGGATCTTTATTCTCTACTAATGGAAATACTTCTCGTTCATTGATATTGTTACTAAGCAACTCAATGTCTGTATTTTCATAATCATAAAGCTTCCCATACAAAGAACGTATTGAAGTAGGTCCATTTTGATTGATGATTTGATTGACATACTTATTAGATGGTGCCAAAAAACAAACCCCGGTTTCAATATCAGGATCTGAATCATCAATACCTTTCCTTCTTAAATATTCAGAAATTACTCGTTGAGTAAAGCCAATTCTGTTTGACGAACTATCTGCTTCAATTTTTAGCAGCTGTACTTCGCCATCCAAAAATTCATCAACCACCGATAAATGTTCTGAAAATTCAGATTCGATTTGTTCATCGATTGAGTTTTCATCTGGGAAGTCAATCTTTTCAAATTCAGCAAACAGACTATTATCCTCAAATGGATCGTATTTATCAGCCCTGAAGATTTTTTTAATTAGAGCATAGGCATTATCTGAAAGCTTATATCCCGTTATCTGACCCTTCCATTCATTTGGCTCAACATAAATTGCGGCCTCCACAGCATCAACTATGGACGTTGAATCTGCAACATTGAAAAGCCTCTTTACTTTAGAAGGAACCTCGTTAAGAAGCTTAACTTTTTGCTGGAAACATACTATAGTAAAAGTATCGTTTGTCTCAATATGCTCAGTTGGAAGTAATTCTTTTTGGATAAATTCTTCTGCAAGAGAATTTAACTTATCTCTTTGGTCCATAACCTGTTTGAAAGGGTTTTTCCCATTGGATCCTCCTTTAATAATTGTGCTTTTATAAGCACTTTTCACAAGTTTCCAATCTCCATTTTCAAACTGACTATCGCTAGGAAGGGATATGTCACCTGAATAACTTTTGAAATCAATAATAACGATGGCTGTTTCGCAAACTAACAGCGCATCAATCTGGAGATCATTCCTTTTTAAGCATTTAGGGCTTCCTAGCAAAACACCGCTTATCCCTAACCCTTCAAACTTCGAGGAAAGCTTTCGTGCTAGAATTCTAAAAAACTCATTTTCATAGGGCTTCGAAGACCTATTTCTTCGTATTTCAAGCATAAAAATAGTGTTGTCAAATAATTATTATTTACTAAAAATCATATCCCATTTTCGCCAAGTGCTCACTCACTTTGGCTTCCCAGGTAGTTACTTCTTTAGATAGTTCCGGTAAAGGCTGATCGTAGCGCTCTCCGAGTTCTTTGATCCGCTGAGTTAGTCGCTGTGAGATCCGCTGCATTTCGTTATTAATAGTAGATTCCAGATAAGCCATCCATTTATGCTCCACGATAAGTGTTTTGACTTCTTCCTCAGTCAGTTTTGCATATTGGGCCAAGAGTTTCTTATCCAGTTCTGCCTGATTATCTTTGATTTTCTTGTTTAAATCAGTCTGCGCATCACTGAGTTCTAAGTAACGTTCCAGCACTCCTATCTCTCCATAAGTTGATTCTGGTTCAGCAGCTTGTGATATTTGTTTTGGGAGCTTCTTTACCGATTTAAGTTCTTTAAATCTTGCAGTCACTGCCGCTTTGTTGACTTTATCAAAATCAGCGAAATAGCCTTCTTCTCCACTATGCTCCTCCTCTAGTTCTTCCTGCTGAGATGCCATACCTTCCTTGTCTGCTTCCAGCTGATTAAGTTGATCTTGTTCGACTTGAAAATATTGTTGGATCATCAATGCTTTTGAAATCAATCTCCCCTCAAAAACTTTCTTGGTGTACTCAATCTGCTTTCCTGCTTTCCATCCTTCTGCCACCAGCAAATACACATCATCCTGCATGGTCTCCATCCAGTAATCCATTAGCTGCTGATACACATCGTATTGATCGATCAGATTGAGATTAGTAAATGCTAATAATAACCTCTCACTGAGCTGATGAATAAATTCCTTTAGTGCAACTTCCGAATCAATAGAAAGACAAACAGGCTTGTTTTCGGATTTCCAATTCTCAAATACTTGATTTACTTTTTGAGAATAAGCTGTAAATGAAGCATGAGAAAAAATCTCCTGCTTCACTTCTTCCTTAGCTACTTTCAGTTTGCTAAATCCAGCTCGATCTATAGATTCGAATAAATGTGTTTTTAGTCCCTGATACACATCCCAAAACTTTTGCAAGGCATCAATATCTGCATCGGGAATACCTCCAAGTAAATGCGCTTCAATATTTTGTATGTCTTCGGACTCAGTACTGTCTATGTATCGTGGTATATTCAAGTTGTATTCCTTCTCTGCAATTTCAGCGATTGATACCATTCTGCTGTATTTCGGAACTTCGATTTCTTTGGTGAAAACGTCAACAATCTTATGCAGATCCTGATCTCGAAGACGGTTCTTGTTGCCGTCCTTCATATACCCTTTGCTCGCATCCACAAAGAAAACGCCTTGTCTGGATGCAGCATTTTCCTTGTCTATTACAATGATACAGGCTGGAATACCCGTGCCATAAAACAAGTTGGCAGGCAAACCTATTATTCCTTTGATCAACCCACGCTTGATTAGATTTTGACGGATTTCCGATTCTGCATTTCCTCTAAATAGTACTCCATGAGGCAAAATAACAGCACCTTTACCATTGCTTTTTAGCGAATGGATGATGTGTAGTAGAAAGGCATAATCACCATTTTTATCTGGAGGAATCCCAAAACCAGTAAAGCGATTGAACTCATCTTCGCCAGGATTAAAGCCCTGCATCCAGTTTTTAAGTGAAAAAGGAGGATTGGCCACAGCGTAATCGAAGGTTTTTAATTCACCTCGGTCATCCAGAAAAAGTGGGTTGGATAAGGTTGATTGCCCCTTCTCAATTCTGGCCGTGGGATTATCATGCAGAATCATATTCATCTTGGCCAATGCAGCCGTTGAAACATCCTTTTCCTGTCCAAAAAGAGAAGTGGAGGTATTGCATTCGTCAGCGATTTTCAAGAGCAAAGATCCAGATCCACAGGTAGGATCATAGAATGATTGACCAACTTGATCCTTTCGAATCCCCAAGACTTTTGCCATGATTCGGCTTACTTCTGACGGGGTATAAAACTGTCCTTTTGCTTTACCGGATTCCGTTGCGAAATGACGCATGAGGTACTCGTAGGCATCGCCAAGGATATCGTCACCACCTGCATTGTTTTTACTGAAATTCAACTCAGGCTTTTCGAAAATCGCCACTAACTTACTGACCGTATCAATCAGTTCCTTGCCTTTTCCAAGCTTCTCCTCATCGTTGAAGCTGATCATATCGATCACATTTTGTAGCGCATTTTCCTCAGCAAGCTTACCTATGGCGATGTCGATTTTTTCACCAATATCCTTTTGGCCTTTGAGTGCTGCTATATCTCTAAAGTTACAGCCCTCCGGCACTTCAATCAAAGCATTGGAGTCAGCATCTGCTTTGTCAGATACATACTTCAAGAATAGCATCACTAGTACGTAGTCCTTATACTGTGAGGCATCCATTCCTCCTCTTAGTGCATCGCAACTTGCCCACAAGGAGCTATATAATTCTGATTTTTTGAGAGCCATTTTTTGTTAAGCTACGCATCGCACTGCTGACTTGGGTTTGAAAAACCGCATAATCAAAAATTCCAGTGCTGGGATAATTTTCAGATAAGGATAGTCCAAAAATGCTTGGGAAACAAGGTCAATTTTGTGAGCATCTGAAGGTGAGAAGTATAGAAAACAGGTAAGGATTTACTCTGAGAAACTTAAGTAATACTTTACACAAAAATTCTGAACCAAAAACAGTCTAAAATTTAGCTTCCATATGCACAAGCCACTCACCATCTATTTTGACAGCTTGAATCACTTCTGTTCTTCCATTAGGATTAGCAATAGTAATCCAAGCCTTATTTCCGACTATAGAATCATTTAACATCTCAAATTTGAAATCCGGATCTACTGGAACAATACCCATACTACTTGCCATATTCAGCATAGTACCTGTGGCCTCAGTTGCATACTTTTTAGCTTCCTTCACCTTCCCTTGAGTTAAGTTTTCCGTGAAATTTTTAACTGCTTCCTCAGGCCCTGATGAGCGGGAAAACAGGAAGACTGCTAAACATATGATTGTGAGAAACTTCATCATGGTGATACCTTTTATCGATTCAACTATTAATTCCCATATAGCACATAATCTAAAAATCATCAATGCTAGAGCTTATACGTACTTATCTCCCTCCTACTATATCATCCCGATTTATTCGTTTCCTTCGCGGACTCATAACTAATTCATTAACAGATTGTGGTGGAAATATCTTGTCATGGATCAAATTGTGTCCCTGCACTCTGGTGGGATTGTGGTAGATAACTATCCCACTTTTAAGTACTTCCTTTTTGATATTGCCTTTTTCCAGGTGGTAGTTCAGCACTGCATAAGCTTGATCCCAGTCGTGGCCGTTTAATCGTATTATTTCTTCAAACGTGATAGTGGGTACATCCCTAGGAGACAAGTCTGTGGGTTTACCTAACAAATAGAATCTTATGGCACCTTATTTAACGATCAAGTCTAGGTGAATTAAACCTATCAGGCCTATTTGATATCACTCATCACTAATTTCCAATGTGTTAGCCATATAGAATCAGATCAAAGATGTCCAGTTTATTTCTTAAAAAACTGGACATTTTAAAATTGAAATTGTGATTTAATGAAATTTGAAAGAAAAGTTAAACCCCTAAAAGTACAACTCCCTCTTATTCTCAGATTGTATCTCTATATAGTAAAAGTTGCTTGGGAGTGTATCATAGAATAATAAGTTTCAAAGCCTCTTTTTATAAGTAGTATTCTAATTATCCTGCAGTATCCACCCGTACTTTCTCTTATGCATTTCCGATCCATCTTCGATATCTGATCGGACAAGCATCGAAGGAGCATCGTAGAAGCATCGAAGGAGACTAAGGTCAAAGCTTATAGAATCCCCATCTCGGCGTAGTCAGATCGTTCGTGACACTGGGTGGGATTTGTAATTCCACCCTTATATCATTACCAATTTGCAATTAGTTGTCACTACCTCATCCCTCCTGCTTCCAGATTCGATTAGCTATCGGGACAGGCTCATTAGGAGAAGGCGATCGGCTGTGCTAAAATTAAGATCTGCAAATCAGAAAGTGCCTGATGGATTTCCGGATTTATGCCTAGAAGGATCCTATAATAGTTGCTTTTTCTACCTCACCCCCGCCCTCTTCCCGATACGCTCAGCAATTAGGGCAGGTATTTATGAGAAGATGTTTGATGGGACAGGAAATAAATCCGTATGGATGATAAAAGTTGGTGTAGGGTACCAACCTCCTACCAACTTTCACGACCTAATACCCAGTTTCAAGTGCAAGGGCTAAAAATAGATTGTCTTTCCAGCCAATCATGGTTAGTTTTAATAAACCAAATAAATGCGACAGTCATGAAAATCATTTTTCCAACAGACCCTGTTATCAGCGCTGATATTCCAAGTGATTACCCCATCCCTCCCATAGGAGAAGAATTCTATATCCGTTTCGAAACTTTTATTAAAGAACCGGAGGATTTGAAAAAAGTAAAGGACTTATTGGAAAAAGAAGACCTAACTGTTGAGAAAGTCGAAGACAATAAAATCTATCTTTATCAAGGCCAAAAAGCTGACTTGCAAGGAACCATCGAAAGCGATGAATACATGCCTTCTATTGTCCAATACTGGCAAAAGCATCCGGAAACCAAACCTGATGGGTTTTGAATTGAAAATGGCATTTGACCTGACTTATTGAAGCTCCTTTGATCAAAACAAAAGCCCCGAGGTCCGGGGCTATTTTCAATATTATTTTAAGGTGATTGAGCAGCCAAGAAATTCCCTCTAATCATATTGCTCGGACTTGGCTGATTTTAAGAGACCTTATCTTTTATCTTAGTATAGAGGTAGATCAAAATCACGATTGCCAATACGAATAATATGGCTCCCATAAAAAATTCAATAATATTCATGACAAGGGTAAGGACCAAAATGGCGCCTAAAATAAGTATACCTAAGATGATTAAGCCTAGTTGTCTCATAATTCTTTGGTTCATTTATATTTTTTAATTCTCTGATTTTAAGTGATTAATAAGGTTAGTCAATTGTAAGTGAGCGTAGCACTATTAAGTCCTTGGTTGAAATAAGCTTTGATCCTTCCTATAAGCTATATATTTTTTTACAAGGACCCAAAAACCTACGTACTAGCCCTACACTTTACCTGATAAAGATAGACTCAATTCACTTTTTCTCGTGATTGCTTGGGAAGTCTCTTCGCTAGTATAGCTTCTATTGATTGACCCCTCTTTTCTAATCTAACCTAACTATTATTAATGGAAATTGTTCCAATGACCAAGCCAGTACTGACTCCAGCAAGTCCCCTATTAGGGTATCTTCCAGCCTCCGATGTTCCTATCGACGGTCAGTCAATCATAAAAACACCAGTAATCTCAATTTCTGAAGCACGAGTGTAGAGATGCGCAGATTTCCCAAACTTATAATCTTGTCCCTCTGAATTAATAATAGGATTCATTAGAACTTGAATTTCCTCATCCCCAAATGTGTGAAAGACAAAATCATGGATATCGTGGAGACTTTTAACAACGGGATTTCAGCTCCGGCTTAGGTGGTTCTTTCTGAAAATCTCATAAACTACTGAGGCAGATTGGGAGTTTTGTTGCATAAATAATTGTCTAGATATTTTGGAATAAAGCCAAAAGAATAGCTCCTAAATTATAACCCCATAGCCCTTTCCCTACTCTATCACAAATCCTTGATGTAGGCCGAATAGACAGATACATAACTTTCCCTATGCGTTCTGTTGATAAACCTGAAATAGACCACATCTGCACCCGCGGTATACTCCCCGGAAAAATGCAATCTTTTCAATAGCTCCGGCTTGATATGCTGATACTTGGGTAGAATATGCTGCTGCTCCAAGACAACTACCTTGTCTGCTTGAAAGGACTTCTGATGGACTTCATTCCTTAAATCCAGCATGGGATACAGGTAATCATACAGTGGCTGTTCCCACCGATCAGGTAATGGCCTCTTTCCTATCATCCACTTGTAAAGCGACTTCCCGCTTATCCCAAGCTCGTCTTCGATTAGCGAAATGCGTAATAAATGCCTTTGCATCACCAGAAATTGCCTGGCCAGTGAGTCTGCAATCATATAGTTCAGAAATGAATATCAAATTAAGCCCAAAGATATTATTTCATTTCTGAAAACTTGGGCCCACCGACCACCCTTTCGGAAACAAGGAAGCTAACCGAATCACCGATTTGATAGCTAGATGAGGTGCAGGAAAAACACAAAAATGAAACCACTTCGCCAGACTCCAATCTGGCACTCACCCTATAAGAATCCGCTCTGTAGTAGGTAGTAAAAGACAATAAATCAGGTCCATCACCAGCCATAGACGGTGGACCGTCCCATTCTCCTTCCAAAAAATGATATCCTTCTACAGTTCCATTTACCGGATAGGTATCCACTATAAACTCATTCATAAACAATAAAACAAATAGTACCACAAGGGCGAGGAAAACACCCCTTATAAGCCAATCTATTCCTGCATCAGATTCTGCTAAATCAATTTCCCTCTCTTTACTATCTCTCCAATCAGAATAATCATTTAAATACCTCATATCTAACTATCTATGGCTATATAAATATAAGATAGTTTTTGAAAAGCAACAGGTAACTCTTTAGAAATCCGACGAACTCAGCATAGCGTCAATCTTATTCTTTAAAAAGCAAGCCAGTTCTGACTGGGATTATTTCTGATCCGGACTACCTATTGGTTTGATTGTCTTTTAGTTTTTCATTCAAATCTCTGATGAAGTCTTTTTGTTTAATCAATTTATCGATGGTAGTTTCGAACGTCTTTGTGTCGCTCAATTTTGGAAAAGATAAGCTGCCTTTGGCGATAGAATAGGTAAGCAGGACATTGAAATAATTGACCATCAAAATCGCCTTCTGAAGAAAGTCGGTCTTTACTACTTTAAATCCTACCCGCTGGGCAGTCCGTTCATTTATGATATAACTGGTGCCGCTGATTTTGAAGTTTTCAGTCTTCTTGTTTTGATTGACTTCAATCAGGTTTAAGAGCCCTTCCAAATATTGCTGAAGTATAAAGTTCGTCCTTTGTTTTCCGTTTGTCCTCCGGTCAATCACAAATACATAATCAAATAAAGTCCCCCCATGTAGTATAATTTTTCCGTCTTGAGGTTTTTCAGCCAGGAACAGAGGAGAATAATAAATTAAATCCCCGCTTTTCTTTAAAGAAGGAGTATCGAAAAAAGGCGCAATCACAGACAGTATTATTCCGAAGACTACACCCCCAACCCAATAAACACCCGACTTCCAAGAAATATAGAAAGTCACCAAGATTACCAGTAGGACAAAAAATCCAATCATCAACTGAATCTGAAGTTGTTCTCTTCTCGGCTTTAGGTAAAATCTGTGTCTCAAATCAATTCCTTTCTTATTGCACAGGTCTGGGACTATTAATTAAGCAGTGGTAAATCTAATCATGGCATCTGAGATATACTTACTCATCACGAACCAATCTCAAGCCGAACCGCCAAAAAACCAAGTAATCAAGCGTATGACTACATAAACAAAACCAACCAGGGCAAAAAAGAATGTCCACCAATAGGTGTTATAAATTCTCTTTGTGTTTTTGACATCATATTTAAGTTTTTCCAGTTCCAGCTTTTTCCTCTCTTCTGCTTCCAGCTTCTCTTTTTCCTTTTCCTCAAAAATTGTTGTAAAGCCGCCCTGGTAATAAAAAGCAGGTAGGTAGTCATTTGCCCAGAATCCATTGGGATCTGGATTGGTCTTCGGAAGTAAAAGTCGAGGTTTATAATCATTCAAATGGTGAAACATAGCAATCAAATAAGCCTCAGGTTTATCCGAAAAAAGATGGATTTGCATATCTGTTACGGAAGCAACTTTTGGATTTTCCGATACCAGATCTTTGATAAGAAGGTCAAGATCTTTCGCTGTTTCTTTGGTGAGTTTCATTTTAAAAACACGTTTAATAGATAGTGCTGAAAAACTAAGGAAAGTGTTTACAAATTGAGACAGCTTGTATCGGATTCCTATAACCTAGCACCTAATTTACCAATCTTAATTAAAATGGATATTAATTTTGAAGAGTAAATTCCTCCTGAACAATGCACAACTGGGCAGAAATATGCAGTGAATTAAAGGACCTGGAAAAACGGGTGGATATTATAGTCAGTTTGATTCTCAGCACAGATCCAGATCCATTCCCTTTTGACCGCTTTCAGAAAGCGCGTGAAATCGCTTCACTCTCTAGAGCCATCCGCCTGTTTATAGAAGAAGATCAGGAAAAAGATGCTGCTGTACTTTTACATATGCTCCAAGGAAAGGGTGTGAAATTGAAGTCTGTGAAGTAGGTTTAGGATTTAATGAAACTTAAAAAGCCATAAACCTGAAAGCATTAATTCCCACATTAGAATCTCATACTAGGTTACCGAGTCATATTAAATCGGGTGAGTATTTTCATCCACCAGCAACTAGTACTAGATTTGCCCCACCAAAAACATACACGCTAACCATGCCGAATATCCGTTCTGCTTTCTTTCTTTTACTCTGTTTCACTTTGTTCCGGATTCCAACGCTTATCGCTCAGCAGTCAATCCCCTATCTAAATCTGAACGTCCAGAATGGTGATCTTCTATTTGTCGGGGCACAAGAAGAACAATTGTCTGGTGCCATCAACCGAGTTACACAGCGTACTAGTGACATCTCTTTTGACCATGTTGGTATCATTGAAATATGTGATTCAAGTGCCTATATCCTTCATGCTATAGGTAAAAAGGGATCTGTGCGAGAACCCTTGGATAGTTTGGTGCTTAGTGAAACCAGCCAGAACCGACGATTTGCAGTATATAGGCTAGCTGATGCAGATCAAAACGCCATCAATCAGGCTATAATTACATCCAAAACACTACTGGGGAAACCGTATAATTGGAGTTACGTCCTCAATGACACCTCCTATTATTGTTCTGATTTTGTAGAGCGGGCATATAGAAACGCAGGAATATTTGAATTGGAACCCATGACCTTTATTAATCCAGCCACCCAGAAAACAGACGCATTCTGGGAGGATTTCTATCAGAAGCTTGGTATGGATGTGCCAGAAGGGAAATTGGGATGTAACCCTAACGGTCTAGCGGCAAACGAAAAGCTGAAATACATAGGCTACCTAGAGAATTAAATCGGTTTGGGAGTAGTCATTCCTCTTGTGAGACAGGGCGGAAATTTCCTATCCTAATACTTAACCCAAGATTTAATGAATCCATATGATTGTTTCGTGACGCCTTGTCCAAGGCTATTATCATTAAAAAATTGCAATTGGCTTCCTGACTCCAATTGGCTTCTGATATCTATGTGTTCAGTGAGACAAGCTCCCTCTCTCGAAGTAGTCAGCATATCATTATGACTGGGTGGGATTTGTAATTCCACCCGGATACCCATACCAATGGCTCGTCCTAAAAAGAAGCTTAAGAGAATTTAATAACGGAAACAATAGTAATTAGTCAAGCTGCAACGAGTTCATAACGCTGAATTCACACGCAGACGCAGTGATCCATCATATTGGCCAGTTAGGGTGATGGAATACCTACAGGTATATGGTATTTCAATGAGCCAGTATAGTATTTCTAGGTAGATTAAATCGTTGGCAACAGCTACCCTATTCCCTAGGAAGAAGGATGCTCCTTTTCAATAATAGCTGAATACTGAGAACAAAGTAAGCTAATACCTTAACTTCATTTAAATTGTCTTCAAGAAGACTCCAACTATAGTAAAACAGGATCGGTAATTTCCCTTAGGAATATTGATTATAGAAAGCTCAATTTTATGATCCTGAGGTTATAGATTAACTTACTAAAGTTGAAACATAAAACCCCCAACTAGTTTTAACTAATTGGGGGTATCTCTTATTTTGGTGCTTATCTTATCTTTAGCAAATTGAGCTAATGACTTAGTCTCTTAACCAGTTAATAAACGTCTGGTAACCCACTCCTATTTCTCTTGCAAATGCAGCTTTGGTTTTCTTACCCGCAGCCTCTACTTTAGTCCATTCATCTACTATTTTACTTTTCTCTGAATCGCTGAAGGTTCTTCTTTTGGAAGATTTAACTGCAACACTACTTCCCGTAACCAAGGCGATTAATTCATTCAATTCATTTATGAATTTAGTGTCATTCAGGAAAAGTCCGGCAGCTTCCAGCTTCTTAATCACTTCCTTCTTAGGGCTGACAGGAGTAACAGCTATTCCACTTGAGGCAGCTTCATGCAAATCAATCTGCTTTCCGTCTGCAGTGACATAGATAAATCCATCAGCTTTTTTAAGATCAGCAATAGCCTCTTTAATTAATTCTTTCATATTGTTTTTATGTGTTAAAAACTTTCAATTTTATATATCATGAAGTATACACTATTATTTAAATTATGGTTCCATTGAGTCCTTTAATATTAAGGGTATTACATGTTCTCCCTTGAAACCTGACAATTACCTGCATAGCTCAGGTGTACGCATAATAAAGCTGCTGTCCCTTTAGATAATCCCTGTACTATTGCCTACAGATTATTTACTTCAACACCATGTACAACTGGGCAGAAATATGCAGTGAGCTTAAGGATCTTGAAAAAAATTCGGAAAAGAAAATTGAAAGCATAAGAGCTGCCAATCGCTACCCCATGCCTTATGACCGATTGAAGAAAGGCAAGGAAATCATCGCTTTATCTAAGGCTCTCCGGCTATTTATCGAACAGGACCAGGAAAAAGATGCTACTGTTCTCCTGCAAATGCTTCAGGAGATGGGAGTGAAATTGAAGTCGGTGAGGTAAAAAAACAGTACGAGGAGCTATTGAAATAACGAAAGGAATCTAAGCGCTCTGAATTAACATGAGCGACCACTTCCAATTTAATCTTCCTTAATTATATAAGACCAAGACATCTTTCACCTCTAAATTCTCGTTCCTATTTTTCAATACACCATATTTAGAGCCCTGGCTATAACAAGAATGACTAAATTAAGAATACATTTCGTTAAGAAAGAAGTTACAGGTTCAGGTTTAGTGGCAATCAGCCAAATCGGTGGGATCAATAACACAGGGGAACGATGGGTGATTTTTGCTGAAAAGGCCATTGAGGGAATCACCAAGAGAACCTGGGACTTTTTTATCCTGGAAAACCACCATGAAATCAGCGTAAAAGCAATCCATTCAACAGAGGGTAATCCTATTTTAATTGCAATTGGTGAAGGCTACCTGCATAACCTATTGGAGGACTTGCCTGAAATCAAAAACGAGGAAGTTCTTTAAAATTCCATTTTAGGAAGTTCAGCATATTCTTCGTTTTCTGTCACTTGCTCAACATTGGAATCTTCAGTTCTGGAAGTAACCAATCGACTGATGGTGTGGGCGGCCATTTTTTCCATTGAAATCGGATTCATCAATTCTTGAATTTCCTCCTTCTTCAAATCTGATTGAATCCATTTCTTAGCGTTGTCAACATCCAAAGTCAACGGCATACGCTTTTTGGCATTATGAATCTGGGCCATCAACAGATTTGCTTCTGTGGTAATGATTGAGCAAGTACGTTTGATTTCCCCGGTTTCTTTATCAGTCCATTCCTCCCATATCCCTGCCACCTGAAAAATACCTAGTTCGTCCGGATGAATGAAGTACGGATACGTTTTACTTTTATAATTCCTCCATTCAGAGAAACCTGTTATGGGAATAATGCAACGTCGTTTCAGGATTGCTGCCCGAAATGATGGCAGTTCAAAAATTGTCTCGGCTTTAGCATTCAGGGTTTTGTTTGCAATATCAGCAGCCTGATCAGCTGATTTCACCCAAAAGGGGACCAACCCCCACTCCATTTCCTGAAGTTCATTGGGCTCATCATTGGCTATCACTCCTATTTTAGGATGAGCAAACCCATTGAGATGGAAGCGCTCACCTGCTGACTTCGCCCAGTTCTCAGGAATAGTCACCTTTAAATCTTCATCAAAGTCCAAGGAAGACTGGTTAACGTGGTAACACATCTAGTATGAGATTGCACTTATACTAAAATACAGTAATTATTGCCGCTATCATAAAACAAAACTTCATTGCTAACAAGGAAGCATTAAACCAAGAAAATCACTCTACTTTCGTATAAGTCTGAGGACCTACACAGTTACTCATCAATCCTAACATGTCATTACACGCGTAACCCAACAAAAAAGAGTCATTGACATCATCCAAAATCAAGGTTCCATTTTGCGTAGGATTAGTAGTGTTAAGATTACTTACCAACTGTTCTTTGGGTACGCATCCTTCAGAAATATCAAAGGCAGCCGGATCAGGCCCAAAGGAAGAAGTAAGTGTTAGACTAAATTTTTCACCCCTAAGTGAATACGTTCCCTCGCTGTAACTGGTCAAACAGCGCTCTTCAGAATCAACCCGAGTGACAAAACTTTCTATGAACACATTTCCTGATCCTGTAAATGTCATTTCACTTGAATATACAGGGTTACCTTCGGCGAACTCAAACTCACTCTCATAAGTCCCTTCTAAAAAAATAGCTGGATTATCGTCGTCTTTATCACAAGAAAATAATGCGAATGCAAGTACGCTCATAAGTAAAATTTGCTTTTTCATAGTCAATTGAAGTAATAGTTGGATCTTATATCCTAACTACGAATTTCATCATAAATATGCTACAAGTCATGACCAAAAAAAAGGGATCTTTCCCCTTTCTCTAAAAAGGAGATTCATTTAGGATATAATCCACCGCTTTCTGCGCCTTACTTGCTGCCTCGATTAATAGATGCTTATCATTTCTAAGCTCGTTCAACCAATTTTGGATATAGGCTGCTGAGTTTTCCAAAAGGTTTTGGTCCAATATACCGGTAAGGTTGTTCAGGTAGCCTGCCCCCATCTCACCTATAAGTTCCTCCTTACTATAATTCTCAGAAGCAAACTGTTGAGGTTCTGAAACTCCTACTCTATTCAATCTTGAAGGATGGCCAGTGCTATGGACAAGCTCATGGTACAGCACTCCGAAATATTCTTTAGTTGTTGCAAACAGTTTTCTCACCGGCATTGTGATCTGATCCAGGTCTGCCCTGTAAAAGGCTGAAGAACCTTTATGAACCAACTCAGGAGCACGTAGCATTTCCTCATAGATCTTCCGGCATTGTTCATTATCAGGTAGCGGATCGGCTTTGCTGATTTTGGGAAACTCCCAGTCTATCCCCTCAATCTGCTCTATCGGAAACACTTTGAACTCCTTGAGAAAACCGGATTTACTCACCTGTTTCAGATCATACTCAGCAATCCTGTCTTCAGGAATCGCCTTTCCAGTCTTCTTATCTCGAAAGGCAAAGTTCCAGTAACAGATCGGAAGTGCCTTTGCCCCCTTCTGAATTTTCCCTCCCAGTGAGTTAGCCTGTTTGAAAGTCAGGTAATAAGGATACTGATGTCTAAAGGATAACAGCAACCAAAGATTAACCCCCTTGTAGGTTTTCTTCGTCAGGTAATTGGCAGGCAATCCCATCTTATGCCAGGGTTGCTTCCAGGGTATAACCCCCTTTTCCAATTTCTCAATAATCAGATCGGTAAACTTCTGATAGATATCCGATGCTCCTTTTTCACTTTTCGAGTTGCTCCTTTCATTTCGAAAGTCGTTTCGAACTTTTCTTTTTGCTGAGGTTTTTGATGATGTTTTTGCTTCAGTCTTCATAGCTTTTGTGTTTTGGTTTTACAAATACTTATGAAGCTGCACCAGCCTGAGGCTATCACTAAGTGCAAGAGGAAACGGAATAAACCAGCAAAGGCAAGAGCGGGGGCTTTATGCCGTAGTCTCTTGCCTCGTGTGATGGTATCAGGTTAAATTGGCGTAAGAAGGAATAGAAAAAAATAAAATTGATTTGTGTAAAGCTATTTTAGGACAAGACACAGATCATGAATTCCTAAAGTAGTGTACACTTAATAACTCCTAGCCGTAGTACTCAAACTACCTTTAAATCACAGACATTCATATCAAAATGGCCTAATGAAATGAGGAAATATCATTCAATATCCTTGGTGAAGAATCAGGTCCACTGATGTGTAAAAAAAAGAATTAGTCGATCATTTTTTTTTGAAAATGGATTAAAAAGAAATAATCATTATTCCATGCCAATTCAAATCACATTTTCTCAAACTTAAAAAATTCTTTGATGTGCTTATTCGACCCATATAGAACCAAAATATCCGTACTCTCAAGCTTTTGATCCGGAGTTGCTATTCCCTGTATGTTCAATTCGGTTTGTTGAGATCCCAGCAAACTTTTTACTTCATACTGTTTCATGATAGTTAATACCAATAGGTTAAATTTACTTCGGAACCCAATTTCCCTGATGGTCCTCCCGATATACTCCTTAGGTACCTTTGCTTCAACAATACTAAAATGTTCATTTAGCTCAAAAGAATCTACTACATTTTTAATACATAGTTTTTTTGACCATCTCTCCGCTGTTTCTTCTTCTGGATGGACAATTTCATCCACTCCAATTGCTTTTAAAACTTTTTCATGAAGTGGATTAATTGCCCTGCTAATCAATCGCTTAACCTGCATATTTTTAAATATAGCAGTTGACATAATATTCGCACCCTGATCTTCTCCGATAGCCACTATTACAATATCAGTATCTTCCAGCGGCAAACCCGAAACTGTAAACTCATCAGTAGCATCCATGCAGATGGTATGAGAAATTTTTTCCTTATATAAATCAACTTTCTCCATTCTTGTATCAATCCCAATCACCTCATTTCCTTGAGCTGTTAATTTTTGAGAAAGTGAGGAACCGAAGTTCCCGAGACCTACAACTATATATTTCATTTAATCTTTAGTTTATTGTAATTTCTTCTGTTGGGTATCTATAATTCTTATGCTTGACTTTATTGAAAAATGCAATGATGATAGACAACATACTAACCCGACCCACAAACATGATTACGATGATGATAAATTTACTTGGCTCCGATAAATCTGCAGTAATACCCAAACTTAAGCCAACTGTACTGTAGGCAGAAAAACATTCAAATGCGATATCCTTTAAATTCTTCTCACTGTCGAATAAGGAAATCAACATGATGCCTAAACCAATAACAATCAATGAAAGAGAAATGGTAGCAAAGGCTCTTCTGACAGAAATGTCTGCAATTTCTCTTCTAAAAACCTCCAATCGTGTTTTTCCTTTTGCCAAGCTTAAAATATTTAAAGTGGCAATCGCGAAAGTACTAGTCTTGATACCACCACCGGTTGAAACCGGGGATGCTCCAATCCACATCAGAAGAAACACCATCATCGTGGTTGGAAATAGCATGGAGGCAGTGTCAATTGAGTTAAAGCCCGCAGTTCTTGGAGTAGTAGCACCAAATAAAGCCGTAACAATTTTGCCAAAACTAGTATGTCCTTCCAGTGTATTATGAAATTCCAAAATATAGAATATTGCAAAGGCCACCAGCGAAATACTCACCGTGGTAATTAAATTAATTCTACTGTTGATAGTTAATACCCATGGTCTAGATTCAAAATTTCTTTTTCTATTGAAAAGAATCTTCTTTGATCTATATTTCAGGTAGTTTAAAATATTTGAAACAATAGAAAATCCCAATCCTCCCAATACAAAAGTTGCAATAATAACAAGGTGCAGGAAATAATTATATTTAAATCCCTTTTCAAATAAGCTGTTTGGTAACGTTGAAAAACCAGCATTGCAAAAAGCGGAAATAGAATGAAATGCGGAGAAAAAGAACCTATTAATATGGGACGGGAAATTCTGTGTATCTAAACTAAAAAATATCAAAACTGCAGAGAAAAATTCAATTCCAAACGTAATCAGGATCACATTCTTTAAGGTAGAATATACTTCACCTAATTTTTTTGAATTGTTCATATCACCCAACACCAATTGGTTTTCATAGGTAGCACCACCACTAAAAAAATAACTGAAATAACTAGCAAAAGTCAAAATACCCAATCCCCCAATCTGTATCAGCAACATGATAATTACTTGCCCAAACTCGGTAAAGTAGCTTCCTGTATCCACTACCACCAAGCCTGTGACACATACAGCACTAGTGGATGTGAAAAGTGCATCAATAAACGATAGCCCATTATATGTGGCATTTGGAAGCATTAGCATTCCAGTACCAAAAAGGATTATCAAAAAAAAACTTCCAACAAACAATTGTGCCGGATTCAAAATCGTCCTTTTATAACTCACTTTTAACTCGGAAAACTCTCTGATAAATGTGGCAAAGACTGCTATGCGAACCCAAATCGGATTCTCGAGGAGCAGATCTGTTTCAAATGGAACCCCTACAAACAGGTACATGTAATAGATCCACAAAGTGAAAACAACTGAAAATAAATCAAAAACAAATACACTCTTCTTTATTCTCTTATTTATACTGAGATATCGGGAGATTGTCGAAACAATTCCTATGGCCAGAACAAAAAAGAAAAATCCGTCAAAAAAACTTTGTGTTGACCTTTCCTGAAAAAAACCAAAATCGGAAATGAGAGCAAAAATTCCCAGAGCACTAATCCAAAATGCAATTTTGTTTAAATATTTCAAATCGAATTTCATTCGTCAAAGATATTTAATCAAAGGAATTTTCCAACGGCAAAATCTTGGTAAATTGATATGTGGACCTACTCCAATGGAGGACCATTAAATATCAATCCTGAAAAAATAATAAACTAGAGTTATTCAATTTCCTTCTAAATCTGTTTCATCCCCTCAGGATCCCAAAGAATAGGTTTTTCCTGCGCAATACTGAGATTGCATGCAATGGACGGTGCTGCTGCTCTAAGCCCAAAGGTTGCATCTTCAAGTATAGCGGAGCCTATCCGCACTCCATTAAAGAACGTAATCATATGATCTACGCGATCGTCATATCCTTGAGCTGCTTCAAATTTCACAGGCTCATTTTTGGTATATCCTCCGCCCTTTTCAGTTCCATACTTGTCAACATACCACTTTTTGAAATCCTTCTTCTCCTCAGCTGAAAAACTGGTAAAAGAATCATATCCTCCGAAGCCAGGAGCAGGATCTCTTTTGAGTGTTTGCACAGTATAGTCATTCCATCCAATTGTAATCACTCCGTCAGTACCGACTAGCTTTAGTCCAAACTCTCCTTTGCCCTCTCCGTCACAGAGATTCACACGCGTGGTTACCTGGAAGGAATCGTGTTGCTCCGTTTTAGGATAAGTCATGAGGGCATTGATTACATCATAGGCATCACGACCATCTTTCCAATATTTCAAATCTCCTGCACTGAAGATTTTATTAGGCCCTTTCGAATCCGTTAAGGTATGGACAGTCGTCAATAAATGGACAATTAAATCCCCAGCTGCTCCAGTACCATAATCACTGTAATTTCTCCAACGGAAAAAACGTGTGGCATCGAAAGGGATTTTTGGAGCATAACCCAAAAATGTATCAAAATCCACTGTCTCAGGACTTGCATCTGTTGGAATGGAGTAATCCCATACTCCCATAGCTGTAGTGCGGTCACAATAGGCAGACACAAATGTCAAATCTCCTATTATGCCAGACTGCAATACTTTTTTTGCTTCAAGAACAGCAACTGAACTGGCTCTCTGGCTACCGACCTGAAATACTTTGCCTGTCGCCCTCTGGGTATCAATAATAGCTTGGCCATCTTCTATACGCTGAACCATGGGTTTTTCACAATAAACATGTTTTCCAGCCTTCATTGAATCGATTGCAATTCGCTGATGCCAATGATCTGGTGTGCAGATCAGCACTGCATCGATATCCGGTCTAGCTAGAATCTCCCTATAATCCCTGGTGGTAAAAAGCTCTTTGCCCCATTTTTCCTTGGCGTAATCCAGCCTTCCTGTATACAAATCACATGCAGCCACCAGTTCTACTCCGTCTATAGTCAATGCAGCGTCTGTATCATAATGACCAATGATCCCTGCTCCGATGAGTCCAATTCTAATTTTATCATTGGCTTGAGATCTAATCTCTGATTGTAAAAGAATGGTTTTTGCAGAAGCCGAGCCTGCAACACCTGCCCCAATAGATGCCAAAGCTAGACTTCCACCTGTCTTTTTGAGAAATTCTCTACGTTGATTTTTCATGGTTTGGGTTTGATTGTACTTTGAATTTTAGAATATATTTTGCGTATTAATCATTTTATGAAATAGGTCTATTTCTTAAATTATTATCATTTAAAAAACGAAAACAAACTTCTTGGAGTGCTTATGAACAGATTTTCCATATACTTTCCCATTCCTTTTTCATTAAGAAAGGCTGGAATTGTCTCAATCAGGTAGTTCAATCCAGGCTCTCCGCCATAACTTTTCCAATAGGCATTTTTAGCCATATCCATTCCTAAAGTAATCTGATTAGGATAGTTTTGAATTAAGTTTTCGATCAGATTTAGTGTATAATTTGGCTCATCTTTTTTCCAGCGAAAAGCCGAGTCATATTCAACCCGTACTCCAACATCCAAGACTGCACGGTTATAGTCCAAGTCTTTGGCACGATCCACATGGGAAAGTACCACATGTTCCAGCTTTGCTCCTAGCTTTTCAAAAAGTTTCGCCTGTTCAAGTGCCTGACGCCCGAAATTGGTATGTGTTAATATCGGAGCGCCTGTTGCCAAATGAGCATTGACGACAGCCCGAAAAATCTTCTCCTGATGTGTTGTAAAAGCATCATCTCCTGTGGCCAGCTTGATCAAGCCAGCTTTATATGGAGTTCGATTGACTATAGGGCCGGAATAATCAAATTGATCAATTCCTTCAATGATATCTGCTATAAACAAATCCGTCAGTTGATCCTCTGTATAGCTATACCTCCAATGAGTGGAAGGATAATAAATCTCCAAATGAATGCCCGTTGGAGCTATAATATTCACTCCACTTCTGCTGCTAACTTCCGCAAGTTTTAATGCATTTCTCCCGCAGTTAGAAGGCATGGTATCCACAACCGTTTTACCACCCAGGGAACGGAAAGCATTTAGTTCTTTCGCTACTTTTTCCACATCGTTAAGTAAAAATTCCGGGTGGGAAGCTGTCGGATAGCTGTCCTCGATCACGATATGCTCATGAGAATACGTGAATCCCATCTGATCGGAATCCACATCACCTAAAACGGTTCTGAAGAATGGATTTTTCATCTGTTTATAATTTGATTTTTATAGGTCATATGGAATCTCGCATTGTTGATAATTATCCCTCTTTGTGTCGCTTGCGTCATGCATGCCTGTGGCAGACAGGCTCGATTTCATGGTTTCAGATTATTTGACCAGCCATTTCTGGAGGTATCAGCGACTTGAGAAGGAAGTTCCAAAATGGTTCCTATTCCGAGTAGCGTTGATTGCAGATCACTGACAGAAATATGCCTTGCATCGCAGTCTTTTCCAAGTGATTGAATCGCTGCAAAACCCGCTGCCTGTCCCATACTCATCGTTTGTGCCATGGATCGGCAGGATGCATGCGCATCATGAGTGGCAGAAAAACAACGGCCAACTACCCAAGTATTCATACTTTCCTTTGGAATCAGTGTGCGGTAAGGAACTCCATAAGATCCACCACCGGGCACATATTGCCAGAAGGTTTCCGAATTTCCATCTGCAGATTTCCGGTGATCCTCAATCGGTGCTCCGCAAAGAAACACCTGGTCTTCAAATTGTTTTGCAGACATGCAATCTTCTTTAGTGAGACGATATTCTCCAAAAACTCTTCGAGTTTCCCGCACACCGATCTGGTGCGATAGTCCAATGATTTTGGAATCCTCATAACCTGGAACTTCAGCTCTGAAGAAATCTTCAAAAATGAAAGATTGTCTCCGTCCTTCTATCTCAGCTTGTGTAATTCCCTCCGGATCCAAGGGATCGAAATCCACCACTTTCACCGCCACGGTCGAGACGCATTTGGGTTGACACATTTCATGGGCCGATCCCTCTTTTCGAGGAAGTGGATGTGCTCCTGAAGCGTAGGCTTCTCCCATTTTAGTTTTAAGCATCTTTTTGCCTCCAGCAGCTTCATAGGCTTCCAAATCGACATTGGACATACGAAAAGTGGTCGTCATACTTTGCGCAGGTTCCTTTTCCCCTGCTTTTTCATACGGCAATCCAGCCCAATGGCAATAATCTGCATCCCCTGAGGCATCGATCACTCGTTTAGCTTCAATGGTGAAAAAACCTATCCCCTTATGAAAAAAGACGCAAGTGGATGTTTCTCTGGTCTTTTCGACGCTAACTAGTGTAGTATGAAAAAACAACTCAACTCCATTTTTCACCAACAGCCGATCCCAAATTTCCTTGAGCTTTTCAGGGTTATAATTCACTCCCGTCCCTGCTCCATAGGTGTTCGGCCTCAAAAAAATGTCTCCGTTTTTATTCAGTTCATTCACTACCCAATCCGGAATTCCACCCACTATTTTTCTTGGGCTTTCCGAAGGAGTGAAAAATCCATAGAAAGTATCCAACATCTGTGTTGAAGTACCACCTGCAAAGCCATAGCGCTCCACCAAAGTTACTTTATAGTTGCCCTGAGATGCGGCAATGGCTGCGACCGATCCGGCACTTCCACTGCCAATCACGAGGATGTCAGTCTGGTACTTTCGAGAAATTGAACTTGAAAATTCCATGTCTAGAAATTTTGAGGACCAATGTTTTGATAGAGCTTGGCCATGTTATGTGCATGCTCATCGTATGCCGCTTCAAATAGCTCAGCAGCTCTTGCATCTCCGATGATTTTTCCACTACTAAGAACCTTTGGCGTTTTTCCATTTTGCTGAAGAATGTTTGCTACTTCAGCTTTTACCGTATTGATCAGCAATACTCCACCAAGCGTAGATCCTGGAGCAACCGGAGTATCCAATCCATCCACGTATATCATTGCATCTCCGAGTGGCGCGCCGGTATCGAGCACAAAGTCTGCAAAATCAGTCAGTTTTTTTCCATCTGCTCTTTTAGAAGTACTTCCTTCCAAATGCTTGCTGCTGACCAAAGCCACCACTTTAACGTTTCGCTTTTGAAGCTCTTCGGCCATTTCTATAGGCACTACATTGCATCCGCTGGAGGATATAATCAATGCGGTATCCTCTGAAGTAATGTCAAAGTTTCGAAGAATTCGAGGAGCAAAACCTGGTACATTCTCTAAAAACATCGCCTGTCGCTGCCCATTACTTCCTATTACTAGGTTGTGGAAGGAAAGTGAAAGCTCAACGATTGGATTGAAGCCTGGAAATGAACCGTATCGCGGCCACATTTCTTCTACCATAATTCGACTGTGTCCAGACCCGAAAAGATGTACCATTCTTCCTTTAAGAATTGAATCAGCAAAAAGCTTTGCTACTTCTTGAATGATCGGCTCTTGTGCTTCCACAGCGTTGATAATCTCCCGCCCTTTGTTTAGATATTCTCTGGTATAACTCATTTCTGGTTTTGTTTAGATTTTGATCTTGCGAGAAACGCAGCACCTATTGCTCCAGCATACTCCTGAAAATTGGCTGGTTGGACATCCAATTGTTGATCGCCAGGTGCCCAAGTGTATAGTGATAAAAACTCTTTTAATGGTGTAAACAAATGAGGTCCAGCACCGGCGGTGATTCCTCCACCTAGTACGATCAGTTCAGGAGAATATCCATTGGCCAGTGAAGCAAGCGCTGTTGCTAATTTCTGTACTGAAGACAGCCACCAATAAGTCGCCAAAGTTTCCCCGCGTTCATATGCTGCAACCAACTCTTTGACGGATTCAAATTTCCCATGCGTTCGTTCTTTCACTGAAAAATTTCCTAGGGCAAATTCCAGACTTCCTACCATATTGGTCATTGTGGAACTTCCCATGTGATCTACTGTCATGTGACCAAAATGACCTGCTCGCTGAAAAGCTCCCTGATACAATTCGCCGTTGATGATCACGCCTCCTCCTACTCCAGTTCCCAGAGTCAGCATCAACATATTTTTAATACCTAGCGCTTGAAAATGACCCTGATATTCGGCAAGGCAAGCTGAATGAGCGTCATTAATGACCGAGATTTCTCGACCTAATTCCTTTGACCAATCAAACTTTTCTATTCCACTCAATCGACCAGGCATACATAATATATGTGTATTATGCTTATCAGCAAGGCCCGGAGCAGATATTCCACATCGCAACTTAGACGCATCTCCGCCAGCCAAGTCCTGTGTTTTTGACTCAATAAGCGCAATGATTTTCGACTTCCAAATC
>Ga0123337_10001069_pt1 | contig 37998 bp, 32 predicted proteins | sample frozenSSSSmetaG_FD_89792 | JGI IMG/M metagenome (GOLD analysis project Ga0123337, IMG submission 89792) | Glacier valley bacterial and archeal communities from Borup Fiord, Nunavut, Canada, to study Microbial Dark Matter (Phase II) -... | ecosystem: Environmental > Aquatic > Freshwater > Ice >...
ATTCCTCCCTGAATAAGAAATAAAAATTTTCACTTTGCTATTTCCTGATAAGTTTACGGAAGGCTCTGAATGCATACTGGAGAAGTTGGTCAATAAATGTATTAATAAAAATTAGTATTTGCTAGTGTTTTGATTACAACTTAATAAAATGCTTTTGAAAGATATTGTCAGCGGTTATGATTTTATCGCTTAGATTAGAAGTATTTAGCTGGCATGACTTAAGCTTTTTTACAAGAGAACGCCGGACGAAGTAACACAAAGCATTACAAAGGTTTTTGTATGCACTGTATTTTTTCCTTCAGGGAGTTGTGATCAAAAAAAATAAGCTTGAAGGTTACAAAAATTATTAAAAAATGAAGCACCCATTTACTACTTTATTATTTTGCTTTAGCACATGCATTGTTATAGCGCAGCAAAAACTTCCGCCCGATCTAAACCAATACATCAACAGGGTACTTGAAACATTCAGTGTTCCCGGCATGGCTGTCTCCATCGTACAGAACGGTAACGTGATCCTCGCCAAAGGCTACGGCAGTAAGAAGTTGGGCTCTCCGGATCCTGTTGATGAGAACACCTTATTCCTTATCGCTTCCAATTCAAAAGCCTTTACCGCTACTGCCCTTGCCATTCTGGTACAGGAAAAGAAAATAAAATGGGAGGACAAAGTGATCAAACATCTTCCCTGGTTTAGCATGAGTGACGAATACGTAACCTCACACATTACCATCCGCGATTTGCTCGTGCACCACAGCGGATTGCCGGGCCAGGCGGGTGACGTCATGCTTTTTCCACCTTCGGCATATACACGGAAAGAAATTTTAATGAAGCTGCCACAGATACCGCTGGTCAATGATTTCAGAACAGTGTACGCTTATGATAATATTCTTTACCTCGCAGCGGGTGAAGTAATAGCAGCCGTTTCAGGAATTCCCTGGGAAGACTTTATCCAAACGCGCATCTTCGATGTGGCAGGTATGAAAGAAAGTATTGCACGATTCTCTTCTTTAAAAAATAAAAAGAATGTCGCCACAGCACACAGGAGATACCTTGGGAAACTGCAGGTAGTGGAAGACTTCATGAGCCGGGACATTGGTGATGCCGGTGATCCTGCAGGTGGCATCTGTTCTTCAGCAAGCGACATGGCCAAATGGCTTATTACTCAACTTGATTCAGGGCGTACCCCTTCGAAGGCAAGGATATTCAATCCTTCCACTACCAGTGAACTGTGGAAAATTGTAAGACCTATTCCAATATCCAAAGTAGATTCCGCGCTAAAGCCATCTCAGTCCGACTTCTGGGGCTACTGCCTGGGCTTCCGTTCCTTTAATTACAAACAATACAAAGTAGTAGGCCACGGCGGTGCATTAAGGGGATTTGTTTCCCAGGTTGCAATGGTGCCTGACCTTAACCTGGGGATATCGGTACTAACCAACCAGGGCTCGTCAGATGCTTATTGGGCAATCATCTATCATGTGCTGGATTATTATATGAAGAACAAACCATTCGACTGGCTGGGAGGTTTTAAAAAACAAACTGACAGCTCACTGGCAAGGTCACTCGCCGCTTTAAATAAAACAAAGCCTGAACAAAAAAACAGCAACGATGTTCCTCCCCTGCCACCCGAAAAATATACCGGTACGTACAGGGATATGCTGCTCGGTGATATCACCATTACAAAAGAAACCACGGGCCTGGTTATGCGCTTTACCAACTCACTCTCTTTTATTGCAGACCTTACCTATTACCGTTATAATATTTTCAACGCCAGGTTCAGAGGGATGGGACTTCCTGCCGATGCTTACCTCGGCTTCATCCTCAACCCCGACGGAAGCATTAACCATGCAACCTTAAAAATAAAGGACGCGCCGCTGTCTGTACTTGATTTTGAGGAGATGATATTAACGCCGGTGACAATATTAAAGCAGGATGTCAGTCAGCTTAAAAAATCTATCCTTGATGAATTCGCCAGTCACCCCGAAGCAACATTCGCGGTAGCATTTAAAGATCTTAGCAGCGGCAAACAATTCTTTATAAATGAACATCAAACATTTCACGCTGCCAGCACGATGAAAACCCCTGTCATGATTGAAACATACAAACAAGCCGCAGCAGGTAAGTTTAAGCTCAGGGATTCTATTCTTATTAAAAATAAATTTAAAAGTATCGCAGACGGAAGCAGTTACTCATTGGATTCAACGGATGATAGTGAACACGACCTGTACAAAAGCGTGGGTGCCCGACTTCCCTTGCATGAAATATTACATCGCATGATCACGATGAGCAGCAACCTCGCTACCAATAATGTTGTGGACCTGGTAGGTGCTGGAAATGCCAATAACACCATGCACGATCTTGGCGCAAAAGATATCCAGGTACTAAGAGGAGTGGAAGATAACAAAGCTTTTAGTAAAGGGATGAACAACACCACCACCGCCTACGACCTGATGCTGATAATGGAAAGCATCGCCCTTGGTAAAGCAGTGAACAAAGAAGCCTCCGACGAGATGATAAAGATTTTGCTGGATCAGCATTTTTCGGATAAGATAGCGAGGGATCTTCCGTCAGGAGTGAAAGTGGCAAGCAAGAGCGGTTGGGTTACCGGTGTTTCTCATGATTCGGGAATTGTGTTTATGCCCGATGGCAGAAAATATGTGGTAGTATTATTATCGACAGGTGTTGTAAATGATGATGATGCTAATAAGACCCTTGCCAGTGTTTCGAGGCTTATTTACGACTACCTGGATTAGCTGTCAGTTCAGATTATTTAAAGTCAAATAAATTAGTTTAATAACTTACCGCTAGCCATTCAACAAAAAAGTAAATCCATTGTTAATTCTAAAAAAAATAGCATGGGCGTGTGGAGACAAATATCCGAATACCTCTATATTAAAAAGAAAGATCCTAATGCGAACAATACGCAATGGATGAAATATATGCATGGTATTAACCGTATTTCTATCTTTATGTTCCTGATGGCTTTGACGGTGCTGGTAATTAAGTTATTTTTCTTCCGGCATCACTGATCAGTGTGAGCTAAAAAGTCGATGATAACTTTTGCCGCGTTTGCCGAAGCATTTCCACCTTCGCTTAATATTTTTTTCAGTTCTGCATAATCGCGCTGTAATTGTGCCTGCCTGATTTTATCATACAATAGCAGATTCAATTCTTGCTTCAGGTTGTTAACTGTTAACTCATACTGGATAAGTTCCTTTACTACTTCCTTGTCCATAATAAGATTAACAAGACAGATGTATTTTACTTTTATCAAACGTTTAGCTATCCAGAAAGAAACCGGGCTGCCTTTATAACAAACTACTTCAGGCACCCCGAATAAAGCAGCTTCAAGCGTTGCAGTGCCGGAAGTAACAAGTGCGGCAACTGATATTGCTAATAAATTATAAGTGTCATTTTTTACGGTAGAAACATTTTTATAATCTTGTAACAGCGTTTGATAGAATGTATCGTCTTGTCCCGGCGCCTGTGCCACTATAAAATGATGTTTCGGAAACAACGTACTAAGCTCCAGCATAACCGGAAGCTTTTTTAAAATTTCCTGTTTGCGGCTGCCGGGTAATAAAGCGATAATATTGGCTGACGATTGTTCACCTGGCATTAACGGATTTGTTGCTTCGGTTTGCATCTTAAAATTATCTACGACTTCAACCAGCGGATGACCAACATATTCAACAGGGTATCCCCATTTCTTATAAAAATCTTTTTCGAATGGAAGAATGACTATCATTTTATCCACCGTTTCCCTGATGGCTATGACACGGCTTTCTTTCCAGGCCCACACCTGAGGAGAAATATAATAGATGGTTTTATAATGTTGCCGTTTAGCCCATTTGGCGATGCGAAGGTTAAAGCCAGGGTAATCGACCAGTATAATTGAATCGGGATTGTACCTGGTAATATCTTCTTTACAGATCTTAAGGTTTTTAAGAATGGTGCCCAGGTTTTTTATCACTTCGATAAAGCCCATAAAAGCCAGTTCCTTATAATGCTTTACCAGTACCGCTCCTGCGGCCTGCATCATGTCGCCGCCCCAGCAGCGGATGTCAGCCTGTAGATCTGATTTTTTTAATTCTTTTATGAGGTTACTTCCGTGCAGGTCTCCCGATGCTTCACCGGCAATAATGTAATATTTCATGTGGTTATTACAGCTATGTTTTCTAATGACAGCTGACACCGTCGGCCTGAGCCTATGGCGTTGGATGACGGCCTACAACAGTGCGTCACCAGCGATTTTATTTTATCACTTTAATCAGCAACACCGTTATACCATAAATGACAGTTGCTAAAAATATCCCTTTGCCCGTTTTGTCTTTGTGAGCGTTGATATAAATAGTAAACAATACTGCGTTAGCGAGCAATGAAAGACTGCTAACAGCCGTGAGTAATGTTTTATATTCTTTCAGGTATCCGATGAATTCCATGAATGCCACATGCCTCCTGAAAAAGCTAAGGTAATAATAGACGATCAACCCAAAAAACGGCGCGGTAAATCCCAGTATAACTCCCAGCGCGAGATTATCTTTTTTAATCATTATATTTTCCAGGTTCCTTCCAGTTTTGTTTTAAGCACATAATTAGTGAGATCGAACTGCACAGGCACTACACTCACATAATTGTTTTCCAGCGCCCATACATCCGTGTCGGTACCTTTGTCGAAATTTACAAACTCACCGGTGAGCCAGTAGTACAACCTCCCGTTCGGGTCATTTCTTTCTATAAAATCTTCTTCATATTTTGCATAAGCCTGCCTGCACACTTTTATGCCCTTTATAAGTTCGGTGGAAATAGCCGGAAAGTTAACGTTTAACACAGCATGCTTATCAAGCTTGTTTTTTAAAACTTCTTCAACAATAATACGCGCGTATTTTCTGGAAGCGGTGAAGTCTGCATCGATACTATGATCCAGTAAAGAGAACCCGATAGAAGGTATGCTTTCAATGGCCGCTTCAACAGCAGCAGACATCGTACCTGAATAAATAACATTGATAGAATGATTGGCACCGTGATTAATACCACTCAGACAAAGATCGGGTTTACGGTGCAGCACCTTATCAACCGCAAGCTTAACGCAATCAACCGGTGTACCGGAACACGACCAGGCTTCCACATCATCAAAAAATTTTACCTTCGTCAACCGCAGCGGCTGGCCTATTGTAATTGCATGACCCATCCCAGATTGTGGCTTGTCCGGAGCTACCACTACTATTTTACCAAGCCCTTTAACAGATTGAACCAGGCTTTGAATACCTGGCGCAGTAATACCGTCATCATTTGTAATCAGAATTATGGGTTGCCCAATTCCTTTCTTTTCTTTTGTTGCAGCTTTAGCCATTTGCCAAAGCTAAAATAAAAGTATTGATTATTGTTAACAGAGCCAGGTATATACTCGTTGCCTTATCCTATCAGCAAATAAACACGGGAGCCATTTGATAAGGCAGCTGCTTTAGAATTCTTCTGCTTTTATTTTTTTTGGTATGATAATAAAATTAGTAATTTAGCACTAAATTTATTAGCTATGTCATTAGCCGGAAAAAATTTAAAATACCTCCGCAAGCTCAGGGGATGGACTCAGGAAGAATTCGCCAACAAATTAAAGATTAAAAGATCACTGTTAGGAGCCTACGAAGAAGAAAGAGCTGAACCACGGATTGAGGTGCTTGAAATAATCGGTAACATCTTTAAACTCTCCCTAGACGAATTGTTATTAAAAGACCTGAGTGATACCAAAGGCAATTACATTGCTAAACGAAGGGCTCAGAAAATGGAATCGTCGGGTAATGAAATACACATGGTGCCGATTAAAGCAGCCGCCGGTTACCTTGCGGGTTATGCCGATCCCGAATTTATTGACGAGTTGAATACTTTTACCCTGCCTATGCTGGCACCTGGCAATTACCGGGCATTCGAAATCGTAGGAGATTCTATGTTGCCCACCCCAAGCGGCTCTGTTATCGTTGGTGAAAAAATAGACAAGCTGGAAGACGTTAAGACTAACAATACTTATATCGTTGTATCCCGGCAGGAAGGTATTGTTTATAAGAGGATCATGAAAAACAACCGTTCAAAAAGTAAATGGACACTCATCAGCGACAACCCAAGTTACCAGCCTTATAATGTTGAGGCCGAAGATATCGTTGAAGTGTGGCAGGCACAGCTGGTGATGACTAAAGCTAATATGCAGCAGAGATGGGATGTTAACCAACTGGCAGGATTGGTTAATAATTTACAGGAACAGGTTAGCACACTGAAGAAACGGATGAATTAATTTGTTTGAACAATGATTTAATAATTGAATAATGAACTATGATTATACAATATCATTAGTCATCATTGAACTATCTCATAATTCAAAAATGTCCTTTGCCACTCTGAACGTATTGCAATGTGCTTCTACTATAATTTTTATATCCTGAGAATAGCCGCCACCCATTGACACTACACAGGGAATCTGTCTTTCTTTCAACAAAGAAAAAACGAATTCATCTCTCTTCTTACAGCCACTCACTGGTATCTTAAGCTTCCCGAATTTATCTGTGGAAAGTATATCAACACCCGAAAGAAAAAATACGAAGTCGGGGTTTACTTTTTCAAGTAAAGCAGGCAACGCGTCGCGGAGCAATCCCAGGTAGATTTTTTCATCAGTGCCATCTTCCAGAGGTATATCAAGATCGGATTTTTCTTTATGAAACGGGTAATTGTGACGACCATGCATGCTGAATGTAAACACCCGGGGCTCGTGCTCAAATAATTTTGCGGTGCCATCTCCCTGGTGCACATCGAGGTCGATTATCAAAATCCGGCCCGCTAATTTTTTATGAAGCAGGTAGTTGGCTGCAATGGCAAAATCATTCAGCATACAAAATCCCTCTCCCCTGTCTGCAAACGCGTGGTGGGTGCCGCCGGCGACATTTATAGAGACTCCGTTTTCAAAGGCGTAGTAACAACAATCTATTGTACCTTGCGTAATGATCAATTCTCTCAAAGTAAGTTCAGGTGATTGCGGAAATCCAATATGGCGCTGCTCCTTAGCCGATAGTTGCTGGTCTTTTAACCTTGCCAGGTAAGCAGGGTCATGTGTCCATAGAATTATTTCATCAGGGCAGATGCCTGGCTCAAATAAATTTTCTTCGGTTATACTTCCTTCATATAATAATTGTTCGGGTATCAGTTCATATTTAAGCATTGGAAAACGATGTCCTTCAGGTAAAGGATGCGCATAAATTGCAGCAAACGCTATTTTAAGGAGTGGTTTTTTTTGCATGGGTAAACAGATTCAACAAAGCCTGATAAGCGTATGTTCTGCGATGGCGAACACGCAATCGCCTTTTTTTGGAGCAATCAAAGCTGTTCCGGTAAACCGGCTGAAAGCCGGAAGGATAGCGAACTCGGCTCCGAAATAAAAACATGGAAGACTAAGCGATTGCTTCCCTAATCCCTTGACCTGCACTCCCGGATGAATGTGCCCGCTTATAGTATAATGAATAGGATTTTCCGCTGATGAGGCGGTTGTAGACTTACAGTGACTATTGTCGTGGGTAAAACAAAAACCATTAATCAGCAGTCCATTTTTAATGACCGAAATTCCTGCTTGAGTGTACCATTCTTCCTTCAGAATATCATGATTCCCTTTTACAAGGTTAATAGACAGGTCAGGAAGATCATCCCGCCACCGGCGAAAAAGATCCAGTTCTTTGTTAGCCACGCTATGAAAAAAATCTCCTACCACTAATAAATGCTTTGGTGAAAAATGCTGTAATTGCGCTACCAGCCGCTGCAGGTCTTCTTTAAAAACAGACTGCGGCACCGCTATTCCCGATTTACGAAAATGGCCGGTTTTACCAAAGTGAAGGTCAGATACTATCAGCGTATTCTCATTTTCCCAGAATAAAACCCGTTCAGATGATACCCAGAATTGCTGCTTATTTACGATATGTTGAAAAGGGGCCTGCATCAATATTTATAAGGATTACAAATGTATTGCAAATCTATTTTGTTAGATATAGTTGATAATTGGAAAAGGTGATTAAATTTAATTCTTTAAACATAAAACAATTCAATATGAGCGACATCGATCAATTAAGTGGTACACCATTTCAGGCAGTGCCTGACACCAGAAAATTACCGGGGTATATAAACGTACTTACTATTCTTACTTTTATTGGTTGTGGTATCGGGCTGCTGGGATCACTGTACCAAACAATGAATGCCAAAAAAGGCCTTGACGCGCTGGAGAAAATGCAGGGAAGTGATGATTTAGAAAAAATGCCGGATTTCGCTAAAAAATTTTATTCACCTGAAGCTGTTGAAATGGCGAGAATCAGTTATCAAAACAGGGTGCCTTTATTGATTCTTGGTTTAGTAGGAATAGCACTCTGTTTGTATGGAGCCATCCAGATGAGAGGATTAAAAAAGCAAGGATATTATCTTTATCTTATAGGGGAGATTCTTCCGGTAATAGGAAGTGTTGTCTTTATTGGAGCCGCTTTTCTTACTAATTTCTCCGGCATAATTGTATTGATAATTACAGCGTTGTTTGTACTGTTATATACCTCGCAGCTAAAATATTTGAAATAATGCCGTAGGGAAATCCTGCATTAACAGGAGTGGTTTTAAAGGCAAGGGTATCAACTTGATTATAAACACTATTGTGTAAAGGTAATCACAGCCGCCCTTATCAGCAGTAAGAAGATCCATATCTGGCTATTTGTTATTGAATGTATGCTGATTATTAAGCGACTTTGATAACCCTTACCGTTCCAGCTGGATCTGCATTTTCCTAACCCTGTCTTCCAGCTTTTCGGAAGTCATGTTTTCGCGCATGCTGTCTACTTTGATAGGAAAGCAGAAAGGAGTAAGTCTCTGCGGAAATGTAATAACAATTCTGCTGGTCTGAATGCGTTGTAACATATTTCTCAACCGGGCTTCTTCCATCTGCTGCTCCATCACTTCGTTGTAAGCCTGCCTGATCAGCAGATTATTGGGTTCATATTCAGCGAACACTTTAAAGATAAGAGACGCCGATGCCTGTAAGTGTCTTGCTTTTTTTTGCTCCCCCGGCATACCCTGGAAGATCAAGCCACCTATGGTGGCGATATCACGGAATTTACGCTTAGCCATTTCACCGGCGTTAACGCTTCTTTGAATATCCAGGAACAGGTTGTCATCACTGAATAGTTCATAAACGTTTGTATCGTCTACCGGTATAGGCTGATCGCTTAATAATTCAAACCCATAGTCATTCATGGCAATAGAAAAAGTAATAGGTGTTATCAGGCTAATTCGGTAAGCCAGCACGGCGGCCATTGCCTCATGAACCAACCGTCCTTCAAACGGATAAACAAACAGATGGAAGCCATCTTTCGTTTCAATCTGCTCTACCAGTAATTCATTTTCACGCGGGATATGAGAAAGATGTTCCTGTAATTCAAACAGCGGTTTCAAAACACTTATCTCAATGTCAGGTGGTGCGGCCTTATTGCTAAAGGCTGTGGGGTCCACAACTTTTACCGCCTCATTAATTTTCTTACGGAGCATAAAACCCAGGTTGGCAGAGAGTGGCAACCTTCCGCCGTTCCAGCTTGGCACTATCGATTTAGTGGCGGAGGATTTCCTAACTAATGCGGTCATATCCTTTATCATCACAAACTCCAGGTTTCTGCCCGCCAGCGTAAAAATATCACCCTGACTAAGTTTCGAAATAAAGTACTCTTCAATCACCCCGATGAATCCACCAGAAATAAATTTTACTTTCAGCATGGAATCGCTTACGATGGTACCGATATGCATCCGGTGCCTCATAGCCATGCGCCGGTTGTTGATCTTATATAATCCATCTTCCAGCACTTCTACTTTCTTGTATTCATCATATTGTTGCAAAGCCGTGCCACCGGTTGTTATAAACTCCAGTAATCCCTGCCACTCACTTGTTGTGATATCCCGGAAACAATAAGTCGATTTCGCTTCCTCAAATATTATCGCAGGATCAAAACCATCTGAGATTGCCAGGGTGCACAGATACTGGATCAAAACGTCGAAGCATAAAACACGCGGATCACGGCTTTCAATAAAAGTTTTCGAGATAGCTTCTTTCAACGCCGCTGCTTCTACCAGTTCAAGGGAATGGGTGGGAAGAAAATATATCTTACTAACCGCGTCAGGCTGATGGCCGCTCCTACCGGCTCTTTGAAGGAAGCGCGCCACCCCTTTTGGCGATCCTACCTGTATCACCGTTTCCACCGGTCTGAAATCAACGCCAAGATCCAGGCTCGACGTGCAAACTACCGCTTTAAGTTTTCCCTCATGCAAAGCATCCTCCACCCATAAACGCAGCTCCCGTTCTATACTTCCATGATGCAAAGCAATTGCGCCGGCAAGGTCAGGACATACCCGCAAGATAGCCTGGTACCATCTTTCACTCATCCCCCGGGTATTGATAAAGATCAATGTTGTTTTACTTTTTTTTATGATAGGAATAACTTTCTCTACCAGGCTCAAACCAAGATGACCCGCCCAGGGATATTTTTCAATTTCATCGGGAAATACCGATTCAACTTCTATGAGTTTGTCGATATGCGCTTTTACAATAGTACCTTCTTTCCCAGTGCAGGCCATTAAAACTTCCATCGCCTGGTCAAGGTTTCCGACGGTGGCGCTGATACCCCAGATTGCAACAGGACATTCTATCACATCGGGATGCCTGTCTGCATTAATGTCAACTTCGATCTGAAGGTACTTTGCGTTGATTGCCTTTTTCCGTAGCCCAATCAGCCTGCTAATGGCAAGTTCTACCTGCACTCCTCTTTTACTCCCCAATAGCTCGTGCCATTCGTCTACGGCCACCATTTTCAAGGTTGAAAAGGTATCGGGGTAATTCTTTTGAGCCAATAATAAATGAAGGCTTTCAGGCGTAATGATAAGCACTTCCGGCATCTGGCGCTTTTGCTTCTGTCGTTCTCCGGTATTTGTGTCGCCATTGCGGATACCGATTTTCCAGCTCATTCCCAATTCAAAAATCACTTCTTCCATAGCCCTGCCGATATCTTTTGCCAATGCCCTGAGCGGTGTAATCCACAGCAGTTGCAAGCCACTTTTGCTGGCAGCCTGGTAATGCTTGGGATGGTTGTTGATAAAATCTATGATAACGCCGAGAAAGACGGCAAATGTTTTTCCGCAACCGGTGGGAGCGTTCACCAATCCAGAGTCACGATCGATGATGTGCTGCCAACTTTCCTGCTGAAAAGTAAATGGATGATATCCCTTTTCAGTGAGCCATTTATTAATTATTTCAAACCCGATGGTGGATTGTAATCGCATAATTTATCTTCTCCATGCAAGATCCGTTTGTCATCAGTTATCAGGTACGCCGTCTATTCCACGGTCATTCCAACCGTCAAATGTCGCAAGAAATCTGCTATTAGCTTACTTTCAACTGTCAGCAATGTATGATACACTTTCTTCCTGATAGCTCACAGCTGAGGGCTGACGGCTGATAGCTGACAGCAAAATCATCAGTTTAAGTTGACATGAAACTACTACTTAAACGCTAGTACTATCAATCATCAAACCATCTTTCATATTTAAAATCCGGTCGCTCATGCGGGCGAGTTCTTCGTTATGAGTCACGATAAGAAATGTTTGTTTGAATTGATCCCGGAGGTCAAAAAACAACTCATGGAGTTCTTTTGCCTTTTCTGAATCCAGGTTTCCGGTAGGCTCGTCTGCAAAAACAATTTTTGGATGGTTGATCAATGCCCTTGCTACCGCAACCCTTTGCTGCTCACCTCCGGAGAGTGCCTGTGGTTTATTATTAAGGCGGTGACCAAGACCTAGTGATTTCAGTAGATAAGTAGCGCGTTCCGCCACATCTTTCTTTTTTGTACCGGCGATCCATCCTGGTATGCTGGCATTTTCCAAAGCCGAAAATTCAGGCAGGAGATGATGAAATTGAAATACAAAGCCCATATTGGCATTGCGGAAAGCGGCCAGCTTCTTTCCTTTTAATAAGTCGATTCTCGTATTGTTTAACTCAATGCTGCCGGTATCAGGTTTGTCAAGCGTCCCTAAAATGTGGAGCAATGTACTTTTACCTGCACCGGAAGAACCAACGATACTTACTATTTCGCCCTGTTTAATGAACACATCAACTCCTTTCAGCACCTTCAGATCATCATAAGTTTTTGTAATATCCCTAGCTATCAGCATTTAACTTTATTCGTTTGTTTATGTTCAATGTACGAACCCGACATTTTTACCGTTAGTGCTAAAATAATGCTTTTCACGATGCCAGCATTGGATTGTAACGACCTGATCTGTAAATTTTAATGGTTAAATATTCTGTTATATTTGATTGTTTCATTTTAACTGCTACATTTGCGGAAAATTAAAGAGCTATTTAAAGTTAACCTGTAAATAAATAGCCCTTGTCGAAAATAGTACACGAAAACTTAAAGAATAAAAAATGTTCTGGACACTAGAATTGGCATCTTATCTTGCAGATGCACCCTGGCCCGCAACTAAAGATGAACTGATTGATTACGCAATACGTAGCGGTGCGCCGATTGAGGTAGTAGAGAATCTTCAGGAACTGGAAGATGAAGGAGAAATTTATGAAGGTATTGATGATGTCTATCCTGACTATCCATCGCAGGAAGATTTCTTTTTTAATGAAGATGAATATTGAAAAAATCTAATCATACTTTAAAGCCATTCAAAATGAATGGCTTTTTTATTACTTCATGGTTAAGAAACTGTCCGGCACCTGCCTTATTTTTCCATTTGTTCTATGACTGCTTCGGTAACACCGGTGAATGAAAATCCGCCATCGTGAAAAAGATTTTGCATCGTTACCATCCTGGTAAGATCACTGAACAGCGTGATGAGATAGCCAGCGCATTGGTCGGCATCCGCATTGCCTAGCGGACTCATCTTTTCCGCATAAGTAATAAAGCCATCAAAACCTTTCACACCACTTCCTGCAGTAGTTCTTGTAGGTGATTGCGATACTGTGTTCACTCTTACCTTCTTCCTGGTGCCGTAATGATAACCGAAACTCCTGGTAACACTTTCGAGTAATGCTTTAGCGTCCGCCATTTCATTATAGTCTGGAAACACCCGCTGCGAAGCGATATAGGTAAGCGCTACTACACTTCCCCATTCATTGATAGCGTCCATTTCCCAGGCGGTGCGCAAGACCCTGTGCAGACTCATTGCTGAAATATCCAGTGACTTTTGATTGAATGCATAATCGATCTCCGTATAATGTTTGCCCTTTCTTACATTAATGCTCATGCCTATTGAATGAAGGATGAAATCTATTTTGCCACCAAAATGTTTCATGGATTCTTCGAACAACTTTTTAAGGTCATCCATATTAGTAACATCCGCGCCAATCACAGGAGCTTTTACCGCTTCAGCCAGTCTATTAATTTCTCCCATCCTTAAAGCAACGGGCGCATTGGTTAAAACCAATTCAGCGCCTTCATCGAAACATCGAATGGCAGTCTTCCATGCCAGTGACTTTTCATCCAAAGCACCAAATATAATTCCCTTCTTTCCTTTCAACAGATTGTACGACATAAATAATTATTAATGGTTAGTGATTACTAAAGATTTCAAGACCCTTTCCTTCTTATCAATTATTCCGGCACCATGACAAGAATTAATTTTCAACCATTGATTCCTATCATCTCCTTTGCATTTTCCAGTGCCGCGGGTGTTGGTTTTTCACCACTGAGCATTTGGGCAATAGTAGTGATGCGTTCTTCTTTGGATAATATCCTGATATTTGTTTTTACAGTACTCCCTATTACCTGTTTATAAACATAAAAATGCGCATCCGCCTTGCCGGCTATTTGTGGTTGATGGGTAATGCAGATGATCTGACGATTAACAGATAAGCCTTTCATTATAAACCCTACCTGCCGGGCGGCCTCACCGGAAATGCCGGTATCAATCTCATCGAAGATCATTGTCGATAAATCTATTGCCTGTGCCACCAGCGATTTAATGCATAACATCAAACGGCTCAGCTCACCACCACTGGCTACTTTGCGGATTGGCGCGAACTGCCTGCTGTTATTGGCATCAAACAAGAATTCAATTTCATCAATACCATATAAGCGGAGCGAAGCGGCACTTTCGGGCAATAAGCTTTTTTGGATATCAACTTTAAGTCGCGCGTTAGGCATACCAACCTGCGCCAGCAAAGTATTTACTTTTTCTTCCAGCGGCCTGATTTGTTTTTGCCTGTTAGCGGAGATTTTATTTGCAATAGCTATCGCCTCCTTAAATAAGGTATTGCTTTCATTCTCTTTTTCAAGGATACTGTCATCGATATTAAGAACCGCCAGTAATTTATCGTTCAATTGGTTTTTAATGACCAGCAATTCGTTGGTAGTTTGAACAGAATGCTTTTTTAATAATTTATAGCCAAAAGATATCCGTTCATTCATCTGCTCAATTCTTGCCGGGTCATAGTTAACGTGATCAGCCAAACGTTCTATCTCATCCGAAATATCTAAAAGTTCTATCTGCGAAGAATGCAACCGTTCAATAATAGCAGGCAGTTGCGGATGATAATCGGCGGAAGATTGTAACTGATTACCCAATATCTTTAATTGCTGTACGATGGGCTCTTCACTTTCATTTAAACTAAATAATACTTTTGATAAGGCGGCTTTAACACCTTCTGAATTGCCGAGTATTTTTAATTCTATTTCAAGATCTTCCAGTTCATTTTCATTTAAAGCAGCTTGTTCCAGTTCCTCATACAAAAATTTCGTGTAATCAAAAGCCGCATTAAACTGACTTTTTTGTTCCTGTAATGCAGTCAGTTGTTTTTTTAGGGAAAGATATTTCCGGTATAAACCCTGGTAGGCTATTATCAATTCAGCATTTCCAGACAGGGCGTCCAGTACCTCTCTTTGAAAATCACTTTCACCCATCGCCAGAGTATCGAATTGCTGGTGGAGATCTACTAATGCAGCGCCTACCTGCTGCAGTTGACTAAGGTTGACCGGGGTATCATTTATAAATGCCCTTGATTTACCATTAGCGGTTATTTCACGACGGATCACCAGCTCTGATTCTGCATCAAGATCATTTTCTTTCAGGAATTGCTGTATTTCTTTTTTATCGTCTACCAGGAAAGTGCCTTCGACAAAACATTTTTTATCCCTATTTAATAACACGGAAGTATCGGCACGGTCTCCGAGAATCAGACTTAATGCTCCCATCAGAATAGATTTACCCGCGCCTGTTTCACCGGTTATGATATTGAGCCTGCCAGAGAAATTGATGGCGATCTCTTCTATGATTGCATAATTTTGAATGTGAAGTTGCTTCAGCATATTCTTCTGTTACGAAACTGAAAATTAGCTAATTCACGGGTAACATTTCAGGTGAAAAGGTATAAATTATAAATTATTAATCAGCGGGCAGGCAACAGATAGAATTTGCCGAGCATAAAAAAAGGTGTTCTGTTCGAACACCTTATTATAATTTATAAAGCTAAAACGTTTACTTGATATCAACCGCGTCATTCAATTCAGTATCAACCAAAATACGTCCGCAGTTTTCGCAGATAATAATCTTTTTCCTTTGCTTGATTTCACTCTGCTTCTGAGGAGGGATAGCGTTAAAACATCCGCCACATGCATCTCTTACCACAGGGACGACACCTAAGCCATTACGATAATTTTTACGGATACGGTCATATGACAGCAATAATCTTTCGTCTACTTTTTCTCTTGCATCCGAAGATAATTTATTAAAATGCTTTTCTTCTTTTTCAGTGGCTGAAATAATTTTTTCCAGCTCATCTTTCTTTCCTTTTAAGACTGTCTCCTTAGCGCCAACATTCTTTTTTGCTTTTTCCAGCATCACCGCTTTTTCCGCAATCTCTTCATTCGCATCCTTCATGTGCTTCTCAGCAAGCTTGATCTCAAGCTGCTGCATTTCTATTTCTTTATTAATTGCTTCAAACTCGCGGTTATTTTTAACGTTGGTACTTTGCTTCTCGTATTTTTTTATCAGCGTTTCGGATTCCTTGATAGCTTCCTTCTTTTGTTCGATAAATTCCTTGACGCCATTTATCTCCTCTTCAATACGGGTTTGTCTTGCATTCAATCCAAGTATTTCATCTTCCAGGTCGCTCACTTCCATCGGAAGTTCTCCTTTAAGGATCTGGATCTCATCTAATTTTGATTCAATTTTCTGTAATGTAACCAGGGCGGTTAATTTTTCTTCAACGGAAAAGTCTTTTACGTTAGCCATATTGAAAGTATAATTGTATAATGTTGTTCACGTTACTAAATGCTTAAATACACCGTACTTAAAAAAAGTATTTCACCGGGTTAGTATTTACTTCCGTTTTAAGGAGCATAAAGCTACTGAATTTTTTTATCAAAATTTCGTGTAGCAGGTCAATGGTAAATTGCTCGCTTTCGTAATGACCGATGTCAGCGATTACCATTCGGTTGTTTGCATCAAAATATTCGTGGTACCTCATGTCCGCCGTTATAAAAAAGTCTGCGGATTTAGATAAAGCATCGGCAATCAGGAAGCTGCCGGCACCACCACAACAGGCAATTGTTTTTATCATTCTACCGGTGAATGCGGTATGCTTTATTACCGGCACCTGAAATTGCAACTTCAAAAATTTCAAAAAAGACCTTTCTTCCATCGGTTCCTTTAACTCCCCCAAAAGCCCCGCACCGGTTGTATTGTAATTATTACTTAATTGAACTAAGTCATAGGCTACTTCCTCGTATGGATGGGCACCGGTCATAGCGGCTATGATTTTATTTTCCAGGTAAGCCGGGAAGATAACTTCTATCCTCAACTCCGTTTCATAATGCCGTTTTCCTATTTCTCCTGTGTACGGACTGGTTCCGATTCCGGCGTTATAACTGCTTTGACCTTGCGTGGTAAAGCTACATTCGCTGTAATTGCCAATTGCACCAGCACCAGCGAAGAAGATTGCATTTCTAACTTCGTCCGTGTGCGATAATGGTACAAACGTGAATAATTTTTTTAAAATTCCCGGTAAAGGCCGCAGCACCGTGCAGTTGATAAGTCCCAGCCGTTCGGCTATTTTGCCATTAACGCCATGCTGTACATTATCAAGATTTGTATGAACTGCATAAATAGCTATATCATTTTTTATTGCTGTTATTACGGCCTGCTCCACGCAGTTTTTTCCATTTATTTTTTTAAGTCCGGAGAAAATGATCGGATGATGAGCAATTACAAGGTTACAATTTTTTAGTACGGCTTCCCGAATTACAGCTTCGGTTGTATCCAGGCTTATAAGCACACCTTTACATTCCCAGGATGCCGAGCCGGTAATCAGGCCTGCATTATCATAATCTTCCTGGTAACTAAGCGGGGCCAGCGTTTCAAGGTAATCAGTAATATGCTGAATAAGCGTCATTCACGTTAATAAATTTATCAAGATTAATTGACAACAATACACATACAATATTAAACAGCCGGTTCTTTAACAAAATTTAAAAATCGGTTTTGAATGTTTATTGAACCAATAAAAACACTTGTCACCTTTTTGTTACTGGATAAAGCTTTCAACTCTTGTTAATTTTCCTATCGCATTTACTCCTTCGATTACCACTTTAAGTTTCTTGCTGAAATCATTATTATAAAAATTAATGGTAGTTTTTTTCTTGTCTTTATCCAGAAAAATATAAGGCTGCCAGAATAAAGTGGTACGAATATCATCCAGTGCATCCAGCGGGTTGTCCTGCGCGTAATTTGGTGAGTAAAATTCTTTATAAGCGCTATAACCGTTGACAGTAACTTTACTCAGGCCTACGAAGTTCGCATTGTTTTGCTGACTACCCTTTTTTGTATACACGGCAATGGCTCCGCCTGCCCCACCACCAGTGGCCCCCATAAAGGGAGGCCGGAAAACTTTGATATATGCGATGTCCGACATAGAAATACTTGATAATCCCTGCGCATCTGTGCGCATTTCATTTAAAAAAAGATCCGGGGTTCCACCACGCCAGCTTAAGGTAGGCGCGGAAGACATCGCATTGCTTATTTGCAAACCAGCAACCCTGCCCTGAAGGTAGTTGAATAATGACATGGCCGATGAAGCGGTTAAATCAGTGGATAGGTCAAAGCTGTAACCATCGCCCCCTTTAAATAAACCACTCGTGTATAAATCATCTGCCTTTTGAACAGCGGTTTTAACCTTTGCCCTCACTATTACCTCCTCAAGCATCTTTGCTTTTTTAGTTCTGTCGGCTTCCAGTTTTATATTCTGATCAAATATTTTCCTGTTATTAGCAATTGCATTGCTTTCCAACGGACTTAATCCATCGTTGATATCAGCAGGAAAACGCACGGAAGAGGCGCCTTTCCATAAACCATTTTCAACAGTAACAATAATATTGTCAGGCCCCTGACGCTTATCTTTATTCAACTGGTAAAACACTTTTGCAGTGTCGTAAAACACCATTGGCGTAGTGGTAAATTTACCCCCGGCACCCACCGACACTGATAGAAACTGCGAAGTAGAATCTTTTAACTGAAGGATCAGATTCAAGGTTTTATCATTTAAACTGCCACCTCCAGCCGTTCCAACTACGCTGCCTTTTAAAGTAATATAATTATCAGGTTGAAAACGAAGCGCAGGAAATTTTCCTTTTGCCAGATCATCCCAGTTAAAACGCCTCCAGCCGTTGGTAAGCATTACCAGGTCGAGCTGTTGTGCCACACTGTCTGCCGGTGATGCAAAATAGTAAGCCGGATTATGGACATAACCTCGTATATCACCCGTTAACAACAAACGGCTGTATATATTTTCCTCGTTGTTTGGCAGGGGATCAATTCCGGCGTCGGTAACCGCTATCGAAAGATTAGAAAGTAAGGTATCAGGAATTTCCACTTCCAATGTGTTTTTCCCACGCTTATTCAGGTTCTTTGAAAGGGTTGAAAGGTAGGCGTCAAATATATAATCATTGTTATTCACGAAAACAATTCTTTCCGCAACAGGCTGCCATTTGCTATTAAACAAAGTTATTTGAAGGATACCCGAAGGTAATTGATCAACTGGTATCCTGCCGCTGTTTATAAAGTTATCAGTGAGGTTAATACGTGCCCGGTAAACCATTTGCTGATCCATGTGTGCAACTAAGTACACCTGTTTCAAAAGCTCATCCCCGTCGCTTCTTCTTACTACAAATGTTACCGAGCGGGGTGCGTTAATAACATTCACTATTATACCCGTGTTTTTAAATTCAGGCAATGGAGTAGTATATTCTTTATTGGTGTAATCTTTCCATACAGCAGTATAAATTTGTCCCTTTACTGGTGTAAAAATAAAAGCACCTAATCCATCATGGCCTGTGGCAAAATCATTTAACTTTTTGCCGTCTGTGCCTTTGATAAAACCTTTTACTTTAACCGGTAGCCCGAATTTATCATTTGCCTTGAATGCCAGTCTGGTTTCAATATCGGCGATAAGGTCTCCACCTTCCGGAAAAAATTGTAACAAGGTAATATTAGCAGCCTGCGTGCTAACGGTCGAACCTGTTGAAATGATCCGAATAATTTTATTAAAAAGAAAGCTGGTATCAAAGTTAAGCATCCAGGAAGTGAAGGCACGAAAATGAACATACTGACCAGTAAATTTTACCGGGATGGTAAAACTCGATGCTGCAGAAGAGCCAAGGATGGGCGCCACGATCCTTTGCAATACCGAACCTTTTTCATCAATCAACTCAGCATAAAAATTTTTACTTATGTCTGAAAGTGCTGCACCGCTCAGGATATAGGCCTTAAACCAAATCGTTTCACCGGGGTTATAGTAATTTTTATCAAAATGAACATGGATCTTCTCCTGGGGAAAATTGTCATGATACAGGTTCATCATTGAATCAATTTTCTGTGCATTCAGCTGAATCCCGTGAAAGACTACCAGGCAGCAAAAGAAAAGACGCTTAAAAAAAGAAATCATACATTTTGATTGGATAGATGAAAAAGCAAGGTAAATGTAGTTCATGAATAATTTAGTAACATTGCCTGTTTACAATATTAGTTTTTTTATAGAATGGTTAACAAAACTTCCAGTACCGGATTATACAGGAAATATAAGGCATCCTTACAAAAAATTGCTGATATTAAATATGCGGCTGCCGTGTTGCAATGGGATCAGGAAACTTATATGCCTGTAAAAAGTGCACAAACCAGGGCCCGGCAAATAGCTACCCTCGCTGAAATGGCGCATTCATTATTTACAGCCGGAGAAACAGGTAAACTGATTGAAGCCCTATATGATAGAGATGACCTTAAAGATGACGAAAAAAATAATATTGAATTATCTCTCTACGACTATAAAAAAGCAAAAAAATTACCTTCTTTGTTTGTACGGCAGTTAAGTGAAATAACTTCTCAAAGCTATCAGTCATGGATCGAAGCCAGAAAAGCAAACTCATTTGATCTCTTTGAAAAAGACCTCGATCTGATGATTGAATTAAAGAGACAGGAAGCAACACTGCTGGGATATGAGGGGCATCCGTATAATGCGCTCCTGAATGAATATGAACGAGGTTCCACCGTTGCATTCCTCGATAAAACATTTGACAGCCTTCGTCAGCCATTACGCGGGTTGCTGGATAAAATATATCACCGGCCAAAGGTGGATGATACTTTCCTCCATCAATATTTCGATCCCAAAGAGCAATGGGACTTTGGAATGGAGTTAATAAAGCAATTGGGTTTTGATTTTGAAGCCGGTAGACAGGATGTCTCCGAACATCCCTTCACCACCAATTTCAGCAGCAACGATGTCCGGCTGACTACCAGGATAGATAAAAATAACCTGGGTAACATGACATGGAGTTGTATACATGAAGCAGGTCATGGTTTATACGAGCAGGGACTTCCTGAGAAAGAATATGGCTTACCTCTGGGAGAATACGCTTCCTTAAGCATTCATGAATCGCAGTCGAGGTTATGGGAAAATAATGTTGGCAGAAGTGAAGATTTCTGGCAACACCATACTGCTTCTTTAAAGAAATGGTTTCCTGTACAATTTCAACATTTACCAACACGGGATTTTTATAAAGGAATAAATAAGGTTCAACCAACGCTGATAAGAACAGAAGCTGATGAACTTACATATCATTTTCATATTATAATTCGTTATGAATTAGAAAAGCTGTTGTTGGAGGGTTTGTTGAAAGCAAAGGATATCCCGGCCTATTGGAATGAACAATATCAAAATTATCTTGGTATAAAAGTCATGGATGATAAACACGGCTGCCTGCAGGATGTACACTGGAGCCATGGGAGTTTTGGTTATTTCCCTACTTATAGCCTCGGAAGTTTGTATGCCGCGCAGTTTTTTAACGCGGCTAAAAAGCAAATACCTCTGCTGGAGCAAGAAATAAAGAGCGGTAATACGAGCTCATTATTGAAGTGGCTTCGTACTAATATACACTGTCATGGCAGAAAATTTTCAGCCACTCAGTTATGTGAGCATATAACGGGGGAAGCGCTGGACATCCGGTATTTTCTGGATTATGCCGGAAAGAAGTACAGCGATATTTATAAGTTTGATTAAACAAATTGCTTGCATTATGAAAATTATCTTTCGCTTCCTCCTAACCATTTTCTTACTTACTTCCATTATTTCCTGTAAAAAATCGATAGACCATTTCAAAGAAAATTATGTACTGGGAGTACTTACTAATGGTCGGTGGCTTATGGATAATTACACTGTAAATGACGTTGATATCACCAGTGATTTCAGCGAGTATGAATTTCAGTTTTACGATAACAATAAGATGGACGCCATCTCTGGCAGTTCGGTAGTTTCCGGTACCTGGTCAGGGGATGCCTCCAATCTTACTTTTACGGTTAATTTGCCTACATCGGATGGGAAATTAATACGGCTGAATTACGTGTGGCAGTGGCTTAAAAGCAACATAGGGGTTATTTTTGCCGAACATGTTATTCCCACCCAAAAAATTTCTATCCGGCTGAAGAAAAAGTAGTGCCGTCGCTATCAACTGATATTTTACTATTTAAAAAAATCCTTTGATAATTTTCGAAAAGCAACAGTTTATTGTAATTGGTCGTTTAAAGCTGACGCCGTATTTCGTGAAATCTTTGAATGTATATTTGTAATTTTCAGGTTAGTATAGGCTAATGCCGCAGCGTTATATAAATGCTTCGGGAGGTATATTTTGAGGTAATCTGTTTACACTTGTTGCGTTATGCTTTGTGGGTAAATCAATTTATAAAAGGCCTTCGAAGATCTGCAGAGCCATCACATCAGGAACTGTTTACACATGACTGACATTTAATGGAGATAAAAACTGGTTTTACAGTCATTCAGAAGGATCGGGTGATTGATAAATTACAAACAATTTTGTGACTTAAAAATGATTGAATTGATTCGATACCTAATTTTAACCGGTTTTATACTAACCGGAATGGTGGTAAAAAGCCAGGCTCCTGTTGCAAATTTTACTGCTAACGTAACAAGTGGCTGTGCTCCGGTAACGGTAATACTTACAGATGTTTCTACCGGTAACCCTAAATTTTGGAACTGGGATTTAGGAAATGGCCAGTTAGCAAATACTCAAAATACGCAGGTTACATTTTCCAACCCCGGAAAATATACTATTACATTAGTAGCTCGGAATGCGAATGGCACTAATGGAATTACTAAGAAAGATTACATTGTCGTAAGCCCTTCCCCTACAGCTGATTTTACAGTAGATCGTAACATTGTCTGTATGCCTTCAGGCGTGAAGTTCACTGATAATTCACAGGCCAATTCAGGAACACTTAATAAGTACGAATGGGACCTTGGAGATGGTACATTATCAGATCAACCCAATCCGCAAAAAAAATATACTACAACAGGATATTACAATATTTCATTAAAAGTTACCAGTACAACGGGTTGTAGCAAAGCTATTACTAAGTTCAGGTTTGTAAGGGTGTTATCCGGTATAACTACAGCTTTTAAAGATTCGGCTAATAAAGTTTGTAACCCTCCTTATAATCTTAAATTCAACAACGAAACCAGTGGCCCCGGCACGCTCACTTACAATTGGAATTTTGGAAATGGCAATACTTCAACAGCCAAAGATCCTTCATTAAATGTTACAACTTCAGCACCATTAAATGTTCAATTAATTACTCAAAGCGACTTGGGATGCAGTGACACTTTAAACAAAACCATCACCGTTAATGGTACCCTTACCACGTTTACCGGTGCAGACAGCGCTTGCCTGAATGCGCCGGTAGTATTTCAGAATAGTTCTCAGACATCGTTAACATCAAGTTGGACATTTAGTGATGGAAACGCATCTTCCCGGTTACCCGCTGTTACCAGGTCATTTACTGCGGCAGGCACCTATAATGTAAAACTGGTAAATACCTATACAGCCTGTATTGATTCGCTTGTAAAAACAATAAAAATATTGCCTCCGCCGACAGTTAATTTCAATTCAGATTTGCCTGGAGGCTGCAAAGCGCCACAGACTATCAATTTTCAGGATATATCTCCAAACGCGGTAAGCTGGGCCTGGGATTTTGGTGATGGCGGAACTTCCACTTCTAAATCACCATCGCATACCTTTACTACAGCAGGTGAATTTGATGTTAAATTAACAATTATCTCCAGCGCCGGGTGTACAAATACTTTAACCAAGTCTAAATTCATCCGCATTATTTCTCCAACTGTACAAATTATCAATGCGCCGGCTGGTGGATGTATCCCCTTTTTATTCAGTCCGGTTACCAATATAAACGCTGTAGATGTAGTAAGTACTTATTTCTGGGATTTTGGTGATGCCGGGGCCACGAGCACTTTACCAAACCCCTCTCACTCGTATAATACCGTGGGCAGTTTTACGCTTAAACTTACTATAACAACTGCAGGCGGATGTTCTTCTTCAGTAATTATAGCCAATGGCGTTACCACCGGTCTTTCGTCTGTTCCCGCTTTTAACGCCAATACGGTACAATCATGTGTGGATTCAGTTATTCAATTCAATAATCTGTCTACACCTGCGGGTATCAATTATTTGTGGAATTTTGGTGATGGGAAGACATCCACAGTCTCAAATCCTTCTCACAAATATGATTCAACTGGTAACTATTCCGTTTCCCTGATAACATCCAACAATGGATGCCTTAACTCAGTAAGTAAACCTGCATATATTACGGTTCAACCACCGATAGCCAGGTTTACCTACAAAAGTGATTGTTCCACCAGTCCCCAGGTAACATTTACCAATACATCTGTCATTGACAATTCAAAACCGGTTTCTTATTTGTGGAACTTTGGCGATCCTGCAAATGGAACTTCCTCCTCTGCAAATCCCGTTTACCAATTTACGGCTAAGCAAACTTTTAATGTAAGGCTGACAGTAACAAATGGCAGTTGTGTTAATACTTATTTATTACCGGTACTACTTGCTACTGAAAAAGCAGATTTTAGCAAGAGCACTCCGGATACTATCTGTTTATCACAAAATATAAAGCTAACAGCTGTAAACAGCCGTCCTCAGAATATTTCAGACTATCAATGGGCGTTAGACTTAAATCCATTTTTTAAAGGAGGAAACAGTATATCCGCAAACTTTACTCATACAGGTAAAATTCCTCTATCTCTTGCCGTCACTGATTTGGGAGGTTGCTCCGATACTGTCACAAAGTTTATAACAATTATTGGTTCAAGGGCTGGCTTTACTCCTGGTGATACTGCTATTTGCGTGAATGGCATTTTGACTTTTAACGACAGGTCTTCCCCCGCAGGTAGTATTAAACAATGGTTATTCGATTATGGTGATGGCACAAAACAACAATACGCAGTTGCTCCTTTCACTCATCAATACAAAAGCCCGGGTTTATTTGGAGTAAACCTGGTTATTATCGGGAAAGATGGATGTATAGATTCTGTTGGCTACAACAACCTGGTAAGGGTATCAAAGCCGGTGGCGGCATTTGCAGCCAATGACACGTTGATTTGTCCGGGCGGAAGTTCAACCTTTACAAATTCTTCAGGTATTGTAAAACCATCCTCTTATTTGTGGGATTTTGGCGATGGTAGCGCCCCGTCCGCTCTTCAGAATCCTACTCATACTTTTTTGGGAGTAAAGAATTCTTTTACGGTTTCTCTCAAAATTCAAGATACGTTAGGGTGTACTGATTCGTTGTCAAAGATTAATTACATTAAGGTAACATCTCCAAAATCCGTATTTTTTGTGTCATCTTCCAGCACTATATGCCCACCGCTGGAAGTGGTATTTACACCTAAAGCATCCGATTATAAGTCGCTTTACTGGGATTTTGGCGATAACACAACTTCCACGCTCGATACAACCAATCACTTTTATAATTCTTACGGAACGTTTGTTGCCAAGTTATACGTAGTGGGATCAGGTGGTTGCATTGATTCAAGCCAACATATCATTAGTGTTAATAATCCTTATCTTTCAACTATTACCAATACTCCCTTATCAGCCTGCAATTCATTATTAGTAAATTTCGTTATCAAAAAGTCTTCAAATAACTTCAGCACTTTTTATTTTGGAGACGGCACCAGTGATGTCTCCCAGAAAGACAGCCTTCAGCACTTTTATAATTCCCCAAATACCTACAGCCCTTTTATGATATTGAATGACAGCAGTGGCTGCCAGGCAGGAATAGGTTCCATTAACCCGATTAGAATATTAGGTGCAGAACCGTTTTTTTCCCCTGACCGCAAAGCTTTTTGTGATTCGGGTACTGTTTACTTTACCAATTATACTATTGCAAATGACCCGGTAATTTCGAGTAATTGGGATTTTGGAGATGGAAGCACTTCTAGGGATAAAGACGCTATCCATAATTACCGGCAACCCGGTCAGTATTTAGTTTCGCTGACTGTAAATACGCAATCTGGATGCAGCAAATCTATGACTGATACTATACGAGTGTATAGAACCCCGGTTCCTTCAATAGGAAGTGATAGTGTAGCGTGTATCAATACCCCGCTCGTATTTAAAGGCCTTCTTTCGGCTCCCGACTCAACTGCTGGATATACATGGAACCTGCAAGACGGAAGCACTTCAGCATTAAGCAATCCATCTGTTACTTACACAAAACCAGGCTTATACCCCGTTACGTTGCAGGTGGTGAACCTCCTTGGTTGTAAGGGTAGTGCCGTAAAAAATGTTACTGTTGCACCCCCGCCTGTTATAACGGTAGTGCCCGAAATTGTGGTGCCGGTGGGATCAGGTATTACCATTCCTGTAACGTATAGTCCGGGTATAAAATCTTATACCTGGACGCCTGTTGCTGGTTTAAGTTGCATCAACTGTGCAGCGCCGTTAGCTTCCCCAAAATCAACAACGTTGTACACCATAAATGTTACTGATAGTAACGGCTGTGTTAGTAAAGCCACACTAACAGTCACTGTTGTGTGCAATGAAAAAAATTATTTCGTCCCTAATACTTTTTCACCCAATGGTGACGGCAGTAATGATGTATTCTTTCCAAGAGGAAATAATATAAACGCGGTACAATCGATGCGTATCTTCAGCCGGTGGGGTGAAATGATATTTGAAAAGAAGAATTTCTCAGCCAATAGTGCTGCCGATGGATGGAACGGGACTTATAAAGGTAAAGCAGCGCCGGCTGACGTATATGTTTATATAGTTGAATTTATCTGTGAGAACGGATCCATCATCCCCTTCAGGGGAAATGTAACATTGATAAGGTAATGCGATTCATTTCTAAAAACACAAGAATGATCAGGAGGAAAGAAACAAAATGCCGGGTAAAAATATCAGCCTTTTTAATAATAATTTTATTACCGGGATTTAATACGATAGCGCAGGATATTCATTTCTCACAATTTTTTGAAGCGCCATTGCTTAGAAATCCTTCATTAGCAGGGATTTTTACGGGTGATATCCGTGTTCAGGGCGTTTACCGGGATCAGTGGAAAAGCTTTACCAACGCTTATCGTTCGGGTTCATTGAATGCCGAATATAAAATGCCCATCGGGAAAGGAAACGATTTTGTTACTGCCGGGCTCCAGGTTTTATATGATAAGGCAGGCGCTGCAGGCTTAACCACAAATTTTGTAATGCCCGCAATCAATTACCATAAGTCTTTGAGCAATGAGAAGGTGATGTATTTATCTGTTGGCTTTATGGGTGGGATATTACAGAAAAAAATTGACCGGTCAAAAATAACTACAAATAATCAATATGATGGGACGGCCTTTAATCCCGCCCTTGCTGATGGAGAAACATTCGTCAGTCCGAACTATACTTCAACCGATGGAAGCTTCGGCGCAAGTTTTAATACGAGTTTCGGCACGGAGCAAAAAAACAGTTTATATATAGGAGCAGCTTACCACCATGTCAGTCGTCCTAAGAATTCGTTTTACCTTTCTGCGGCGGCGGCACTAAACCCGAAGTATGTATTTTCAGCGGGTGTAAAGTACAACATCGATGACTATACTTATTTTACGCTTCAGGCTGATCATTCGCAACAGGGAGCTTTCAATGAAACAATAGGGGGAGTTCTTTATTCTTTTAAATTAGAGGGTACTCCCGATGACCCGCTATATACCTTACATCTTGGTGCATTTCTAAGGTGGAAGGACGCTTTGATACCGGTATTTAAAATTGATTACAATCCTTTTGAAGTAGCCGTAAGTTATGATGTAAATATTTCTACGCTTAATACCGTCAGCCAGGGAAGAGGAGGATTTGAATTATCTGTTTCCTATATCGGCTTTCTTAACCGTTCAAATTCTTCTAAATATAAAGTTTTGTGTCCCCGGTTTTAAGAGTGATGAATAAGAGTGTATTGCGATCTGGCTTTCAGTAGTATTTTAATAGTACAGATACCATTTGTTATTAAATAATCCGCTCCTCGTTTATTAACAGATGATTGTATCTGATGGATTATAAAAAAAATGTCAAGTATTAAAATAAAATTAAACTGTTTGAATATAAATTTGTCGTATCAAGGATTCAAAACCAGATAATGATTGAAGTTGGACAAAAAGCACCTGCATTTGGGTTATATGATACTGAAAAGAATAAAGTTTCTCTATCTGACCTCGCAGGTAAAAAAGTATTATTATTATTTTTTCCCCTCGCTTTTACCAGCGTTTGTACTACAGAACTATGTTCAGTTAGAGACAATATATCCGCTTATAATAATTTAAACACAAGTGTTTTCGGCATCAGCGTAGATTCCCCTCAAACATTAAAGAAATTCAAGGAAGACCAGCATTTGAATTTTGAATTACTGAGTGATTTTAATAAAGATGCATCTAATGCTTATGATGCTATTTATCAAACTTTTTCTTTGGAAATGAAGGGAGTTTCAAAAAGAGCCGCTTTCGTTATTGATCGGAATGGAATATTAAGATACAGGGAAGTATTGGCAAGCGCAGGTGAAATTCCAAATTTTATAGCTGTAAAAAATGCATTAGAACTTATTGCCTGAGTGCCGTTAATTTAATTATAAATGTTTACTTTACTAAGTGTTATCAGGTAAATTGATCATATTTTGCAAAACTACCAAGTGGTTATAAATTAATGGCTATATCTTGTAAGTGAAAAGATCAGATCTATGAGACTTTTTTACATATTGTTTCTCTTTGTTCTTAGTGGTTATCAGGCCATTAGTCAGGTTCATATTGAACCTTTTCCTGAAACCAGGATCATAAAGTTTTATCCTAACCCGGCGGTCAGTCAGATTACTTTTAGTTTTGAAAATGGTGCCGAGAAAGACAAATCATTTCAGATATTTAATTTTATCGGCAAAAAAATTTATGAACTTCAATCAGTGTCATCAAAAACCATCGTTGATCTTTCTAATTTTTACAGGGGAGTTTACATCTTCCAGGTAAGAAACCGAAATGGAAAAGTGATTGAATCCGGTAAATTCCAGGTAACAAAATAGTTGAGGTAAGGCTTACCTACGAGACTTCTGCAATCAAAAATTTTAAATACTGGGTATTTTCTATTCCCCTTATTATCGGGTGATCAGCCGATTGTGTCTGGTAGGTAACCTGCCTTAGTTTACGCCTTGCATCTTTAGCCGCGTCATCTATAATTTGTAAAAAAAGCTCCGGGTTTATTAAGTTTGTACAGGATGCGGTAACTATAAAACCACCTTTCCTCACTATCTTCAAAGCACGCAGGTTAATTTCTTTATAGCCGGCAATAGCTTTGTCGATGTTTTCGCGGCTTTTAGTAAATGCCGGCGGATCGAGGATTACCATATCATATCTCCTTTTTTCCTTTGCCCAGGATTTAAGTATATCAAAAGCGTTCAACGCTTCAAATGTGCAAATATGCCCTAAGCTGTTAAGCGCTGCGTTTTTTCTTGCCTGGTTTACAGCATTTTCAGAAATGTCTACTCCTAATACTTTTTTTGCGCCGTAATATGCAGCATGTGCCGAAAAAGTGCCCGTATAACAAAACACTTCCAGCACCTCTGCGCCGTGAACAATGCTTTTCAATTCCCTCCTGTTATCCTGCTGATCTAAAAAATAACCTGTTTTTTGACCGTTTTCAATATCAACATGAAACTTCAACTCATTCTCACGGATGATAATATTAGTATCAAAAGGGGCGGATAGAAATCCTTTCTGCTGAGACAATCCTTCCAGCTCCCGGACGGGAACATCATTGCGCTCATAAATTCCCTTGGGCGAAAAAATCTTCTCCAGTGCCCTCACTATTTCCGGCTTCCATTTATCAATTCCTAATGCCAGTGTTTGTATTACAAAGTAATCATTAAACTTGTCGATGATCAAACCCGGTAAATAATCAGCCTCTCCAAAAACCAGGCGGCAATTTTCGCTATAACCTAACCTGGTCTTGTATTCACGGGCGCGGGTGATCTTATTTAAGAAAAAAGCTTCATTGATTATTTCCGTGCTTTCTCTAGTTAGCAACCGGATTAAAATCTGGGATTTAGGATTGATATATCCCCTGCCTATAAATTTTTTATCATGCGTAAATACCTGTACTATATCTCCGCCTTGCACCTCGCCATCAACCAGGTTCACTTCATTATTAAAAATCCATGGGTGACCATTTTCAACCCGCCGGTTGATTTTATTTTTCAAAAAAACATTTATCATGGCACTAAGTTAGGGAGGAAGTCAGCTAAAAGGCGTGAATGCTGATAATGACAGGTTACCCAACCGCTAACGTAAAATTAGTTTAACAAATTAATCATGACTTAATACTATCTAAGCTGGCGTGTTAACATAAAACATTGAATGATTGACACTAACCAACACACGACAATTTGTCTTTACTATTCTGTTGGCAAAATAATTGTCGAAATTACTTTTGTATTATACAGATTGATTTTTTAATTTATTAATTATAGTAAGACTTACCGGCTTTGGCATGCTGTATAAATTTTTATGTCATAATGGTAGTATTATGCTGACAATTTTTTTATATTATGAAAGATAAAGATTTTATAAATCCCGACGACAATAGCAATGGGGAAATGCCAACATCTGAAAAGGGAACTGATACCGGCATTAATATCAATTCAGATTCTGATGTTTCCGGTACTTCCTATCTCGATGAATTTAATAGCGATCTGGAGATTGAAAAATTACAGGCGGAAGTTGTTGAACTAAAGGATAAGTACATCAGGCTGGTGGCGGAATTTGATAATGTACGTAAACGTAATGCGCGGGAAAGACTTGAGTTGATGCAGACTGCCGGTAAAGATGTATTGGTTTCCCTGCTGGATGTTTTAGATGATTCTGAAAGGGCTCAAAAGCAAATGGAAAGCAGTAATGATATTAAAGTTATCAAAGAAGGCGTCGCATTGGTTTTTAATAAATTGAAGAGTACTATTTTAAGCAAAGGTGTAAGAGTTATGGAAAGTAAGAACCAGGAGTTTAATCCTGATCTGCATGAAGCAATTACAGAAATTGCGGCGCCTGCTGCCGATTTAAGAGGTAAAGTGCTGGATGAAGTGCAGAAAGGATATTATCTGAATGATAAAATTATACGCTTTGCAAAAGTAGTTGTGGGTAAATAATGTTCAATTAAGCTGCTGCAAATAATACTGGTTATGAATGGGCTGGTTAACGCAGGGTTTATTATCAAATAAATAGTCATCGTCACATTCAATAATGACTTCATGACAAAGAATTATTTTTAAATATGTCTAAAAGAGATTATTACGAAATATTAATCGTGACGAAAGGTTCCACCGCGGAAGAAATCAAGAAGTCATATCGTAAGGTAGCAATGCAATATCATCCGGATCGCAACCCTGGTGACAAAGCTGCGGAAGAAAAATTTAAGGAAGCCGCCGAAGCTTACGAAATTTTAAGTGATGCAGACAAGAGGGCTCAGTACGACAGATACGGTCATGCCGGTGTTCATAGTAGCGCCCGTGGCGGTGTTGCTGGAAATATGGAAGATATTTTCAGCCAGTTTGGAGATATTTTCGGGGAGGATGTTTTTGGTAATTTTTTCGGCGGTAACAGGGGGCGAGGTGGCGGCGGAAGAAGTCAGGGTGTAAAAGGAAGTAACCTGCGTATAAAGCTTAAGTTAACTTATGAGGAGATAGCAAAAGGGATTACAAAAAGCGTTAAAGTAAAAAAACATGTTGCCTGTACTACCTGCAGCGGTAGCGGTGCCAAAGATAAAGGAAGTATCCAAACCTGTGGGTCATGTGGCGGCAGTGGACAGATTAGAAAAGTAACCAATACATTTCTCGGACAAATGCAAACCGTTACTACCTGTCCTACCTGTAACGGCGAAGGCACTACTATCTCCGCCAAATGTGCTGTGTGTAAAGGGGAAGGTCGGGTTTACGGAGAAGAAACGGTAAGTATCGATATTCCGGCCGGCGTTCAGGAAGGCATGCAGTTGAGTATGAGTCATAAGGGAAATGCCGGTGAGCGTGGCGGGCCAAATGGTGATCTTATAATTCTTATTGAAGAAGAAGCGCACCCTGACCTCCACCGCGATGGATTAAATGTGGCTTTTGATTTATACATTACTTTCCCCGATGCGATTTTCGGTACCAATGTAGAAGTGCCGACTATTGATGGTCGTGCTAAGATCAAAATTCCACCCGGAACACAGAGTGGAAAAATTTTCAGGTTAAAGGGTAAAGGTTTTCCGGCAGTAAATTCTTATGAAAAAGGAGACCAATTGATTCACATCAATGTATGGACTCCCCAAAATCTTTCTGCTGACGAAAAGCAAGTCATGGAAAAAATGAGTAGTTCACCTAATTTTCAACCTACGCCTGATAAATCAGAGAAGAATTTTTTTGACAAGGTAAGAGAGATGTTTACTTAAAATAAGTGCCAGTGTCAGTGCTTATTATCTTTAGATTGATGTATTTGCTATCAGGAGCGGTCAGCAGTTAGCTATCAGCCAGCGGGAAAGTATATTATAAATTGGATTACTGACGGGTGATTATTAATAATAAATTTGACGTCAGTTTATACTTAACAACACCGGGATAATTTATTCAGACTTAAAATGAATTACAGTTCTAGAATAAAGCTGGCATAACTTATAGAGTATGCTTAATACCCGGTTGATTTTTAACAGCTTCCTTGTATCTAATTCTTTCTTTTAGCTTTTCCATAAATCTTCCTGGCTTTTTCCAGAAGATCGATAAATTCTTTTTGTAAAGGATCTGCCTCATTATAACTTTCGTTTGCCAGGATAATTGTCTCTTTCCAGGATATATTGTTAAAGTACTTTGACTTTTTTAACAGTGAAGCAAACATGATTATAGAAGATGCAAACTGGTAAGTTTTATCAATACTTTTTAATTCTTTAAAAGTTGCGGGACAAATATAAGTAGCAGCATGGCGGGTACTATCCTGCGGATCTTTATAGTTAAGCGTTATATTGGCGAGTACGTTATTTATAGCTCTCTGATCTGAAGAAGCCTTATTAACCCTTGGAGTGATTTCTATCACGCTCAATAAGGTATGACCAGATCCTATTTCACCACCCTGAAGTTCACTCGAGGAATCTGCTATAGCATTAACCTTATTATCAAAACCAATGAGCCGGTATTTTTCTACAAACTCCGGGTTAAAGCTAATATTCAGATACGCGTCATCTGCAACAGCATACAATGTTTGCGTAAGTTCTTTTACCATTACTTTTTCAGCTTCTTTCTCATCATCCAGGTAAGCAAAATTTCCATTGCCCTTTTTAGCCAGTACCTCCAGCTTTGAATCTTTGTAATTTCCCATACCAACTCCAAGGCATGTGAGATAAATTCCTGACTGCCTTTGTTGCGAGATCATTTTTTCCAGATCTTCATCGGAAGTTTGGCCTACGTTAAAATCACCGTCAGTGGCAAGTATTACCCGGTTATTACCACCTTTAATAAAATTGTTCTTAGCAAGCCTGTAAGCCGTTTCAATACCGGAAGCTCCGGCAGTGGCCCCTTGCGGAAAAAGATCTTCAATGGCTTTTTGAATTTTAAGCTTCTCCTTTCCTGAGGTAGGTTGCATCCACACACCTACTGTGCTGCCATAAACAACAATAGAAATCGTATCCTTATCCCGAAGGTTTTCTACCAGAAGCTTAAAAGCAGATTTTAGCAACGGCAACCGGTTAGGCATATCCATAGATTCCGATATATCTATTAAAAAAACAAGGTTACTTGGTGGCACCAGCTCAAGGTTCACCTGGCGGGCACAGACTTTAAGAAAAAGGAGTTGGTTAACCTTATTCCATGGACAAGATGTATAATGAGAATCGAAGCTAAACACCTCATTCCTGACAGGCTTATCATAACCAAAACTAAAGTAATTGAGCATTTCTTCAATACGCACCGCATCAGGAGGTACGGTGCTGTTCATATTAATAAACCGCCGCACATTACTGTAGGAGGCCTTATCAATACTTATGGCGAAACCTGTCCCAGAAAATTTCTTAGCGTTGATAAAATCATTCTCTAACAGACTGGAATAAGTTTCTCCACCTAACGACCATCGCAGCCTTTCCGCTACATTCATATCCCTGGTAAAAGATACCAGCCGCTTTTTTTGCACACTACCTGAAGAAAGCAATTTAAGAACGATATGACCATAGTTGTTACTTAACAACTGAACCGTACCTGATTGATAGCCATCCAGGGATAGACTTACCGAATCAACCATTCTTGCTGACATGATGCCAAAGCCGCCTGAACTGCCACTGTAATATATGTAACCGGTAGAACGAAGCATTATCTTAACATTAGAAAGCATCTTGCCGGACTCATCTTTTATCTCTCCCCTCAAATAAAACTGGGCAAACAAGTCTGCATTACAAAATATTAATATTAATATACTAGCTATGGCTTTCAACTGATCATCCTCGTTAATAAATTTAATTATGCAATCGTTCACCTGCGGGAATAACTGCAGGAGATTACCCGTGGCTCTATCGGAAATTGGCTTACTAACCCCAAATAAAATTTCGCCTTAATCTGCCAGTTTGTAAATTTCAGCAATGTTTCTACCTAACCCGTCATAATCCAGACCATAGCCAACTACAAACTTATTAGGAATAGTAAATCCAAGGTAATCGATGTGCAACGGATAAATACTGGATTCAGGTTTATGCAGCAAAGCAGCGATCTTTAAAGAAGCCGGCTGTTGATTCTTCAATTGGGGCAGGAATACATTCAAAGTCTTACCGGTATCTACTATGTCTTCGATAATTACAATATGCCGGTTAAAAAGATCCATATCCAAACCGATGGCGGTAATTACCTGGCCACTTGATTTAGTACCCTTGTAACTTGCAAGTTTGATAAAGCAAATTTCAGCATCAATTTTTATTTGTTTGAACAGGTCGGAAGCGAACATAAAAGCACCGTTAAGAATAGCGATAAATAAAGGTCTTTTGCCTGCATAGTCTTTGTTAAGTTGTAAGGCAATAGCTGAAACCTTTTCAATTATCTCCTCAGCGCTCAGGTAAGGTTCAAATGATTTATCATTTATTTTAATATTCGGCATGAACGAAAATTATTAATGAAGCGTCTTAGGTTAAGATGTTAGTGTTGAAATGCGCTGCTATCAATTCATCATAACAATAATAAACATCCGGCCATTCAAACCAAATATAAGCGGTTAATTGTTCTTATAGATAATTAATGACTGCCCTATTTTCACGTCTATACTATCTAATCTGTTCCATTTCATTATTTTTTCCAGCTCAACGCCATACTTTTTAGAGATACTGTAAAGCGTTTCTGTTGTAGAAACAAGATGGGTGGTGTATTCCGGGGAAATGATATCGGTTGCTGGCTGTATTTTACTCACAGGACTCTTCACCTGGATAACGCCCTTTTGCGGACTGGTACTTGCGTAGGTTTTATTTTTTTTCTCCGTAGTAAGTAACGGACGGGAAGCAGCGGCATTAAGAAGATTAAGTAACTCACCTGATGCGGGTTGCAGATCTCCGTTGAGGTAATTGAACGCCAGCAGACTTTCATAACGAATGCCTTCTGACTGTGAGATATCATAGAGGTTTTCTCCGCTTTTCACCTGGTGAGATTCAAAGTTGCCAACTTTACGCTTGCGCTGAAGGTAAATCAACTGAGCCTTTTGCAGCATATCATCATCTTTTTCAAGATCATTAAAGTCCCATAAACGGCTTAAAGGAATATCGTATTGTTCGGCAAGCACCAGCCAGGGAGTATTCGCGGCTGCATATACAACTTTAGTATTATTGATAGTAAACACTCCCGCGGGATATGAAACCGGATTAACCGGTTCCGGAACTTCCATTGTTGCCTTCGTTTCATCTACAGGGATTACAACAGGAACAAGTTTTTTATTAAAGGCGAGTTGATGATCCGATGCCTTCATTTTTCCCAGGGCAATCAATGAATAATCCTGAAGATTATAAGTTTTGATAAGATTTATAAGAATGAGGGAATATTTGATATTGGTGGCATAGCCGGCTTTTTTTAAGCCATAAGCCCAGCCTTCATAATCAGTAGGATCAAGCTCGAAAAGAAAAGAATAACGCGGACTGTTTCTTAAAAAATCCGAATGGTCTATATAGGAGTCCTCGGGATTTTCATAACTTCTGAAACATTCACCCCTCGAATCATCATCATGATATACTTTGTTGCCAGCCCATGTTGCTTTGCATTTTATTCCAAAATGATTTTTTGATTGCATTACAAGGTCGCTCCTACCGGCTTCTGTTTCATGAATACCCTGGGCAAGTTTTATAGAAGCAGGAACCCCGGTACGCTTCATCTCTTTTATCGCAATATCTTTATAGGTATTGATATAGGAGATAATATCTATTTCTTTCTGCCCATATATCTTAGTCGCCGCGGATATGACCAGTAAGAAGAAAATAATAAATCTATGTTGCATGCCTTAGTAATATTTATTTTTTAATGATCATAAGTAATCCATCCCTTATGGTCAGTAATACTTTTTCAACCGACTCATCCTGATATACATATTCATTGAAAGCCTGTATAGCTTTTGCGCTTTTTCCCAAAATGTCATGCTCTAAAACTTTCCCATGAAACAATACGTTATCAGCCAGTATCACACCACCCTTTCTTACCTTGGGTAAAACCAGGTTATAGTATTGGATATAACTGGTCTTGTCTGCATCTATAAATACAAGGTCCCACTGCTCAGTGAGTGCTGGTATGATTTCTAACGCATTGCCCGTGTGTAAAATTATCTTTTCCTGTAAATTAGCTAAGTTAAAATTTTTTGCTGCCACCTTTGATTCTTCCTGCCTCAGTTCAATAGTATGCAATTTACCGCCATGCTGCAACCCTTTTGATAAACAGATGGCACTGTACCCGACGAATGTGCCTATCTCTAAAATATACCTGGGCTGCATTATCTCACTGATAAATTGAAGAAACTTTCCCTGTAACTGTCCGCTAAGCATGTGGGCACTCGGGAATGAATTGGCAGATGCCGCAATCGTTCGCAAAGCTTCTCCTTCAGGAGTGGTATATCGTTCGGCGTAAGCCTGAACAAGTGGAGAGATAGGTTCCATTTTATTTTATTATGGTTAGTTGCTGATGACTATTCGTTTAAAAAGTAAGCTTTATAAAATGAACTTAATAATTAACCAGCTGCTTCCTCTCCTTTGAGACAATCAATAAGCTTAGAAAGGTTACCAGTCCGTTCACAATTATCAATTCCTCCGCAAATACGTATCCACCTAGCAGCTGCTTTGAATATTTATCGATGAAGAAACAGATAAGCGGGGAGAGGATGCAGATAACAGGTGTTGCATTATCAAGAACGGCTCTTTTTTTTGCAAGAATTGAGAAAGCGAACAACCCTATCAATGGACCATAAGTAAAGGTGGCTACTTTAAAAATAGCGCTTACTACCGAGGCGTTGTTCAAGGCATTAAATAACAAGATAACGATTAATATCAGCACAGAAAAAGCAACATGTACCAGGTGCCTGGTTCTTACTTTTGAAGTTACCTGCTCATTTTTGGGCTTATCGAATCCTAAAAAATCAACACAAAAAGAAGTGGTCAGCGCAGTTAGCGCAGAATCAGTAGTAGCAAAAGTTGCAGCCGTTAAGCCGAGCATAAAAACGATAGCGGGGATACCTTTAAAATGGTTAAGCGCTATTTCAGGAAACAGGTAATCAGTTCTTGGCATGTGAGTAACCGGATCAATCGGGACAGCGATGCCATATTTATTTGCGTAAATATATAACAGTGCCCCTACACTTAGAAAGAACAGGTTTACTATGATGAAAATAGAAGAGAAAGTGAACATGTTTTTTTGGGCGTCGCGGATATTTTTACAGCTAAGATTTTTTTGCATGAGGTCCTGATCCAGTCCGAACATACCTATTGTTACAAACAAGCCACCAAAAAATTGCTTGGTAAAATGAAATTTATCGGATACAAAATTATCAAGAAAAAATATTTTTGAATAGCCGCTGTTCCTGATAGTATCAAAAGCTTC
>Ga0123337_10001070_pt1 | contig 37967 bp, 35 predicted proteins | sample frozenSSSSmetaG_FD_89792 | JGI IMG/M metagenome (GOLD analysis project Ga0123337, IMG submission 89792) | Glacier valley bacterial and archeal communities from Borup Fiord, Nunavut, Canada, to study Microbial Dark Matter (Phase II) -... | ecosystem: Environmental > Aquatic > Freshwater > Ice >...
AGGCAGGGGGGTGGCGTGGGGGGGGGGGGGGGGGGTGGGGGGTGTTGAATAAAGAGGGTTTGGTGCCCGTACGCATCCAGGCGTTCTCAGTCTAAAGAATGCACGAGAATCCTCGCCTCCGTGCATAGAAGTTTCCATGCATCAAACACCAGCTTTTGCGCCTTTATTTCCGGCTCTCTATATCATGCGAGCCCCCCTATTCTAGATTAGATAGTTTTACAATCAAGCCCTTTACACATCATTCATTTCTGCAAGATCTTGCTAAGCTCCACTGCCGACCACACTGGCGCCAAGCCAACAAATCAACACAACGATTGTCGGCACGGGTGCCGACTAGGCAGTCATCAGCCAGGTTGTAGAAACCGTCCTTGGAACGGAGAATATATGGCATCCGTCCATCGATGGATTCGCAGTCTGGGCTATAAGGGAGCGGGAAGAACCGTTCCTGGCGCTGAAGAAAAAGGGATAGCAGATGAAGAAACTAGGTGTCCTCGTCGTCGTCGATAGGCCTTTGACAAGTGACAAAGAAGAGCCTAGAACACAGAACAGCAGTTATGCGCAACATTAGGTGACAGGCAACTGTTCCTAGTCGTCAGAATCGACGGACGATACCTCCGGAGCTTGATAGATAGACGTGACGGCGAAAGTAGGGGCTAAGAATGTGTTATAGAATCAAGTCATCGTAAAGGTCTAGTGTATTGATCAAGTTATTGAATGGAGATATATACACCCGTGGTCCTGTGCCTCCATGGCTCATTCCCTCAACACAGGTACAGAACGAGTTGGGCAGCTGATGGCGATATACATGGTCTGCATGCGTTCACTGACTGATGGCTACGAAGCCGACCTCTCATTCTTACTATAACCCCTCTTTCCCGTCTCTGCAGCCTCCACGCTCAGTGACTCGCACCAACAATTCAGACTGGATCCACAGGCCGACATTTGCACTCTTCCACGGTCTCGTGGGATCGACGAGCTCAAAGTCGAAATTTCGAAGCAACTATCGAAGCGAGTCAGTTAGAGGAGCGTTCACTTTAGGATCCTAGTGACATACTTCCACAAACACCTTATTCAACTCCATGAGAGCCACGGGCCTACCAAGACACTGATACTTTCCGTAGCCCCAGATCAGTTCTGCGATGCGATTCATGACTGCTAGCTTTGCGCTATCCTCGGTCAGCCATCTTTCAGGGCGGAACATGTCGGCGTCGGGCCCAAAAATCTCCTTGTTTCTGTGGACCCCCCAGGCGCAGTAGCCGACACTGGTGTCCCCCGGGATAAATATTTTCTGTCCATCCATGTCGAACTCGTCACCACCAGCTGGTGACTGTTTACTCAGTAGTCCTGTGACGGGTGGCCAGATCCGCAGTCCCTCCTTGATTACTGCTTGCAGGTATCTCATGCTCGAGGCCTCGGCGTCCTTGATGACAGGGGAGGAGATCAGGCCCTCGTGGGCATGCTTGTCTATCTCTGCTTGCAGCGCACGGTAGGCTAATGGATGAGTTATAAGATGGAGGATTGTGGCACGGATGGCTGTCGCAGAAGTGTCCGCCCCGGCAAGGATCTGTAGGAGGGACTCTGCCACTAGATCCGTTTCCGAGAGACCGTGGGCAATGAAGGAGGCCATCATGTCGGTATCCGCTAGCGTCTTCTTGGTAAATCGCTCATGTACAAGTTTTCGGGCAATCCTGTATCACAAGGTTAATACGGCGAAGAATATGTGATACTGATGCTCACCCGATCAGCTTTCCTACGCCAGTAGTATCCTTATCATTTGGAGAAAACAATTTCGCTACCCATGGGAATTGAAAGAATGCGCTAAGTGCTGGGACTGAGGTCAGAGTAATCATAATTGGCAACATCTCCTCCGTCGACTGGATGTATCTATGCGTATCGCGATCTTCGACAAGATTTCCAAATGGCTGTCGGAAGGCGACATCAGTGATAACATCCATGGTAAAATATGATGCTTTCCTTGCCATGTCCATTGGAACAAACTTCGTAGGACTCGACAGGTATTTGGATCGAATTAATCTGATGAGGTTGAGGATATGAACATCGATCGTGCTCTCAAGAGAGGTATTTGTCTTCCCAGTATACTACGCCGCGTGAAAATGAGCCCCAGTTGCACATTTGTGTGGGAGAGTGAATGCCAACCCCATCAGCCATCTGCGCCCTTCGCCGAGTGTGTCTATTCTCATCCATGGTACTGAAGATATTGTCTTGTCCGGGCGGTAATCTCAAGCCTGCATACCAGTCGCTCCGCGTATAGGGGGATCTTGCGGCGCTCATTCTAAAGAGGAGCTCTGGCGAACTCGTAACCAATTTGTTCGGCGCGATTCGTGCGACGGGTCCTATTCCGCTCCGGTGTCAGCGAATATACATACATCATTATGGATCACAACCGAGCTCTGAAAGCAACAGAGCTCGGAAACTGTTCGGCGTTGCCTACCGTATTTCTGGCAGACATTTGCAAAGTCGATGTGGGTGTTCTGTCGTGTGACGGCTCTCACGAGCCAGAAGTTTGACCATCCTGAAGTTGGTGGTCCCCTGAATGCCTTCAATTTCGAGTACTGTTTATATGAATGGGCCAAATATGCGGCAAGAGCAAGTGCGATTAGATAGGGAGCAACGGCTCCCAGCACAACCTTGACAACAGTTATTGCCATCATACTGGTAATTCATAAATTATGGTAGAGGACACCACTCCTTCAACTTCCTGTTGCGGCAACGAAGAAGACGAAGAAGACGAAGAAGAGGAAGAAGAGGGGGGTTCATGCGGTCGGGAAATATTCGGTGGGGGACCTTGCTTGTTTACTGATATGTGCATTGGTCCTCCTATCGCGGGTGGGAGAGAGAGCGTGGTGTGGTGTGCTCTCCCGGGCCCAACCGTTCACGACTTCACACACAGGTGGCTGGTGCTGTCCCTACGACAAGGGATTTCGGAGCGGTGTAGTATTGGTATTGGTATTGTAATTGTGGATCAATGGGCACTATGATATGTATATATAAGACGATATGTATATATAAGACGATAAAGTAGAGTCTTTCCTGCCAAACTCGACGACTTTCCAGGGTGTCGTATTCTGGTGCGCTGCCAGGTCTGATTAGTCAGGGGCGGCCACCAGTATATGAGCAACGCACGTGGCCACCTATCTAGTGATCCAATCGACTATTATACGACTATTATAAAACTGAGACCTGTACGCCGTGCCTATATCCCTACTTGCTAGGCTATCGAGCCCTAAGTTGAGCCCAATACGACCCGAATATCTTGCAACACAGAGTAGAGGGATTTCAGTTCACGTGACTGTCGCCAGACATTCTAAGCTCATGTGACTTATGTACATACATACTACTACCACAGTAGGTAGAGTACCCTAGTACCCTAGTACCCTAGTACCCTAGTCCATACACAATTTTTAGCCTTTTTGGGCCTGGCCAGTACTGTAGAATACACTGTAGAATACTACTATTCTACATAGTATAGTATTCTGGACATAGTATTCTGGACACACCACCACGTTCCAAAAGTCCACAGAACAACAGATCGTTAGCGTGAAACACAGCCGCTGCACCGTTGGATCAGTCATCACATAAACCCACCTCCCCTACCTCCTCCATACCTACATACATACATACATACATACTTATACAGCTGAACTGCCGTCGCATACGCATACCCACCATCATTCTTGTGTTTGCCGGCACAACACGCAGTCCTTTTGATTATCGCCGACGGGATATTGGTACGCCGGATCTTCATTGCAATGACACTAACAACAACGACGCCGTCCGTTGAAGCGCCAGACGTGCCGTCCGCAGCAACAGCAGCCACAGACACTGCTGCGACTCCATTGTCCCCAGAGACGGCGCAGCTAGTTCCCGGGCAAGGCAACCCCACACTGGAGCAGCCGGATGTATCCGCCCCGTTCGGTCTGCAAGTTGAAGAAGAAGGAGAAGTTGACGATGATGAAGTATGGCCTGGCCTTGCCTCGCCCCTACCGCTGCCGGAACCATGAGCTAATCCGACTTTCGTGGCAGAGTGACATTGATTCGGGCTTCGGCTCAGAGGATACCAGGTAGGTTGTGCAAACTCCGGAAAGGACATTATTCGTACTCCAGATTCTATCTGTCTATAGGTCAAGTACTACATCACTCGCATCAAGTGTCAGGCAGTATCGCCTGGAGAATGGTCGAACGTATCATTCCTTCCGCGAAGGTGGTGAGTAGCTCTGGGAAAGCTCTTCAGATAATAACCAAGTTGCCTACTGACACCTCGTTCCGCACAGTTTACGCTATACCAAATGACCAGGTAGGCAGTTACTCTGATATGCGCATCAAATATGTATTCTAAACCCAGTGTTCAGTATGAACAAGAGCGGCTAGGTATGTCTCATCGAGAATTCCCGTGAAATCTCATACCTAGTCAACGCTGACCATGATGCAAGACTTACAACATCACTTATTCCTGCTATCTTTTGGAGGGAAATTGTCCTTCGCTCCAGTCCAGCAAATCCACAATTGCCTTGATGTCGGTACAGGCACGGGAATCTGGGCGATCGATTTCGGTCAGTTGCCATACCTTCAATCCAATCTAATCTAACACAATGTCAATGCAGCGGACGAGCACCCAGAGGCTCAAGTCATTGGAATTGACCTCAGCCCCATCCAACCCACCTTTGTGCCGCCGAACCTGAAATTCGTCATCGACGACGCAGAAGACGAATGGCTCTTCAGCGAAAAGTTCGATCTCATCCACGCTCGTATGATGGTTGGTTCCTTCCTCGACTGGCCGCAATTCTTGACGAGAGCCTACGAGCAACTTGCCCCCGGCGGTTATCTCGAATTGCAGGATGTCAGTGGCCTTGCGTGCGACGATGACACGTTCACCATGGATCCTCCGTCCTGTCCGTTAGCAGAGTGGTGGTCCCTAGTGACGCAGGCGTTTGGGAAAATGGGTCGAGATATGGAAGCTGCCTCACAGCACAAGGCGAGAATGGAGGAGGCTGGCTTTGTCGATGTCACAGTCATTAATTTCAAGTGGCCGGTAAACATGTGGCCAAGAGATAGCAGGTTGAAAAAGATTGGTATGTGGAGTAAGGAAAATACGCTCGATGCATTGGAGGCACTGGCTATGGCACCATTAACTAGGGTTCTCGAGTGGACCCCAGAAGAGGTGCACATGTTATTGCAGGGTGTCAGGACTAACATTGAGAATGAGCGTATCCATGCATACTGGAATATGTGAGTGTCGACTGTGCTTGACATGCGTCTCTTCACTAACGTCTCAATAGTCGCGTAGTACATGGTCGGAAGCCGATGTGATTAGGGTGGAGTTCCAAGAGCAGAAACTGGATATTATCCGTGTCGAGTACGGACTGCGAAACTCTGCAAGGCATGCATGTGACACGTTTCTAATTGGAAGGAGTATCGGATTAGCTAGCCTAGGACAACAAATGACCCTTTTGTGCTTGCCCCTCGCCATGGCGGCCTAATCTGCTCCCCTATTGTGTTGCTTGCGTGGTATTCGAGCGGACAGTTGCATTCTGGCAGTCACTTCCTCGCGACTTGTGGCAACTCTATGACAAGGGAAGCTCAGCGTCTGCAATCTGCAATCCTCCTGTGGCTCGACAACGCCAGGGGCAGGGGGTTGCCAGGGGTCTGGGTCTGGGTCTACGAATTCCATCGAAAGTCCTTCCCAGGCGCCTTTGTGCGATTCAGAGAAATCCTTCCGCGGCCCAGCACAATTCCAGTAATGTCGGCAAGATGTTGAGGAGTTCGAGCGATTCCACCGTGGACATCGAAATAAGTTCAGACTGGCATCGTCCCATCGAGAGGAGCAGTTACAACAGATGGTTTGATGGCATAGAGAGAGAGGGGCTGATGGACCGTCGGTTTCACGGCCGATGCGAATTGGAGCAAAGCAGAACCGGCCGCTGCGCCAGCAGCACTCCCAGACGATGAGCTAGAAGATGTCCATCGCGATGTTAGCACTTGTTCGTGTTCCTTTTACTTGCTGCAATTTACACTCTCGCCCACTGCTCACCCTGCTCACTCCGCTCGCTCGCCTTCGCTTCACCCTTCAAAGCGGCAAGGAGCTTGAATTCCACGCTATGCCTATTGGCGCGATTGAGACTACTATCCAGGTGATTATAGAGCTTGTGTATGGCAGAGCGGACGGGGTGCCCATGGGCTTCTCTGTGCTCTGCGGTCGTTCCCTCTCAAAACGGCACACCAAAATCGTTTCCCGTTGCCAAGCTTCTCCTTCCGCGTTCCCACTTTTTAAACAGTGCTGCGTCTACTCTCGCGCTGCCACGAACAACCCGTTTTCTGCTCTCCGGAAGCTGCTTTTATCTTCTCCCGTCGTTCGTGCTCGCGCCTACCTCCAACTCCGGCTTGGCGTAGGAAAGTGGCAGTGTCTGTCGGTGAGTGCTTAAAACGCGAAGTGGTTGGCTGATTCCTGAAATCTGCCTTTACGACCTACATGAAAATCTGTATCCTGTACTTCGGAAAGAGTCTGGGCGCTTAAAAACAGGAAATGGCTAGCTGATTTCTGAAATCTGCCTCACGAGCTGCCTGATGCATGAATGTGTGAGGCAGGGGTTCGTGCCGGTGCCACTGGGATCTTCAAATGAAAAGGGGTTCGGGTGGTTCTAATACTATCTCTCCAATGCTCAATACGCTTGAGCAATTCTGCGTTATCTTGCCAGCCATCAATGTTGTCAGTATTTTCAACGAGTTCCTCGTCGTCGGAATCTTCTAGATTGAACCAAGAATGAGTACGAATAGCCTCCTCACGGCAAGGATAGCCGGTTTGTCGAAGCCAACTAAATATGCTGCGGGTTGCAACCTCGGAAACTAATTCAGACCTCAGCACTCTACCTCTTGGGTTCTGTGCAGGATGAGATGTCATAGACTTGCCAAATCCTTGGCCTTTAGCTTGCGGTGACCAGTCGCGATCAATAATATAGCCTGTGTCTTCAGGGCTTGTCCCATTATCAAGTTGCCAACTCCAGCTGACATATCGCAGACAATGTCCTGCACAATTTGAATGCTTTCTCACCTCGATCTCGGTATCTGAAAGCATTGTTGTACCGAATGGTTGCCAAGCACAGATTGGGACCCTGGAATACCCCTCGGAGTTTGTAATATAAAGTAATCGGCATTCATTTGCGCGACTGATTCGGTCCGTATTATTAGCAGACGGCGTTGGACAAACAAATTCAATGAACGAATGGGCTGTTCCAGTCCAGGCAGCAGCATGAAGGTCCACGGCCGACATTCCTGCCTGAACATTGAAGCAAGCTTTTGTCCATTCCAGTGATAACAGCACCAAGCCAGAGTCCAGCTATACGCGGCTGCCTTTTGCCCATGACTATAGCTAGCATTTCATAGTCACTGCGCTTGACAATAGGGTCAATGACGTCAAATGCCGACTGCAACCAGGCACTGACTTGGTTACAGCATATCTCGGGGTCGAAGAAAGCGCCACAAAGTAGCGACCGCATCGCATAAGGATTGCAGCTCAAGGCCATGTAATAAGGTATAAGATTGCTTTCCTGGAAAACAACCTCTGTGCGGGTGGCGGAAGGGACTGCTTGGTTGCAAAAATTGAGACCTGCCGATGCTCCGGAACGAGGTTTTGGAAAGGGGAGTTTCGCCATAGAATTTCTAAGACACGGGAACAATAGACCAGCAGCCAGTGCTGCGGAACATTGCCCTTGGATGTTGTGAAGTAAACAGAAATGTGCGAGGAATCCCATGGCTAATCTGGAAGATGGCATATCATCTAATGATGGTGGCGTCACCACGCCACTTGGAGAGGCTCTGCAATTCTTGTTTCTTCGAAGCCTGAAGTTCTGAGTTGCTTTAAGATGATATGACCACGGTGATCGATAAGATGTCCCGTCCCAAGTGATTGTGGCCGACCACCCTTCACCATGAGCGAGAATCGCGGTCCACCATCGTGCTGCATCGTTTCGAACATCCCCGATATCGATTGTTATGTCATGCGATAATGCTTCGTCATCATCCCATGCTAGGTCGGCTTGAGCTTGTAGGTAGTGTATGCAACGAGCAGTCTGACCGCGTTCCAAACTCTCTGGATTCTGCATTTCTATCCATCTTGCTGATAAGATGTATGCCCAAGCAAAAGTCAGCACTGCGAGGTAGTTTCCACCAACAGGCTGGTCCCGACTATTCTGAATACCAGGCCAGTCAATAAACCGAGAATCCTCCGAGAAATAGCAAGTTGTTATCCGTTGAGTACCGAGTAGAAGCTGGTGACGTAGAATCCTTGGCTCAAGATCACACTGGCCGTCTGAAGTTTCCCATGTAGAAACTCCGCTTATAAACAACTCAGATCTATCGTTTCTCGATTCGCTGCGTTCCAACTTCAGATTTATGTGGCTGGTAGGGAATGATGGGACCTTGCGAAGCATGCTTTGAAGTTGGACACATTCGAGTGGAAGCCCAAACTCTAGATTTGCGTCCTTTGTATAGGAAGACCAAATATTGTAACTCCTTTCTAATATGCGTTGTGTTTCCCCCTCACTCGGTCGAACGTCCTCTAGACAAACAGGTCCCCTATTTTTTGTTAGTAGCTGTATCATCTAACAAAGATTCTGAAGTATCATACTCATCCATCCTTGCATTCAGAAGTTCGAAAGTTGATGGATTGAGAACTTGAATGTGGGATCTGGACGGCAGTGGATCAGTCGGTGTCTGAGCAAAGGGGCGTATTGTTGAGCGACTGCGGAAAAGAGCACACGAAGCCCCCAAATAACGTTGTCAATCTAGTAAAAGGTGTGTAGTCGTAGGGGCTTTGCCGTTCAACTTCCAGAGATCAGGGCGCGTAATCCGTTGATGGTCGGGATGTACCCATTCTGCCTTACGCAGTTGCCTCCGCCTAGTCCCTCAGCCTCGTTCTCTCTAAGTAAAAGCAGCATTGGCCCCTAAACCACCTACAACATTCCGCATTAGGATATCTAGAAAGCAGCAACAGATTTCACAAAGCTGTTTCATTCAGCGACTGCCTCCGGACGAGATGCCCACTTCTCTCCAGTCTGTGGTCGTACGTACTCATAAAGTATTGCATGGGTTTATAGGGGGGGGGTTTCAGGAACAGATATACATAGGTGTGCCCTCTCGGTGCTTCATTCTCCCTATCGCTCATCCGACATAACTCCCGCCACTCGCTCGCTCCCTTGCAGAAATAGGAAAAATCAAAAACCAGATGCTTCCTCTCCCGCCCCAGTACGCTGGCGATGACAATCGTGCCTTCCCCATTCCAATAGCCCCCCCCCCGGTCCAAACGCCTCTCCTCCTTTTAGCCTCCACCTAACCTGACCTCACCTAATCATCCTGACGATGATCTGCCGACCGAGACGTTGTGTTGCCACAGAACATAACCTCGTACAATGCCAATACATGCGCTCGACATGGCAAGGTGAACAGGAGTAAAATACACAAGATAGGCCCCATCCCCATGACGACGACATGACGCGTGATCGTCGTCTCTTCACTCCTTCATCCGCGTCCGTGGTAGATCGGGATATGCAGATCATAACCAGACGGTCCCGTTGCCCGTTCGGACGCCCGACGCTGCACTGCAGCGCCGGTGCTTGCTGGCTGTGCAGCGCTAGATTCGAATTCCATATCGTGGCATATCATGGTATATCATGGCACATGCTTCCCTTCCTTTCCGATGCCATCCCATATCAATGCAAGATCCTCCTAGCACACCACTTCCCCCTCCGCCAACCCTACGCACCCACCCTCTTCCCCGCACAATCCGGGATGGTGACTCCCGCCTTCAGGTTCCGATTGACATCCATCAGCCCCCACTGGTCCTCCCACTCCTTCCCCGCGGTATCAAACTTAATCTTCCAGGGCTCATCGAACGCCTCGAACCAGAAGTAGTTCGTCCCATTGTTCAGCGCCTGGCACACCCACTCGTCCATGAACTGGTTGAGCTCCTGCACCCCCGCCACGCTGCCCTGCGCGCACGTGTCCGCATTGGGCCCGCAATCCGTGCCGCCCTTCGTCGGCCACCCCGTCTCCGCGATGTAGTTCTTGGTGAGATCGGGCTTCAGCGGGAAGTTCTGGTTCTGCCAGTACGCCCACGTGAACTCCGCCGCGTCGTCGATCACCTTGCCCGTGAAGAACGGGTGCACGTTGGACATCACATAGTCGACCTTATCCGCGAGCGCCTGCGTCCACTTATCGCCCACATCGCTCGTCGCGACGGGCAGGTTGTATCCCAGCGCCGTGAAGTTCGCCTTCACCTCCGTCACGAGCGTCCCGAGCGCATCGACAGTCATGTCCTCGCGGAACAGGATCTCGTTGCCGACGATGGCACCGACGAACTGGCCGGCCCCGTAATCCGCAAGCACCTTGTACATCTGTGACAGCTGTCGCGCGTTCGTCGTCGCGTTCGTGTCCTGCCACACCCCCAGCCAGACCTTCATGTCGCTCTGCAGCCCGAGCCGGTCGATCGCGTGTAGCACCATCTCTGTCTGGTTGCAGTCCGTGCCGTACAGTCGCACCACGTTCGTCAGCTGGCTGATCACGGCCATGTCGCGCGTCACGTTGTTCTGCGACGGGGGGTAGGACAGGCAATCCGGGAATTGCGTGTACATGGGCGTGTAGTCTATGCCCGGGAAGACTTTGCGGAGATTCGTGTTGTTGAGCAGCGCTTTGATCTCGGCGCTGTCTTTGGAGAGATCGCCGTTGTCGGTGGCGTCTTGTCCTGCTGAGCCCGATGAGTCGGCGGACGTGGAGGGAGATGAGGAAGAGGAGGAAGAGTTGTTCTTCCTCGATACTAAGGCGCCGGCGATTCCACCGGCGATACCGCCGACGACGAGCAAGCCGACGATGACGGCCAGGATCCAGGTCAGCCTCTTCCTCTTCGATTTCTGAGCGATGAGCCATTCGCTCTTTTCTCGCGAGCTGGATATGAAAGCGGAGTCGGCACTCATACCAGCCTTTTGATTGACGGGGCCGTAAACTACATCTCCGCTTCCATTTCCACTGCCATTGCGGCCTACAAGCCCGCCGAGTGCGCCCATTATCCCACCAGCAGCTGCACCGCCGGCTAGAGCAGTGCCAGTATTGGTGCTGCTCGCGCGGTCAGAGCCCCGTCCTATGCTGAGCATTGATCCTCGATTGTGTTGCGTGTATTCTAATCCATCATCTCCATCGTCTGCAATGGCGTTGGGGTCTGAGAGTTGCCACGAAGGGTCGATCCGTTGGGAGTATCGATGCAATGCGACGTCTTGAGAATGTTCATAAGCTGCTGCTGCTGCTGCTGCTGCTCCTCCCACCATCATTGGCGCTGCTGCAGCTGCGCCTAGCGGAATGTGTGACGAGTTCGGATATTCCTGTCTTGGGGGGCCGGGCCTCCCGTACATGTCTCCATCATATGGCGACCGATCCCTCGCATCATATCTCTGATTGTAGTTTTCGTCCAAATAATTGTTCCTGGGATGAAGTCCCGCGTGTGCCGGATGTGCCGCCGGATTCTCCGGCTCAAAATCCCCATATATCCCCACCCCAAGACCTGGTGGATACTGCCGTGTCCCTTCCACAAAGCCTGGTTGAAGGTGCCCATCGCCAGCCTGCTGCCTTCCCCGTTCATAAAGCATCGGCTGTCCATCGACTCCATACGCCGGAATATTCCTCACAGCCTCCAACCCACTCTCCCTCGGTCGATTATCCGCCACCCCCATCGCGATCCCCGCAATCCCACCCGCAGCCTGCTCCCCATAATTGTCCGCTCCCGGTGTTATATTCTCGGCCATCGACGTGGTGTTATACTCCTCCCTTTCCCTCCCAAAATACTGCTGTTGCTGCGACCCCGCATGCGCCGGTGCACTCGGCGGGCTCACGGGACTGTCGGCGCCTCTGTGCTGCTGGTATGTCTGTGAGGGCTGTGTCTGTGTCTGTGTCTGTGTCTGTATCGACGGCGCGGGGAGGGAAGAGTAGTTGTACTGTCGTTCTGCGCGGAGCCGTGCGAAGGGGCTTCCGGGATGGCTGGCAGGATTTATAGGGTTAGGAGACGAGCTCGAGAGACCGCGACGATTGAGTTGTTCAGATGAACCATCATCATCATCATCGAAGGAGTAGCGTGTCATGGCGAGGCGAGAGGGCGAGAGGGCGAGATGACTGAGCTGTGGAGCACTCGCGCCGGGGCGAGAGCGGGATGTTGAGTGTGTGGACTAGTGTGGAAGAGTGCAGGCGCACCGGGCAGCATTGGGCGAGGCTCGTATTGATTTCTTCTACGGAGAAGACGGCGCCGAGGTGTTTCGTATTGATCGTATTGATCGTATTGAGTCGGGCGGGAGCGGAGGGGTTATGTGGAGGCAGACGGATTGTTGTGCTCGAGGGAGCGACAAAGCTGGCAGGACAACAAAGACGGGTATCACAGCAAGCTCAACGTCGGCAAACGAGTGTGGAGATGGCCAGATGGTAAGAATTGAAAGAATTGTATAAGATGAGCTTTGGAGGCAGGCAGGATAGATTTTCAGGAGGCTGAGCCTGCTTTCTGTCATCTGTCTCAGCTCGCAGCCAGCGTCGCTGTGGTTGGCTGGGCGTTGGTGAGACAACAACAACAACAACAACAGTAACAGCAGTAATATTCAGCCTCGCTACTGACAATGGGCTGTGAGCGGTAAGGGGTGATCCAAATATAGATACAGACTCCGTATTCGTTAGTCATATGGGAATGGAATGGGAATGGAATGGGCATAGGAATGGAAATACGATATAAGATGGAGACCTCCTCCGCACATGATGCCAATTTCTTTTTACTTGCGGGGTATTTGGAACGCTCCGTCTGCGATTTATTCATCATTCTGCACTGCATTTGTAAGGAGGACGTCGTGATATTTAGGGATATTAGGGATGGATATTCAGGGACATTCAGGGACGACAGCTAAGGCTTGACATACATATGTACGGAGTACCTACCTCGGCAATCAGACAGAGGGTCATCGATAGAGTACCATGGTATACTATACCATGGTATGCTATAACAGCTATCTACGAATACGTCCTGCCCCCTTGTCGGCACCTACACTAATACGAGCATTTTTTAATCATTTAATATAACAACAACTCTGTAAATACATGGCTCGTAAATTATGAAAGACCCTTAGTCCTTTTATTCTATTAATTGAGCGGCTTTGTTAAGGTTAGAAAATTAATTATAATCATGATTTTTAACTCATAGCTACTATATTTAGCTTAGTGTAATAGATAAGATTAGATAAGATAATAATAAGTCTAGACAAGCTTATAAATAAGATAAGATAGAATATATAGCTATATTTATTACTTTAAATTAATACTAAGCCTTATTATTTAAAGATCTACTATAATTAAAAATCTATACTATTACTACAATATAGTCATATATAATATTACGCTAATATAATACAGGAATTTTCAGGCAATATACTACTAAGCTTTACTATTGCTAACACTACTAGAACCACCATAGAGGGAATGCACAAAAGTGAGATGCCATTCAGAATAGAATGTTCTATAGAGAAGACGATAGCTGCCCTCAGGTGGTAAGTCATTTCTGCACATGATATCGGAATATATTTATTCCGAGAATAAACCACACTCCAGCGAGACCCGCCTATAGTAAACCGCCGACTTAAGTTGTCGGAGCGTTCAAGGCGGAAGAGAATGGGGCATAGGAATTGATTGTTATTCACCTTGATTGTAATGGTGCTGGGAGGATTGAGGGAAGGCTGAATTCCTCGCTTCAAGCACAACGTTGAGGCCTCAGGTCACAGAACCAAGGCCTTCCGAAACGACGTCAATGAAGCCTAAGATCTTCCTATCAATTTCCTGTACGATCGGCTAGCGGCTCAAAAGCCTCAACTCCACCATGTCGCAAAAACCGCAGCTTTCCAATTTACCCACAGAACTGTTGCTCCACGTGGCGGAAGATCTCAGCAGCCGGGATCTTAGTTCCTTTAGCCGTTTGAGTCGCCAACTCCACCTTCCCTTGTTCCACCTCTTGTTCGACTCCGCCATAGCAAGAAGATCTGATTCGAGACAACTTGAGCAGTGCCTTGTGAACCTATTCTTCCATGCTGTGAAGCATGATTCAACAGATATTGCTCAGTATCTCATTTACTCCACTTACGAAATCAATCTTAATGGGTATGAAATCTTCTATATAATAAAACGTACTATTCTTGATGCGCTAGGTATTCCTCGGCGATTGAATATGAGCTGATTTACAATACTCTAGATCGATCCAGACGCGCCCTTTATGCAGCACCGAGCAGCACATCAAGCGCAATGCCGCCCCCAAAAGCACCAGCGTGTGGTGGTCTCGTCCCTCTTCTCTTCCTCCAGACTTCACCTTCCTCCACTTTGCCTTGCTGGCCGACGCACCGAAGGTTGCAGCGGCTTTGACGAAGAATGGTGCCAATATCAGCCAAGAGATGGATGACTATCCAGATCTCATGCCTCTCTATTTAACATTACCCAGATCACTGGCCAGCAGCCCGAAAGAGCTTGACTCGGCTCTCCGTATCGCATGCAGTTATGCTTTACCAAATACCGCAGGCTTTCTTCTAACTAGAGGAGCAAACGCTAATACAACCAACAAATATGGCATTGCTGCTATTCATACCGCTGTAATGCGAAGGCATCCCTGGCGTGAGTTTCCCATCGTCGACTTCCTTTTGTCTCTTAAATACAGGGAGGATGTTTCACGCTGGGAATCAATGCTGCTACAGACAGTCTCCACATTGCTGGACTTTGGAGCAGACATAGATCTCCGGACCCGGACTTTGAGGACTCACGAATGCAACCCCAAGTGCAGGCGCTCTATAGACTGCGACCACCGAGGCCAGACTGCCCTGCATATAGCATCTGCCACTGGCATACTTGCCATCGTGTCTCGTTTGCTTAATGCAGGAGCCGATCCCAACTTGCCGGATGGACAGTGATACACAGCGCTATACGCAGCCCTGGTTCAAGGACACCAAAACATAGCTTGTCACATCCTGAAAGTCTGTGATGACCCTCTCAATCCGATAGTATACATACCTGAGCAGACTACCGCCCTTCATGTCGCTTGCCGATTCAGCTTTCCAGAGATGGTGGACAAGCTCCTGAGCGGTGGGGCATATGCGAACGTCATTGACTCTCACGGACGAACACCATTGCACGATGTTCTCGCGTGGGCCCGTTTAGACCGGGAGGAGGAAGTGATTCTAACTCTTAGCCACCTTGCTAAGTTCGGTGCAGATCCCGATGCAACTGCGAGCCGGCAGACCCCGCGGCAACTTTTGGAGACACACTCGTCTATGCTCGTCAGAGACATGTTTTTGACTCTTCGGAAGAGGGCTCAGATCCGGCATACAAGGCGTAACTTGTCAACTCGCAACTTGAATCTTCCTAAGGATGTACAAGCAGATGTCGGCGTAGTGTGGCACAATGTGGAGTATCTGACTCTTCATGACCCTGGCTCTTCTGACATTAGCAGATCAAGGCGCGACGCTGATGGCTCAAAGCTCCCTCAGGACCCCTTTCCTCATCTAGCCCACCTAGGAAAAGAGCTAATCGAAACCAAGATAACTGCACCCACAGATCGGATGGACTCCATGTTGGAAAAGTATGGCTGGGCTCTTGTTAAGGGTTTCGAAGCTAGCACGAATACCTCCGATCAGGATGACGCAAAGGTCGTGGTCCACGAACGGTTTCCTGAACTCATTGCTGAGGCGAATCTTAATTTAACCCACACTGTCGCCTCGGCGGCTGGTATTTGGTCAGAAACCAAAACTGCTCAGCTGGAAACACAGGCACCACCCCCCAACCATGCATCGCGATTACAAAAACCTGCTAAGGCGTTCCCAACTCTCAGCAAATCCAGCAGGATCAGCACAAAAGCCGTTATACTAGGCATGCTCAACGCCGAAGCTGCGCACTTCTGGGGTGGCTTCACAGAGCGAATCGGTAGTGCGGTTGAGGAATCGGTTCTCGATAGCAGTGGGAACGCGGAGGAACTGAGAGCTGAGGTGGTAGGAGCGAATACGGGTCGTGACCGGAAGAAAAGACGATGGACGCCGTTACGGTTCTAAGTTCGACTTGGTAGGCGGTAGGTTCGATTACAAAGGACATATATGGTTTATATTCTGTTCTGTAGAGAGCTTTCCTCCTCTCTCCAAGCAACTTTTCTTCCATCTGTTGTTATGTGGCTGGTTTTCCACGCAGAGTATTTAGCTCAACTGATTTCGTTACAGTAGAAAGCTAGAAAGTTGTTGAGGTCCGAGATAAAGGTCATCTTTCAGATTGAGCTCTGCCTGCTATTCTCCGCCAATACTCCCTCCTCATCGTAAGGTTTGTCCAGCTTCTCCGACTTCTCTTCCACGCACTTCTCCTCGTCCAAAAACCTCAGCTGCTGAGGTGGCGTCTGCGGATGCCAGTTCCTCTTGAATCGTGAAGGCTTGCCTCCTTGCATCGTCATTGTTTTATTGTCCTAGTTCTCTACTTCACCTAGCAAGTTACACAAGGTTTTCGAATCGATCACGATAGATGCGTTAGGAACGCCATGTGTTACTTCTTCGATGGCGAAGTCTTTAAGGAGAGATAGCTTAAGGCTAGAGGATGAGGAAAGGAGGTGGTTGCCTTCGGCGTCTCTGAAAGCTAGTCTGTATCAGTAGAACCCTCGCCAAGTGCTAAGGGACAGGTTACCTAGTTGTCAACCACTTACTTGACTTCCCCCTCGACCTCTCCGTCATCGTTCGTAGGGTTCTTCAATCGCTAGATAAAAATCGAAGCTTCTTTGAACTTCTTGTAATCTAAATCCAAACCAACCACAACACTAATGTCACCCTATGATCTAAGTATATAGTTGTCTGCAAGACCGCCTAAGGCTTTCTTTGTCTGCAAATGTGCCACTTCGATTTACAACACTAGGCCATGCCGCATCCTTATGCTAAAACCTAATATTAGGCTCATGTCTAATGTTTTGCTACTTGTCGTCATCGCCTATGAGTAGTGTTGGCGATAGTATACTAAAGCTTTATAATACTACTAGTCTAGATTAGGTTAAGGCTTAATTATAATTAATTAAATCATGATTATTTGATTTTGATTTGATTATTAGTCTTTAATCAAATCATGATTTTGGAAAATTATGCGTTAATAATCATGACTGTAATCAATTTTCTAACCCTGGATTCTAGGCTTCTTGATACCCCGCTATCAGGGGATGGAAAGTCCCGCATCCTGCGTTTCAGGACACGGGGAAATACCCTTGCAGTCTCGCCTCCATCATGTTCTCACCTTCTAAAAGGAAGCTTGCTCACTGCTGATCCCTGGTAAAGACGTTGGAATATCTCGTGTCCGCGCGAACGCTACTGTGCAGGACGGTTATGATCGGGCGAGTACCCCAACCACGAATACCCCTGACTGCTTGGCGTGGATATAATCGGCACCTCTCCAGGCCGCTCGTTCTATTAATGGGGGCTTCTGGAGAAGCTACTGTGCATAGAGCTCAATCCCAAACAATGACCTTGAATGCTCGATGTCCCATTGATTACCAGTTGTATTTGATCTCCAAGAAGTACTCGCATTTTATCTGAGGGCGTCCCTCCACATGTGCCAAGGGCGTTAGATTGTGGGGTATGGAGCGGGGAAATATCGGCGCCGGCATGAAGAAAAAAAATCCAACTTCCTTCCCGCGCACCTGCCTCAGTCGGCCTAGTCAGTTCCCAAGCCATATTCATATTCATCATGCCCTCTCCAGTGATAGATTTCATTGACAAGGTAGGTTTGGTTTATGATACATAGTGGGAGGGTCTGCTGTCGAGAAACTCCTCCTCCATCCTCACCTCCGCCCGCAACACAACACAGCACAACACAACACCTCCTTACCATGAAATCGTGGTCGATGGAACACAGAAACGAAAAATATGGAGCCCAAAGACGACTATGGGTTCAAGGGCGAGGAGCAGGAGCTAGGAGGGCCGCCCTCAACGAATAACGAGTTCAATCTGGCGCAGGGAGGCAACCAGCTGGAGCGCGGTCTCAAGAGTCGTCACATCCAGTTCCTGGCCCTGGGTATGGCATCCCTTTCCATCTGCTGATCCTCCGACCGTCGGAACTGACAATCGACAGGCGGTGCGATTGGAACGGGTCTCTTCGTCGGGTCTGGCAGCATCCTCGCTGACACCGGTCCCGCGCCGCTGTTCATGGCCTACCTCTCCATGATGTTCGTCGTCTGGTGCGTGATGAACGACCTGGCAGAGATGGTGACGTACCTGCCGATGAAAGGCATCTCGATCCCGTACTTCGTCGAGCGCTTCGTGGATCCCAGCCTGGCCTTCGCGGCCGGCTGGAACTACTGGTATGCCTATGCCATGCTGGTGGCGGCCGAGGCTAGCGCCGCATCCATCGTGCTCGATTACTGGCAGGCCCCCGTCAACGTCGCCGTGTGGATCACTGTGGTCCTGGTCATCATCCTACTCCTGAACGTCATCGCCGTGTCCTTCTTCGGGGAGGCCGAGTTCTGGTTCGCTAGTATCAAGCTCATCACGATCCTCGGACTGATCATTCTTGGGATAGTTCTCTTTTTTGGAGGGGGCCCTAACCACGATCGGCTCGGGTTCAGATATTGGAACCATCCAGGGGCCTTCCAGGAATACATGGCTCCCGGTCAGACGGGGCGATTCCTGGCTTACTGGCATGCGCTTGTGAAGGCGGGCTTTGCATTCATTACCTCCCCCGAGCTCATCGCCATTGCAGCCGGAGAGACCGTCGATCCTCGTCGAAACATCCCAAAGGCAGCCAAACGCTTCGTCTGGAGATTGGCCATATTCTATGGCTTCTCCTCTCTCATCATCGGCATCATCGTGCCATCCGACGACGACAAATTGCTCGGTAAGTCGAATGCTAGCGCGAGTCCATTTGTACTTGGCATCCAGAGGGCCGGCATCGGTGGGCTGAACCATGCTATCAACGCAGCGATCTTAACATCCGCCTGGTCTGCTGGCAACTCCTTCCTATACTCAGGCTCCCGAGTCCTCTACTCGATGTCGCTGAGTAACGAAGCACCCAAGTTCTTCAGCATCACTAACAGACACGGCGTCCCGTACGTCGCCGTCCTCTTTACCTGGGCGATCTCCCTGCTCGCCTACCTTAACGTCTCCAACACCGGCGCCACCGTCTTCAACTGGTTCATGAATATCTCCACCATATCCGGCTTCATCGCCTGGATTGTCGTCATGATCACCTACCTCCGCTTCCGCAAAGCATTTGAGTACCACGGCCTCCTGCACACCCTACCCTACAGGACGCCGCTCCAGCCCTACGCCACATACTTCGTGCTGTTCCTCGTCAGCATCCTCACCCTGACCAACGGCTTCCAAGTCTTCTGGCCTGACAAATTCAACGTCTCGGATTTCCTCGCCGCATACATCACCTTGCCTATCTTCCTGGTGTTATACCTCGGGCACAAGATCTGGTTCCGCACGCCCTTCGCGATCAGCGTGGAGGATATCGATATCACGACGGGGAAGAAGGAGATGGATGAGCTGGCCGAGATGGAGGTACCGCGCGACCCTAAGAACTGGCTGCAGAGGATCTGGTTCTGGCTTGCTTAATCTTATTTGATGGGAGACGTAGAGTAAATATAGACATAGAAGCGGCCAACGTTATGTACTTATTTTTTACATAGACATATACTCTTTGTACGGAGCCAAATCAACAGGGGAACGATCCTCATACTCTTGGAGATGAGGGGTCCGTCACCGCCTAATATTTCCGTGGCAGAATCATCCTCAATGGACCACATCGAGATTAGCGCATTTACCTTGAGTAACACACATGTACATGTGATATCAGGGATGAAATGAAGCACCTAATCCGCTCTGAATGTCTTCAATGTGCGCTTATAATGAATCAGCTGGGTATAAACTGGGGAGAAATTACATACAGACTATACAATATCATTTATGTGTGCGTTAAGCTATATATATGTCTAATTGTCTATATCCCTATCCCATATCCAAACACCCAGTGGGGTTTCCACCATACTAATAAACCACCTAATCTAATCCAAATTCCCTTTCTATAATCGCCAATTCATCCCTCCATTCATCCATCCATCCCAGTATGTTCTTGGAATTGCATATACATACATACATACGTACATACATACATACATACATACATACATACATACATACATACATACATACATACATACATACATATACTATATCTCCCACCGCAACACATACCTAGCTGTGCTCGCCGAGTAGCATGCGCATGCTGCTGTTCCGTCCATCCGCAAATCTGTAGGCTGTACATATCTTCTCTTTCCTTTCCCTCCGCAGCCCCGAAGTCCTCCCTCATCCTTGGCTTTTCTCAGTGATGCGCTCGCTGCTATTGTATTGGAAGAATGCTTGTCAGATGCACGATTACTAATCACAAGGAATGATGTCACAAGCTACCTTGCAGACGGCGAATGAAAGGAAACCAGCCTCTTAGAACTCCGAAATCATTTGTAATCCCGCGCCCTTCGCCCTTCGCAGAACTCCTCGAGTATATATAGTATCGTTCCATCTGATATCGCTGTCGCCGTCGCTGTCGCTGTTTCCTTCGAGAGATATATATATATAATCATCCCCACAGTCCACATATCATCCTTCGCATCTCCATCATCACCATAACCCAACTCCCTCTCACCCACCACCCCGCCCATCATGGCATCCATCCACCTCCCCCCGCCCTGGCACCCCGGCGAATCGCGCATGCACACCCTCCTCCACACGCCCCCAATGCCCAACCCCACGTCCCCCTTCCTAACCCCCTTCTGCGCCCGTGTCCTGCAGCTTTCCCCCCTCCTCGCCATCGGCGCACTGGATTCCGCCGGACGGCCCTGGACCAGTCTCTGGGGCGGCGAGGCGATGTTCGCGAGGCCTGTGGCGCCGAGTGTAGTTGGGGTGAAGACGTTGGTGGATCGGAGGTTTGACCCTGTTTTAGAGGTGCTGTTGGGGGAGGGGGACGGGAAAGATGGAGTGGTGAGAGCTGGGGATGGGGAGGGCAAGATGGTGAGCGGTCTGGCGATTGATTTGGATAAGAGAATGAGGGTGAAGCTTTTTGGGAGGATGGTGGCGGGTGCGGTTGAGGCGGCGGGGGAGGGAGGGAGAGAGGGCCTTGCGGAGGTGCAGCTGGTGGTGAGGATTGAGCAGAGTTTGGGTGCGTATTCGCCAGAGATATCTATCTATCACGAGCTGCACGAAAAGCTAACACAACCCAGGCAACTGTCCCAAATACCTCAACCGCAAAACCATCATCCCCACCCTCCCCACCCCCACCCTCCTCACCACCGCCCTCCCCCTCCCCCGCTCCGCCCTCTCCCTCATCCAACGCGCCGACCTCTTCTTCATCTCCACCTCCCATGCCGCCACCGACATGGACACCAACCACCGCGGCGGCCCCCCGGGCTTCCTCCGCATCCTCTCCCACTCCCCCTCCTCCCTCACCCTGATCTACCCCGAATACTCCGGCAACCGGCTCTACCAGACCCTCGGAAACCTCATCACGACCCCCCTCGCCGGCCTCCTCATCCCCGACTTCACCACCGGCGACGCGCTCTACCTGACGGGGCGCGCCGAGATCCTAATCGGCGCCGCCGCCTCCGCCCTCCTCCCCCGCACCAGCCTCGCCGTCAAACTCACCGTCGACGCCCTGCGCTTCGTGCAGCGCGGCCTCGCCTTCCGCGCCGAGGCCGGCGAGCCCTCGCCCTATAACCCGCCCGTGCGGCTCCTGGCCGACGAGGCGATGCACCACGTCCCCGTTGCCGAGAAGGCCGTGCATGCGCAGCTCCTCGAGATGACTGCTCTCGCGCCCTCGATTGCCCGGTTCCGATTTAGGCTGGAGGAGGGCCGGGGCTGGAGGCCGGGACAGTTTGTGGCGCTGGACTTTGCGGAGGAGTTGGATGCGGGGTATAGTCATATGCGCGACGACGATCCGGGGAGCTTGAATGATGATTTTATCCGGACTTTTACTGTGTCTTCTGTGCCCGGGACTGGATCTTCTGCTTCCGATGGAGCTAAGGAGAGGGACTTTGAGATTACGATTCGGAAGGTGGGGAAGGTGACGGAGCATCTCTTTCGCTGCGGACGGAGTAGGAATGGTAGCATAAGCAACGGGATCAGCATCCCTGTGCGCGGCTTCGGAGGGGAGTTCTTCGTGAAGCAAGAGGAGAGTGTGGATGGGAATAGGAAGGGAAAAAGCGTGTTCGTGGCGGCGGGCGTGGGGATCACGCCGCTTCTGGCGCAAGCAAGCAGTCTCGATCTAGACGAACTGGAGGTGTTGTGGACGATCAGAAGTGAGGATCTCGGACTCGTGAGTGATACCATCGAGAGAGTGAAGGGATTGGGGAAGTGCGTAACACTGTTTATTACCGGAACAAACAACGAGAGTTCGAAGAACGAGGCGGAAGTGATTGTGGATGCGGGGGTGCAGGTGCTGAGACGGAGGATTGAGAAGAGTGATTTGCTCGGCGATGAGGGAGGGGAAGACAAGATGTGGTATTTGTGCACTGGGTTGGCTTTTAGAAAAACGTTGCTAGGGTGGTTGGGCGGCAGGACGGTGGTGTATGAAGACTTTAATTACTGAGAATGTTTGAAAGAGTGGAATTGACCTACTCTTGCTTTCCATCTTGTGTACAGTGTTGCCGGTATCTAAGAATATTCTCTGTAATCGCCTGCATATTCGAATGAATGCGTACTCGTAGTATGTAGATTCACAACTACCCATTTTGAGAATAATACTCGAATATTCGAAGGCTAAGATATGACCTAGATAAGGTTAGCACAGTCATATGAAAATCGTATGTCTACTATATACATAGCTTTTGTTCTCTATACACGTAATGATAAGCCGCATAAGTGTTCCGTTGTTCCGTCCCTAAAATTTCTTTATTCTATTCGCCCTATTAGTAAATGTATTCGTATTCATTCGCGAATGTTGCGAATGCAATCAATACGTATTCCGGCGATACTTTGTGTATATATAGCCCTAGAAGTTTTAACTCCGCATGCAAATGGACCTTCTCGTCTTTAATCAAAACAATAGTAACAATAGCTACTGCGCAGAGCGACAATGTTGAAAGCTAAAAGCAAATCAAAAATAATATACCTAGGAGCAGCAGTGTTGTTAACGGAGCAAGACGTTAAACGCTAAAACAAAAATCAAACTGATATGTCCGCGAATAATGCCAACAGCGCAGCGCGGCAAATGGTAATAGCCAAATCAAAAATCAAAAACAGTACATCCCTAACCTAGATTTGCCCCTACTCCCTGCTCGTGTGCGTTCTGCAAGATGTAGCTTCTGATAGTCGGTGTTGAATCCCCTCCTGGACCTGGGTGTGATGCGTGACTTCTAAATAATCTTCACGGTCACTTCTGGGCCTAGATCCCAATTCGGCCACTTCTCCACATCCATCCTCCACGTTGCCACGCGCTCATAGGCATTTGGATCTCTATCTTCTTTTTTTAACAGAAGAGAATGTCGCCATTGGAGACTCCGGCTCGCCGTTGGCTTTGGACTGATCGCGATTTGTAGGCACCAGTAGTCCTGGCTGTCAAAATGATCCTTCGCAGCTTCCGACACAGGAGCTGTGACGTCCAAAATCGCTCTCTCATTCTCTTCGTATGAATCATCTGGAGGACAGACTATGCAATGGGTATAATGGCGGGCAGTCGTCGGGCTAGATACACATCTTAGATTAACTCTCGAGCATGGCGCTTTTAGGACGACATAGCCATCGGATACTTGGCCCCATGGATTGGCGCCGTCTACCTGGCACATGGCATCTACCAAGGTAGCTAGATATGTGGGTGGACCGAGCCTGTAGAAAAACGAGATGGGATTTCGAAGTGAAGCCCAAGACCAAGATGGTGCGCAGTAGGTACCTGACCGTCTTATGCCCACTATATGGTCTGTTGTTTCAGTGTTGCGATACCACAACAGTTCAAGTGGAAGGCTTGATTTCCAGAGACCACTGAGGTACATATCTCCGACGGGACATGGCCATAAAGACGCAATGCCAGACAGCGCAGGAAGAACGTCTGTGTCGAAGGTGAGGTCTAGACCACTGTAAGCACTAACCAGTTTCTGCCATTCATCGTCCCATCTGTTGTAAATGTCGCCGGGATATTTGTCATCGTCGATCATCTTCAGGAACTGCTGTCTGTTATTATCTATCCGACTATTGTTATACCATGGCCGGCAAGCGCAAAAGGTCTTCTCTTTGCAGTACCACGCTAGTTCCATCGCCGAGAAAGACAGGATTCGAGGTGCTAAGAGCCGCTCTTGAAATACCCAGCCACGCTGGAACAGTAAGCCCTTCCTTTGGCTATGGAAATCATCATCCCAACGAGTCGTCGGACGTATGTGGACTTTCACAGTTCCGCCATTCTTCCCAGGTGCTAGAACACTAGAGACATTTCGACGAATAAACTCTTTTGGTACGAAGCACCCTTGAGAACCATCTGCTGCATCTGTTGCTGAAATGGACAGGAGACAATTTCTGTAGATAGCAGCCATGCGGGACGATTCGATATCTCCCAGTCTTGAACGGAATCTTGCAAGATACATAAGGAGTCAATCCAGAGATACTGGCATCCGAATTCCCGGGTTATTTGGATTGCTTCCTGGAAAGTCTTTGACAGCTCGGGCCAAGGAATTCCCTTTTTGCGCTCTTCTAGATTCTGTGTTGTCGTGGTGATAAGATGTTGACGCCCCCAGCAATGGCTTAATGTGAAGTATTTCCCGCGTCTGCCATGTGTCTCGAGGAGGCACGGCACTCCATCTGATGAACCAACATCGATGATTCTGGTGGGCAATGGCGAATCATCGCCAATGGCTGATCGTGAAGGTACACGGCACTGATGATTATGCAAACAGTCGTGCATCCATTCCTTTGCCAAAGCCACACTTCCTGTAGAGAACAAACTTTCCTCATCAGCACGGCCCGCGGTGATAGTTGGAAAGATTGACGGGCGTGCTATTACAGTTTTAGTGTCATTGATTTAGATGGTATACAGTCAGCCAACTTACAAGGCTCAGTGTAGAACTCTAGGATGCTGGTTTTCAAAGTTTTCGACTGGATAGGTATTTCAAAGCCATCCAATGTGATTCGAGAATAACTTTCGTCATGGAAGAAAATGTCTACTTTTGCATCTCTACCTTGAAATTCAGTCCCCGGCTGATGCTCATGAAGCCAAGTCTTGACACCTTCAGTAACTACGCAGCAGAGTTTGCATCTGGCTAACTGTGCTTCAATATCTTCGAAAGCTACACAATATGTACATACATATACAGGATAAGTTGGAACACCGCAAACCCCTTCCTTGCACAGAGGACAGTGGGGGTGGTCGCCTAACGGAAGTGCAGGAATGGGTTCCATGGCCGACTTTTAAGAATTGAAGCCACAAACCGCGGAGTAATACTGGCCATTTATTGTCGGGGGGAAGGGAAATCTGTTGTTGTTTTGTCTGATTCTGGGCTTCTCTTTGAAGTCGCCGACGAGCGAAATGCTGGAGAATGCACGCACGACAGGACATGATTAGTAAGCCCAGAGGTCGCGGAGCCACAGGGCACACTAGCATATCTATAGACAGGCCAATGCAGCACCTATTTTTAACTTTTAAAGGGTAATTGATATTATCAGTTTAATATCGATTTAATATCAACAACCACTGAACTACCTGAACAACGTGTCTACCAATCCCGTTGTTACCCTACGGAACCCTGAATTGCTTTGCAACTACTTCTCAAGTGGCTGCACCGCGTTGCAGATCAGCCGTTAAATTACACTTCTCTGTCCGATTGCTGGGGAACAAAACAACTAAATGCCACCAGGACGTCTACTCTCAGCAAACATCTGAATGGCATCAAAATTTCATCACTTCGGCAGAGCATTCAAGATGCTGTGACCGTCATTCGAAAACTCTGGCTGCAATACCCGTGGATCGACTCGATGTGGACCACACAGAACTTGGAAGAGGACAAAATGCATGAGATTGGAAGAATGGAGTTCACATACAGCACCGCAGCATATGTGACAATTTCGGCAAGCTGTGCGAGTGACTGCAACTCCAACTTTTTACAACTATGAAAACAACCTCAAGAGATAGAGTGAAAACCGGCTAGCGTATGCTCTACTCCTAGCTTTCGTTTTTTGAGCATTAAAGCAAGAGAGTCGGTGGATATGCTCTCGTTCACAGCTAAACTACTGACTCATTATATAGGCGCGGTAATGTGATCTTCAGAGACTGGGTTTCAGAGAATGCAATGTTGCCTTTTATTACTTCGCCTCTTTTCGATTTCGTTCCTGTGAGACACATACATCTAAATGGAAACCTACAGACACCTCTGTCTGTCTCCAAATAGAGCGCCTCCAAACCACCTCAAAACTAGAAAGCCCGCGAAAAGTATGTTCATGAACGTTGGATCGCCGAAGAACCCGACAATAAGGTGTACTACAACCATGACAAGCGCGAGGCGCTGCAACCGTTCTCGACCGGGCCACGTAACTATCTAGGCAAAAAAAAAAGGATTAGAATACCATTATGACCTAAGCGCATGTTCGTTTTGTCTAGCCACTTTGCAGACTCGAATCGTACCACCCACATGTCGAATAAGATTCGTGGGTATGGATCGGGGTGGGATCTAAGAGTGCGCAATTATGAGAAAAGTTCGCTATTCATACAAAGCTGGAGCGATTCATCGAAGTCATTGTTGGCTAAGGACTGATAACGGGTGCAGAATTAGGTTGAGTGCCTCCATCAAGCCCGATCAATTGGGTAAACGGAACCCAAGCACCCGAATGAGACGAAGCCCTTGACGCTTGATGTGAGAGTTATATCGAAATTTGATTTGATAATCCCATCCCATGCAAGTGTTGAACAGAGCTGAGAGATAATGCAAGAAGGATTAAATACGCAGGAGCTCGCTAGAGTTTAGAACGAATGAATGCATCAAAAGTAAAGGAAGCCAGACAAACATCGCTGTGATATCGCCGTCCATCGACATACATGAACGAATGCCTGCAACACAGAGTCATATCTCAACTGGCGATAGGCTTGACGGCATAGACTTGGAACGAGCCTGCGATTCTATTAGCCTATAATCATCACATGGGGAGCTTGCGATGTTCGTACCAGCCCACTCGTTGAAATCCATAATTCCCAATGAAGTTGCCACCTTTTTTGCCTCACTTGCCAGCGAAGTCTCGCCCTGACAACTGCATTTCGACGAACTGGATTGGCAGCAGGACTCCTTTTGCTCCGGCTTGCAGCATGTCGAGGAACTGGATTGGCAGCAAGACTCCTTTTGCTCCGGCTTGCAGCAAGTCGAGGAACTGGATTGGCAGCAGGACTCCTTTTGCTCCGGCTTGCAGCACGTCGCTTGCTTCTCCGCACTGCAGCAAGATGAGCCTTTCTCTGCGGTCGTTCCACAGCATGAAGTCCCGTCCTCTGCTGCAGTAAAGTACACGTTCAAGTCGTTCTTACTGTCGATGATGAAGAGGTCTGCCATGCAAGTTAGTCATTGGTCATACCCAAGTGGACAAGATTGGACTCACCCCCAAAGCCTGCCTTCTTGAGATACGCTTCATACTCGCTGACCTGACTCGCCCCAGAGATGCATCCGACATACAAGGCGATGTTCTTCTTCATCTCCTCAGTCAACTCCTTCCGGGCTAGGATGTCGCTAATGGCGATTCTTCCGCCAGGCTTAAGCAGTCGGTACATCTCATTAAATGCAAGCTGCTTCTCAGCTGCAGGAACGAGATTGATGACGCAGTTGCTAATGATGCAGTCGGCTGTGTTGTCTGGCAGCCGGATGGAAGTAATGGCTCCTTCGACAAACTCAACATTCTCAACGTTGGTCTTGGCCTTATTGGCATTTGCCTTTTTGATCATGTTCTTTAACATGTCGTTAGTGCGATATCCGATTGCTTATGTAGGTTGGATTGTCACTCGCCTCGTTCATGTCAACCCCAATTGCTTTTCCAGATGGACCGACCCTTTTTGCGGCTGTGAAGACATCGAAGCCAGCTCCACATCCAAGGTCGATAACCGTTTCGCCCTGCACAAATTAGCACAAAAGTCCAGTGTAGGGCATGGCTACATACATTTCTCAGCTTAGCAAGTGCAAGCGGATTGCCACAGCTCAGTCCAAGATTTGCACCCTCTGGGATAGCAGCCAGTTCTTCCTCTGTATACCCAAAGGATTTAGCGACTGTCTGTTCATACTGGCCGGTGCTACTCTTGTCAATTGAGCCATATCGCTTATTGACTTGGTCGTAAACCTCTTTGGATTCCATTGTGTCGAGTATCGTTGGGCAAGACTTGTAGATGAATGGAATGCTTTGTGGTCAGTCTAATGAATTTGCTTTCTCGTTCCTGGCAGGTAAGGAGCCCGTCCACGAAGCCTGGCTCTGGAGAATATATATAGATCTTTCATGAAATACGATATGTCACCGCTCATGTCATCCGGTGGTGAAGTATGACAACTGGGCAATCTTGCGATTTGTCCCATGATGCACGGTGGTGACATATCGAGCCTTAGGAGGCTGTAGTGAAAACATATTATTCAATGGCACGAATCGCGCGGCGACCTACTTCGCCACACGTCAGTTTGATGCATTGTAACTCTTGGGGAGGAATGATTGGAATAGGAATTCATTGGGGTGGGGACGGGGACGCGTTTATGGCAGTTGGCTGGTTAACGCGCAAGTGAGTGGGTTTCTGCTTGCATAAGCAAATTTGATATGTCACCGTTTCCGCTTGTGGCCACCTCGGCTGGTCACCGTCGTTGTTATATATGATTAATCGGTGACAGATCGATGAAGAAACCCCAAATAGCCAACGCCATGGCTTCCAATTCACATTCTCATACTCATACCGGCGGACCCGGGACATGTCGCGAGAGCAACAAGGTTACGGCGCAGCATACTCTAGAGCGGGTGCGCAACAACCAGCGCCGCCATCGCGCTCGTAGGAGGGATTACATCTTGATGTTGGAACAGAAGCTCAGTCAGGCAGAACAGTCTGTCTTGGTCCTACGAGGTCAGGTAGATGCGCTTCAAGCGGAATTAGCCCAATTCCGGAATCGGGACGGCCAGACCGTGTTAGGCTGTCCCGTGCCGCCACAGCAGCTTCAGAGTGATGATAGTGGCAAATCGCCGGCCTCACCCTCACTATCCAGCCCCCAAGAGACAGACTTTCAAGCATTTGGCTTGCTTTGGGACGCTGCCGACCTGGAGATTCCGACGCTGTCTGCCCCACCGCCAATTCAGCTCCCGCTCTCCGACGACTTGTCTAGTGGACTTGGACCGGAGCTTGTCGACACAATGTCCCCATATGCTAGACCTGAAGATGCCGATGAGTCTGTCGAATCCGAAATTCCGCGAACACTTGTTCCTCTAGCCCAGCCATCTACTTGTACCTGTGAAACTTTATTAGCCGTGGGACATGGGTCAACTGGCCTTAGTGGAGGATGTCACTCCAGCTCATGGAGTGCGCCAGATCTAGCTCTCCAAACAACGGACTACCAGCTCATCGAAGGAGCTGAAACTTTGCTATCTGCGACAGCCACAGCAGACCCGATTTTGACGACAACGGGAACCTGCTGCTCTGATGGACGCTTTTCGGAGCCTGAAGACAACGAGACGGACGAACGTGCTGTGATTCTGAGTCGAGAGGACCCGGCCTCTCTAGAAGAATATGTCTTCCAGCCAGCCATGGAATCCTACTACATATACGACACTGAGAGCGAGTTGACGACGCTTTGTGCAGAGGCATACATTCTCATTGCGCAGCAGAACTTCAAGCGGCTCAGCCAGACAGATGTAGCGGCCTGGCTCTGGCACGGGTGCCGCAAGTCGCTTCGTCCTGGCGAGGGATGCCGAGTCAAGACGGATCTACTGTTCAGTCTTCTGTCGTTTATTAGCGACGTATGATCACACGTGACAGGCCAATGGTGTCATGAGGCAGAGCAGCAAATGGGTTGTGCTTATGTTGAAGTCTGCCGATGCTGTTAGGAGACTTGAGATACACATCAACTGGTTGACCTCGCCCGCATGAATCTCGGATACATCTACAAGTGGCGCCAGGCCATAGGATCCGCTGGGGGTCGATGGGAATTGACCTCCACCCAAGGCGAGCTTCGACCTCTACGGAAGCTCTACAGAGCCGCGCGACAACGACCATCCGATCAAGAACAATGTCTCCTGACAACATGGTTTGAGGGACATCTGTATCTCCATGATAGCGGACCATCAACTGCAAAAGAGTTCGGTGTGAAGGTCTTCCCTTGGGCTGACGCGGCACGGATAACCTGTCCAGGAGGAAAGTGCCGGTGCGTACGAACACTGGGCAAGAAGTCTAAATACAGCATGAAGCCGCAAGGCTTTCATTCTGAACTGCAATATTTCCATTAGATAACATGATAATGGCTTACCTCACCGCTGGCCTTGTTATGCAGCTATTCCGGACTCTGGAGGTATCTTTATGCCAACCCCGGCGCGCGCATTGGGTGCACCAAAGCATTTTGACCCGATTCAGCGGGCGTATAACGCTTGTCTGCCTCCAAAGAGAAGAGTCTACGGCTTCCAATGTATCTCACTCTCAATGTAATCAGGAAAATCAATGTTATGCAGTTGATAATATTCAGAGAAACCATGTTTCTCTGCATTTGATAGGGTTATGATTAAAGGATTAAATTGTTGAAATGAATGATGTGTAGAATGCTTGATTGTAAAACTATCTAATCTAGAATAGGGCTCTCATAATATAGAGAGCCAGAAATAAAGGCTCGCAGGCTGGTGTTTGATGCATGGAAAGTTCTATGCACGGAGGCGAAGATTGTCATGCATTCTCCAAACTGAGAACGCCCGAATGTCTACGGGCATCAAACCCTCTTTATTCAACATAAATCATCTAGCCTTAGATTATTGTATAAGATAATAGTAACTAAGTCTTGCTATCTTAATTTAGATACATCATAAGGCTTCAGAATTCATCTGTCTTTGTTATAAATGTAGGCTTACATTCCTATAAGTAGAGGAATAGCTCTTAAGCTAGTGACTTAAGACTATGCCTTTTAGTCTGTTATATATAGCACACTATAACGTAATCCACAATACTTAACAATAGCAAATATCATATTTGCTGTCACCGGAAACCCAGCACATGCTTTAGTTTTAATATACTTAAACAAAGCTTCACTTTAAGCAGCGCTCAGGATCCTATTCTGGCAATCTTGATGGTAAGTCGTTCTTGCTTTCTTCCGCTTTCTCAATGTCTTCCGGTCAACGTTGAATTTGCGTGCTATAGCAGCCACTGCTATATGAGAATTTTGAGCCTAATATTCAAGGGCATAATTTGATCATTGTTACGGTTACTTGTCTTCTGAGACGGCATCTTATTCGCTATATTTGTATTGCTATATATATATATATCCTCAAAAGGGACACCATAAGGGGACTGGCGATACGAGAATGAGAGAGTTCCTACTGCAAGTAACCTATTCATCTTTTCTGGGAAGGCCTATATCATATTTCTACCATATACTTATTAAAAAAAAAATAGAATATAGATTAAATTATTAAATTATTAAATTATATGAAATACACATGCTAACTATTTCTTTCCCTCTATTGAAGAGAGAGAAACATAAAAACAGTAAAATATTACCAGTTTACCAAATAACAATACACAAAAGTCCTTTCTGTCGTAATTCTGCCTACTAAGAAAATTCGAATCGTCTCTGCTGTGTCGCCGCGCTGGAAGGCTGAGCCAACGAACTTTTACGACTGTGACCCTGCCTCCGACTATTCATATAATCTGCCCTCATCTCCTGCACGAATTTTTCAAGTTCGTCCCGCTCCAGCCGACCTTTATGTGCAAGAGGTGAATCTTGCGATAGACCGCTTCCAGGATGTACGATCTCTAGGACGGCCGGTAACCCTTCATTGGGCAGCACCTGCAAGATCTGAGGGAAGAGGCACAATATGCTTCGATCTGAATGAATCGGCTTATCTTCTGGATGAGGCCAATCTTCTTCGAGGTCAGAGGGGTGCCATGCAGCTCTGTCTGCAGGATCAAGATCGCTCTTGACAATCGTCGTGGCGGCATCCCGCTGGACTTCATGCCAGAGGTCGATGGAAAATTGAACGATCTGTGCTAGATCCTTCTCGAATGCTTCGACTGTGGAATTTGTAAGAAGTGGCATCAGTATGTTCACAATCTCCTTTGTTGCAGATTCAGCCCATTCAGAGCTGCTAGGCAAAAGACCATGGAGACCGCGGACTGTTAAAGCCCTCCAGGCACTTTCGCTCCGCCCGCCAGCCATTGCCAGCGTCTTCGAGACTTCCTCTAGGATAAGAGCAATCTCGTGGCTTTGTGATGTTCTCTCAGACGAAAAAGGCTGCCACACAACTCTGATTATCGTGGCTGAGATGACGCGTCGAGCATGTGCGATTCTCAAATCTGTCGATTCGGATGTTTCCGAGATGGGAATGGAGATAAACATCCGATCTGACGCGACTAATCTCTCTTTGATTTTGTCAAACTCCTACATCTAATGTTAGATTTGATATTAGATGAATTTGATTTTCCACTTCGTAATAGCTCACCTTCGTTGTTGTTCCTTCTGGAAGATTCTGAAAGTACAGCCTTGAAAGGTCGACTATGTCCTGAAATACCTGATGAAAACGTTGGCGACTGGAAATACTTAGCATCTCCTGCACATATGCCCTTAAGGTACGTGTGTTTATTTGGGGAGACTCACTAGTACTCCGTAGGTCTGGTTTCGAATGCGAGCTCGTGCTCCATTTCGTCCACCTTGGCTTCCAACTTCTGCTTCTCTGCGTTAAACACAAGCGTTACACTCTTCCGCAAATCCTTCTGCTCCTTGTACTTGTCCCTGGATTGGAGCAGCTCAATGTCCAACTGTTTTACTCTTTCAGAGAGGGATTTGTTCGCAGTCTCGAAGTTTGTTAGCTTTTCCTCGAGGTCGGCAGCTCGCTGCTTTTGATCCTTATCGATCTGCTCTTTGAGTTTTTTGAGCTCCTTCTCAGAGGCTAGTTTCTGCTCGGCTTCGAGTGCTTTGCATCTCTTGTTCCATTCCGCTTTGCGAGAGTTCAAGTTTTGTATGTTCTCCTCCAAAGCATGGCTTTGAGCTTCGATGTCTCTTTCCTTCTGTTCCAACGCTCTCTCTTTGTCAATACTTCTTTGCGTCAACACATCTACTGTGTTGTTTAAGCGTGTGATATCCGCATCTTTATCCGAGAGCTGCATCTTCATCATTTTGTGTTCCTCTTGGATCCTGGGGAGTACTTCCACGTCATTTATGTACTGGCTAAAGTGCGTATTCAACTCGTCGATCGCTGCTTGAGTGCCTAACATCTGAGCCATAGTTTTTCGAACGACATCATTGAATGGACCAAGCTGAAAAGTCAAATTAGACTCGGCTTTTCCTCTCTTTTGTTTGTCGCCATTTGTCTCGGAAGCATTTTTTGCTTTTGAAGGAGCCATGTTTGATGTAGACTAGAGACTGAAATCAGGATCAATTTTCATATCAGGCAATATGCTACAAAACATACTGAATCCTGACTGTTGCTATCGTTGGTATTTCTGCTTTTGTTGAGGGAAAATCGACGTCTGATATTGTTGAATCTCGCTTCAATTGCGGAAATCGGACGATTCTTCTTTCTAGAGAAGGTGTGATTTGGTATACGTGAGCCCATAAATGATGAGCTTGTGATGCTCCACACATTAACTATCTACCTTGAGGAAGTGGGCGAAATCTAGTGATTTATCAATGATTGCCTCCAGCGTAATGCGGCTCCTCAACCAACATCGGGAACAAGAGCATTAAAATGTGGCTTCCTATCATTGGGCATATTATCTCAATGCTATGTTCCTAAAAATATGCATGTTACTGGACAGCCTTGCTATATCTATTCGTTATTGGACTCGCAACACAGATCCATCATACGATGCCTGCATCGAGCAGCTGCTGTTTGTGCGACGGGAGAGTATATACGAGCGTATTCTCAGTTATAATGTACCAGTTATGGAGGACTATATAATCGTTCTCATGCAAGCACTTCAATCAGGCTATCCGGACATTCCAAGTATGCATTAGCTAGTTACCCCGACATAAACTTGCATATTTCATGTATGCATTTACCACTTGGCGCTTATTTCACCACGGTGCATCAACGCTATTGGCACGGCCCATGCATGACCTGCATACTACGAGGCTTGCGGGACTAGAGCATGGGCGGCAAATGGTAAATGCAGATATCTAGAGAAAGTTCGAAGAGTTCGAAGATTGAAAGGTGGGAATATGCTTAGAGTATTGTGGCTTTGATCCGTGGATTCCACGCCGCGACGACTTGGGTTTGAAATCAATTTGCGTGTAAGAGCAACTGCCTTTTTCTTCTCTTTCTGGTAATTCTAATGCTGGTTTCCACAAATTGTAACTTATGTTGGCCACTGTCTCATCGTTTTCTACGTCCTATTGGAACTGAATGGGTATTCACTTACACTGGCTCACCGGGATATATAGTCCTACTTTCCACCGTTATATAGACCTTCTGTTCTTCAACCAAAACAATCCCTACAATAGCCACATTGTGCAGCGGACGTATGCGCAGGATCAAATATAAGCTGAAGATGAAGATGCTGTACCCGCGTGGTGGGATCTTTCAGTCAGGTCGGCTGTTTTGTTTGCTGGAGTTTCGTCTTACGCTCAACTTCGTTCAGCCCTTTCAAACATTTTGAATCTTAATAAATCAATTGCCAGCTCTCAATTTCAATGTTGGATCTACCAAATAATTTCGGGGATATAAACTTGATCGACCACACAGATATTTGTTCTAGCCCCGTCTTCCATTACTGTTCTTCTTAAACGCCCGCGACGCTCAATCCTCATCATAGAAAAATCAAGTATTATTTCGCCAGGTAATATCGAGCTCACCGAGCTTTCTTCATTATCTAATATTTCAGATGTCTTTCCTAAGACGCCGGATTAGACGTTGGCAGGATTTCCATCTGAACCGCTAGATTCATTCCCTGATATTATATGACTGATTCTCCTGCACCCACCACGAGAGGACGAAGATAAAACGGATATTGGATGGGAACTGGTCCTCTTAAATTTCTTAAAGTATGATGCATTGTCGTACACTTGGGGTAATCAGACCGTTTTAAATCGGATATTGGCCAATGACATCGAGATTTCTGTTAGAGAGAATCTTTACTGTGCACTGTATTATTTACGGACCACGGAGAATAGGTTGCTTTGGACTGATCAAAGTAATCCCGATGAGCAAATATATGAAATGGGGCTCATGGCTTTTGTCTATAGTCGTGCTGAATTTGTTCTGGTCTGGCTCGGGCGGCCCTTAGATCCTGACGTTGGAAAAATATTGAAGGGCCAGCATGTCCCGGGCAAATCGGACAAACAATGGCTGTGGGTTTGTAATCATGAATATTAGAGGAGATCATGGTGATTCAAGAGATTGGACTTTCCACGAAGCTAAAGGTCTGCCGTAGGACTGATGCCCGGGACTGGGACGAGTTCGTATTCCTGGCAAGAAACGATGTACACATGTTCGCTCGAGAGTATCTCCAAATGGAATGCCCAAAGAAGAAGTTGACATGGGATGAAAATCAAATAGAGATATTGCTAGAGAACTTTCAATATGCTAAGTGCGAGGACTTGACGGACAAAATCTATGACTTCCTGGGCCTAACTCATGGCCGTCAAGATGGAAGTCTAGAGGCGGACTACTCAAAGTCAATTTTCAACCTCTATGCAGATATTCTCAGGTCATTTCATCATTGGCGAGTTCATCAAAATGGGTTGACCAACAATACATTTTCCAGACCAAGTTGTACTCAAGTTTCTAGATTTATCAAGTTTTCTATATTTACTATATATTAATCCATGCATTGGCTTCTCAACCCACAAAATCCACCACTCCCTCCAAGCTTCACTCGCATCTCATCGCTTGAGCAAGACCATGTCTACCATCGCCTTCGATATCCTCCATATCCACCTTGACCATATCCTCCATATCCACTCCGACCATATCCAACTTGACCATACCCACCTTGACTATATCCACCTTGACTATATCCACCTTGACTATATCCACCTTGACTATATCCACCTTGACCATATCCTCCGTATCCACTTCGACCATATCCTCCATATCCACTTTGGCCATATCCACTCTGACCATACCCACCTTGACCGTATCCTCCATATCCGCTCTGACTACCATTGATATAACTCTGCGCGGCACCCGCCTGGGACCTATACCGAGAATCAAGTGCCGCACCCTGCAGAGAGGAGCCGATGCCGCTGCCAATAGCGTAGCCGCTATTACCTAGTTGCCGAACGTTTCCTCCCATGCCGTAACCTCCATAGTGGCCTCCGGCCGAAGCGGCAGGAGCCGCCGGCACTTGATAACCGCCCTGGGTTGTGGGGTAGGTGCCTCGGATGTTGGCGTAGGCGGGATTGTCTGAGACGTCCTCGTAGCGGAAGGACATGTTGAGGGTTTTTGGGCAGTAGGTTAAGTTAAGATTTAAAAGTCCTTAGAAGGTGATTTGTGACAGTGGGCTGTGAAGAGAAAGATGGTGATGCTATGAAAAGGAAGAGAGAGTTCGCCGGGAGGGAGTAAATATACTTGCATATTGTGAATACTGGTCATGATTCAAATTCTCTTGAATGGAGGAAGTGAAGTGTGAATGTGATCATCATCGATGTGTCATTGTGAGTCTTCGAGTGATGGCAAGTCCAGCTTTGAAACTCAGACCTTCTAATTGCTCCAAAATCACTATTTTTGAACAATGATAGCGACTGAATATAGATTTATGCTTTCAACCTCCGATCTACATTCAAATTAGAACTTATAGACTGGCTTAGTGCCGGCTGAGGTGTCGGGAAGGAATAAAAAATATTCAAAAATAAAAAATAAAAAAGACTCGGATGCTTCCAAAGAAGCATCCGATAGAAACTCTTAAGAACCTACTTACTCCGCATGGGATTGAATGACTATAAAACGAGCGGCATGTAGAAATTCGCTGGTGTCATTAGAGTCTACAATTCTCGTTCTGATATTGTTGAAAGCACGCCTTGCTTCATGATTAGCTGGCGTCAGACGTGCAAAGATATGTGAAGACCAGGACATTGAAGCCATGAAGTACTCACCAAGATATCCAGCAAACATGTAGCCGAGAACGAAACAATACAAGAAGAAATAGACAGCATCAAATACCGTTTAGCTATCTTTGTACAAGCCTCTGAGCAAGTAGAACAAGACCGAACAAACATCTTTGAAGATGTCTCCATGCCTGAGGAGGGCTATCAGGTGGTCGTTGCGACATTGGGAGACCTCGTATCAGCTAGGCGCGTCACTGCTGGAGCCAGATCGTTGCAGTGGCTAGGGCAGATGCCGGATGCTTCTCATCTCCGTTCAACGTTTTGCAACTGTGCTACAATTCGTAGGTGCTCAGATCGATCAGCGACGGAAGTCAACGTAGAAATACGCATCCTCCGCCCTTCTTTTCCCTTGCCTCACCAACAGATCCTTCAGGCATCATACTGTGTACAGATATCCCGTGCCAGCCTCAATATTCCTTTTCCAAAAAAAATCGTCCGCCTTCGCAAACGGTTCGCTCCCGGTTAATCAGGCTTACTCGGTTTCCAACCGCCGCAACATTTTTAGTCCACGGCGGAAAGTTCGTCGCCCTCCCTTCGGACTGATCACAGGGTCTGCCCCCCCCCCCCCCCCCCCCCCCCCCCCCCCCCCCCCCCCCCCTCCTCCCCGCAACAACCCCACCCCTCCACCCCCGAGCGCGGGAGACTGCCCCCCCACACCACAACCACCACG
>Ga0123337_10001071_pt1 | contig 37953 bp, 33 predicted proteins | sample frozenSSSSmetaG_FD_89792 | JGI IMG/M metagenome (GOLD analysis project Ga0123337, IMG submission 89792) | Glacier valley bacterial and archeal communities from Borup Fiord, Nunavut, Canada, to study Microbial Dark Matter (Phase II) -... | ecosystem: Environmental > Aquatic > Freshwater > Ice >...
ACAACGGTGGGCCTGGGCATGGCCCTCAACTACATCGGCAAGAACGCGGTGATTGCCATCCGCCAACCCAGCCTGGGGCCAGTCTTTGGCATCAAGGGCGGGGCGGCGGGCGGCGGCTATGCCCAGGTGATCCCGATGGAGGACTTCAATCTGCACCTGACTGGCGACACCCACGCCGTTACTGCCGCCCACAATCTCTGTGCTGCCTTCCTCGACGCGAGCATCATGCACGGTAACCCGCTTGCGCTCGACCCGCTGGCGGTTAGCTGGCGGCGGGTGCTGGACATCAACGACCGCGCCCTACGCGATATCATAGTCGGGCTGGGCGGCAAGGAGAACGGCGTGCCGCGAGAGAGCGGCTTCGACATTACTGCGGCTAGTGAGGTCATGGCAATTCTGGCCCTGGCGACTAGCCTGGGCGACTTGCGCCAGCGGCTGGGCCGCATCGTCGTCGGCCTGACCGGCGCGGGTAAGCCTGTCACGGCAGAGGACTTGCGCGTGGCTGGGGCAATGGCCGTGCTGCTCAAGGACGCACTGAAGCCCAATCTATTGCAGACGCTCGACAACACCCCCGCCCTCGTGCATACTGGCCCCTTTGGGAACATTGCGCATGGCAACAGCAGCATCCTGGCTGACTTGATTGGGGTGCGTTGCGCCGACTACCTGGTGACGGAGAGCGGCTTTGCGGCAGATATGGGCTTCGAAAAGTTCGCCGACATCAAGTGCCGCTATAGTGGTCTGCGCCCTGACGTGGCGGTGGTGGTGGCGACGGTGCGCGCCCTGAAGATGCACAGTGGCCGCTTCAAGGTAGTGGCTGGCAAGCCGCTAGACCCTGCCCTGCTGCGCGAAGACTTGGCGGCGTTGGAGGCTGGGGCGGTCAACCTGGTGGCCCACGTAGAGAACGTGCGGAAGTTTGGCATCCCAGTGGTGGTGGCGGTCAACGTCTTTGGCGAAGATACGCTCGCCGAGATCGCCCTGATCCAGCGCATTGCCGAGCAAGCGGGGGCGTTTGCTGCCGTGCCAGCTCGCCACTTCGCCCAGGGGGCGGCGGGGGCGGCGGAGTTGGCGGCGGCAGTGGTCAGTGCAGCCAACCAGCCCAGCGATTTCCACTTCCTCTACGACCTCGATCAGCCGCTCAAGGCCAAGATCGCAGCGATTGCCACCAACCTCTATGGCGCAGCGGATGTAGAGTACACAGGGGCAGCAGAGGCCAGCCTGCGTAGCTTTGAAGCGAATGGCTATGGCGGTCTGCCGATCTGCATGGCAAAGAGCCACCTCAGCCTCTCGCACGAGCCGACTTGGAAGGGGCGACCGACGGGCTACACCCTGCCCGTGCGCGAGGTCAAGCTGTCGGCGGGGGCAGGGTTCGTCTACCCGCTCTGCGGCACGATGCTGACCATGCCGGGGCTGGGCAGCAACCCAGGCGGCCAGAACGTGGACTTGGACGACAGTGGGCGGATAGTCGGGCTGTTTTGAGGCAACCTTTAGCCCGGCTCATCCGTTATTCTATATAGGGTAGGACGATGCTCCTGCTTGACGCAAAGGAAGCTAGTGTGCGATAATGTTGGCGCACACCTCGCTGCTGAGCCGTGCTGTGCCTGGAAGCAAAAGAGAGGGAGAGCGTACCACTGATGAAGCGACTGTTCACCATAGCACTAATTAGCCTCCTGCTGATCGGGACTGGTCTGCTGATTTCTGGCACTACTGGGCCGCATGCGAAGGCTCAGAACCAGCCGCTAGCTACTGTCACGCCGCAGGGCAACGCTCCCGAAGCAACAACCGTTACCCCCCTTGACTGCAACGCGGGCGTTGGGCCCGATGACCTCTATGAGGATGATGACGGCTATATCCAGGCCTTCCAGCGGGGCTTGTTCCTCAACGTAGGCGCACCCCAATCACACACCTTCTGCCCCTTCGGCGATCAGGACTGGACCCAAATCACCCTCGACCCCTATACGATTTACCAAATCCAGACCCAGAACATTGGCCCCTCGGTAAGCACCACCCTGGAGATTTTCGCCACCAGCAACCCAACGGTGCGGGTCGCTCGCGGTGATGCCACCGCAGGCGGGGCTAGCATCATCACTACTACTGATCAGCTTACTACCTTCTACGTGCGCGTAGCCGATGCAGCAGGCAGGGGCGGCATTCCAGACGCTTACCGCTACAATCTCTCCCTGCTCGTGATTGGCACCACCACCCCCGTGCCTACGCCGACCGTCACGACCACGCCGACCGCCAGTGCCACCTCAACCGCCATCCCTAGCGTCACCCCTACTGGTACTACAGTGCCGCTCTGCGTTGACCAGTATGAGCCAGACAACTCGCGGGTAGACGCTAAACCGATCCGCCTCGGCGAGTCGCAGCGGCACGCCTTCTGCCCAGCAGAAGACCGCCAGGACTGGGTCCGCTTCCAGGGAACTACCGGTGACGACTACATCTTCCAGACCAGCGACATCGGGGTAGGGGTCAGTGGCGAAATTACCGTGTTCGCACCCAACGGCGCGATTTTCCAGAGTACCACCTTCTCAGGCGGTGGCCTCGCCCAACGAGTGGAGTTCATCGCGCCCGCCACTGGCTTGTATTATGTGCAAATCTTCAACCGGGCTGAAGGTGGGCTCGGCAGCACCTACACGATCAACTTCACCAGCCCCGGCTTTGTGCCTGGCACTACGCCGACGATTACCGTCACCCCCTCGGTGACAGCCACGCCGCTGCCTAGCGCGACCCCCTGCCTTGACGCTTACGAAGATGACGGCGTGCCAGAGAACGCCAAGCTGCTGCTGGTTAATAGCACCCAGGATCACCTGTTCTGCCCGTCCACTGATGCCGACTGGCTCTACTTCTACGCCCGACCCGGCAAGATTTACCGGGTGATCCTCCAGGCTCAAACCAACCCCGCCGGTCTTGACCCATACATCTACATCTTTGATAATGACCGCCGCACGATCATCGCCCAGAGTGACGACTTTAACGGTTCACTGTTCTCTGGTCTCGACTTCCTGCCGCCGCGTGATACCACCTACTATCTGCAAATCAAGAACTATGGCGACGTAGGAGGCAGTGCCATTGCCTACCGGGTATCGCTGATCGTGGCCCCAGTCGGCGCAACCCCACCCGGCTTCATGCAGACAGCGACGGCCCAGGCTGGCGGCGCAGCTCCCACCTTCACCGCCCAAGCCCTGGGGCCAACCTTCACCCAGCCCCCCGCTAATCTAGCTACGCTGACTGCGAGCGCGACTACCAGCCTGACTCCCCTGGCGACAGTGACAGCGACCTTGACCATCAACGGGGCGCAGCAGACCGCGACGGCTGCTGCTCTGCTCACCCTGACCGCGACTGTTACCGCCAGCCCGACCATAACCGCAACCCGTCCTCCTGCCAACGTGCCACCGCTTGAGGTGTCGGTGATCGCGGCCCTGACCGAGCAGCCGTTGCCGACCGAACCACCACTGCCACCGCTACCCAACACTGGCAAGAACCTTGCTCAAGCTGACATGGTAGTGCAAGTTTACGTAGACCGCAATGGCAACGGCCAGCCCGATCCTGGTGAGGGGCTGCGCGGTCTCAGCATCCTCTACTACGACCAGGAGGGTAAGCTGGACGCACAGAGCGCAACTGACCGCCAGGGCTATAGCAGCAGTGCGCTGTTCCCCCAGGCTGCCCACCAGGTGACAATCCCCTACCTCGGCATTGTGCGCTGGGTCTTCCAGAACGTGCAGCCACGCCTCGCCAGCAAGGGCGAACAGGCACGCGCTGTAGAGTGGAGCATAGGGCTGCCTGCGCCCATCCTCCCCCAGCGCATCCCTTAGAAGCCCACGCTGACCCCTCTTACGGGGTGGCAGGATCAACAGAAAGGAGCAATCTTGAGCCACGATTCGCATGGCGCACCCGCCGAGGAGGCAACGGTCGAGCAGCCGATGGTACTGGCCCCCGCCCGCAACTACATAGCACCGCTGCTACTTACTGTGCTGGTAGCAGCCCTGGTCATCTACCTGATGGCGATCAGCCCACCCACACTACACAAGGCGGAGGAGCCACACACAGAAGGCACCAACCCTACAGTAGTCATCGCCGCCAGCCCAACAACGCTGGCGGTTCTCATTCCCCCCACCACTACAGCCACTGCCCCCACTGCCACTGCCTCAACGACCGTTGCACTAACCGCCGCGCTGACCGCCGCCAGCGAACCGCCAACCGCCATTAGGCTGGCAACCACTGTGGCGCAAGCAGCCACCACCGAAGAAGCCACTGCCAGCAGCGTGCCACCCACCACCACTGCTAACCCACAGCCAACTGCCAGCAGCAATCTAGCCAGCAGCCCAGCGGCCATCTATGCGGCGGTGCTAGCTCCGAAAGCGGTCGCAGTGGGCGGGCGACGCTTCCCAGTCGCGGCCAGCGTCTATCTTGCCGAGTGGCAGCCGGGTGGCGAGGTAAACGAGGCAGTCTGGGCGCAACGCTCGGTCGCCCCCTACGTGCTGGGCATCCCCTACAGCCCCGGCAACGCTGCTGTCTTCAACACAGCAAAGGTAGGCGACAGCATCAGCCTGCGGACGAGCGACGATGCGCTAGCCCTCTACCAACTCAGCGAGAGCAGGCGGGTGCCAACCAACGACCTCAGTGCGTTGCAGGAGACCGCTCCTGGCCTCGTGCTGCTGCTGATCGGTGACCCAGCAAGCGACCGCCTTATGCTGCGCGCTCTGCCAATCAGCGGGCAGTAGAGGCCGCCAGCTACGCTGAAAGACCGATCTTGGAGCCAAAACCTTTGACAGCCGGGGCTGAAGTGGGTTATAATACGCACGCGATGGGCTATCGTCTAACGGCAGGACGGCTGATTCTGGATCAGTAAGTTGGGGTTCGAATCCCTGTAGCCCAGCCAATCCATACGCTTCCAGCTTCCCTGCGGGGAAGGGTCGGGGCCAGAGCCGCACATTCGGGTATCGTCTAACGGCAGGACGGCTGACTTTGGATCAGTAAGTTGGGGTTCGAATCCCTGTACCCGAGCCACCCTTGCACTGGCAGGCGTTTTCTTGTATAATTGCAACGCACAAGCACGTACCGTCGCAAGGCGGCATGGTGGGGAGCAGGATGACTGCTGGTCGCGAGACTAGAGGAAAGTCCGGGCTACACAGAGCAGGGTGCCTGGTGAAGAACCAGGGCAGCGGTGGGCAACTGCCGTTGACAGTCCAAATTGGCGTTCAGCCGCGAGGTTGGGCGAGAGCAACAGAGACAACCGCCATTAGCCTGGTGCGAACTGGACTGGTGGAGTGAAAAGGGTAATCCTCCCTGTAGCAATCTCCGAGACGACCGCAAAAGTCGGTGGCTCGCCGAGTCGGTCGAAAGTCGAGAGCAGCCCTGGAAGCGATGAAGGGGCTGACCCGCCTGCAACGGGTCAAGATAGATGGTCATCTAGAACAAAATCCGGCTTACTCGCTCTCTATCATCGGTGCTAAGTATCGTTGGCAGGTCGCAAGGCTCAATATGGTGGTCGTAGCTCAATGGCAGAGCACCTGATTGTGGATCAGGACGTTGCGGGTTCGAGCCCCGTCGATCACCCCCTTGGGGCGGCAGCTTAACTAGCTGCTGCCCCTTCTTTCTGTCCGCCCGGCATACAAAAAGGACGCTAAATGCGTCCTTTCGTTGTCTGCTCATGCTGTGGCTAAACTGGGAAGTGCATCAGGGCAAGGCTGCGGTAGCTATCGGCCTTGTCGGGGCGCAGGCTAAGGATGCGGGCGCGCTCCAGCGGTGGCACATTGAAGCCAGCAGCAGCGAACAGTGGAGCCGGGCGCAACTCGCCTGGGCTGCTGACGCTTAGGCGCGAGCGGATCAGCGAGCGGTTGATGTAAGCGACCGCACACTCTGGGTCGAGGCGGACTGCCTGATCATAGTCGCTCATAGCCTTGCTACTCTGGCCCATACTGTGGTAGAGGTCAGCACGGTTGACGTAGGCCGCAACCAAGCGACGGTCGAGCGCAATCGCCTGCTCGTAGTCGGCCATCGCCATCTCTGGCTGACGCAGCAGGGCGTAGATGTAGCCCCGATTGTTGTAGGCGGTGGCGTAATCTGGCTCAATCGAAATGGCGGTGCTAAAGTCTGCGAAGGCGTAGTCGAGGTCGCAACGCGCCTCCTGGGCGATGCCACGCTTGTTGTAGGGTAGGGCAGTACTGGGGGCGAGGCCAACCATGCGGTCGCAGTCGGCCAGCGTGTAGGCGTATTGGCCGAGCAGGTAGTGGCAATCTGCCCGCTGATCATAATAGTCAAGCGCGCAGGGGTTGGCACTAAGAGCGCGTGTGTAGCAGTAGATCGCCTGCTCATAGTCGTCCACACGCATAGCAGCTTCGGCTTTGGCCTGCCAGCTCTCGGCCTGGCTAGTGAACATCTTAACTGTATCCATGCAGACCATTGGCGCAACCCCATCGTTAACATTATTGTTGTAGCTTCGTTGTTAGCTCCCACCTGGATGCTTATATCATAACACAGAAAGGGCGATTTGCGTGTAAACTTTTTGACATATATCTAACTTTTCGCTGTCTTCAACGTTTATTGGGTGATCCAGATAGGGCGCAACCTGTTTGGTTGGTAACTCGATTATAGCACGATTCGTACCACCTTGTCTAGTAAGCGGAGAGACAAAGATGCGCGCGAGCAGCGTACCCGAAGTACCCACGAACGTGCTATAATGCGCCAGAGGAGGTGAGCATGACCGACAAAGAGCGTTACCAGCTTATGGTGGGTGACGAGCAGTATACGGTGGAACGCTGGCCTGCGGAGAACTTTCGTGGCTGGCACGTCCAGATTAGCGGTGGCAGCCTGGCTCTGCCTATCGAGAGCCTGGTAGACAATCCCAGCCTGGTTGAGGATTATGGCTTCCAGATGGTCAGCACCGTAGCGGTAGGCGATAGCGACTTGTGGAGCGAAGTGGTAGCCGATTTGCTGCATGACCGCAGCCTCGGCCTCAAATAAGGAGGAACAAGTGCAGATCAATTTCTACCTGCCCAGGCGGGCAATAGTTGGCGGGCTAGCGGTGCTGATGCTAGCCTTGATGCTGGTCGGGGGCGGCAGCACTCTGGCCCAGAACAACAGCCGCACCTTCCCAGAGACGGGCAAGACGGTCAGTGGCCGCTTCCTGCAATACTGGAGCGAGAACGGCGGCCTGCGTCAGCAGGGCTATCCGATCAGCGACCCGATCACCGAGGTCTCCGACCTGAATGGACAGTCTTATACAGTGCAATACTTTGAGCGCGCCGAGTTCGAGGCCCACCCGGAGAATGCAACCCCTAACGACGTACTCCTCAGCCAGCTTGGTACCTTCCGCTATCGGGCGAAGTACAGCGGTGGCGGGCAGCCTCAGCCCACTGCCCCCGCAACTGCCACCACCAACACCTTGACGGTCAGCCTGGTGATCGCCTACAGCAACGTCTCACGGGGTGACCAGCAGGAGATGACGGTCAACACTACGCCGGGGGCAAAGGTCGAAGTAAGCTGCTCCTACACTGGTGGCAGGCTGGCAACGGGCTGCATCAACCGCAGTGGTGGCTTTGCCAACGCCAATGGCAACTATGATATCAACTGGACGATTGAGGCGGACGCGCCGCTCGGCCCGGTGATCGTGGACATCCTGGTGTCTAAGGACGGCAAAACGGCAGGCGCACGCGGCAAGTTCGCCGTCCGCTAACCGCCAGCGCACTAGCCCCTCTTGCCACTCAAGGGGGGCTTTTGCCGCCTGTACAGTAGCTTGCCTCTGCTGGTACAATAAGGCAGCAACAGGAGGGTTGGCGCAGATGAGCGTAGCGACAGATGAGGATGCAGGGCTGAGGGTGAGCGAGCAGCTAAAGGATGAGGCGAAGGAGTTGCCGCCGCTACAGTCCTGGCAGTTGGTGGCAGCTCTGTTCTTGTTCGTTTCCTTCGTCGAGGCGTTCGTAGTCAGCCACATGGTTAGCTCGTTCCTGCCGCTCTACCTGGAGCAGTTGGGGGTAGCACGGGCAGACGTGCCGCGTTACACCGGCTTTGTCACCCCGCTCGTGTTCATCGTCGGGCTGCCGCTGATCCCCTTCTGGAGCGTCTGGGCCGACCGCTTCAGCCGCAAGCTGGTGATCGCCCGCAGCGCGTATGTTGAGGCGTTGGTATTCCTTTGCATCGCCAGCAGCCAGAATGTCTGGCAACTGGCGATCAGCATCTCCCTCAGTGGGCTGCAACTGGGCAATAGTGGGGTAATGCTGGCTGCACTGCGTTCGGTGACACCAAAGGCGCGCGTGGGCTTTGCCCTATCGGTGCTGGGGCTGGCGGGGCCACTCGGCTTCGCGGTTGGCCCTGCCCTCGGTGGCCTGCTCCTCAGCACCAAGCTGCTAGACTACCGTGGCCTCTACCTGCTCGACGCAGCCCTATCGCTGCTGGCGGGCGTAGTGGTCAGCCTCGGCTTCCGCGAAAGGCGGCGGCTAGTCAAGGCAGAAGGGCGCATCCTCGGCGAGGCCTGGGCGGCCCTAAAGAGCATCGTCACCTTGCGCTTCACCCTGATCATCTTCGCCATCTTCAGCCTGCTCAACTTCGCACAGATCACAGCGCGGGCCTACCTGCCCCTGCTGGTGCAGCGCGCCAACCCCGACCCGGCTAACGAGGCCAGTGCTATTGGCTTCGTCGTCGGCACCGCTGCGCTAGTGGGCGTGCTGTTCACTCCACTAACCGGCTGGCTGGGTGATCGCCTCGGCTATCGGCCCGTACTGGGGGCTTCGCTGGCCCTGGTTGCGCTCTCTATTGCGCTGCTGCCCTTTGCACCCACCCTATGGCTGCTAGCGGGCTGCTCTGTCCTCTTTGGCGCAGCTGGCAGCACGGCAGCTAGCATGGTCTACGCTCTGCTAGCGACCGAAACCCCAGAGGAACGCCGCTCCTCGACCCTCAACCTCGTCTACGTGCCGGTCTACATTGGCGGCATCGTCGGGCCAATCCTGGCAGCAACCATGGTCGGCTTCGGCCTGACCGCCGTGCTGCTGCTTTGCGCGGCAGGTGCGGCAGCCACCCTCCTGCTCTGGGCGCGCATCCGACAGAAGCTGGCAGCTTAGGGCAGTATGCCCGCTGAGCCTTCAGCCGCCGCTTTTTCCTCTACGCAGATGTACATCATTGGCTGGTTGCCGACGCGGATGAGGATGATAGTGCGGCTGTGCGGGCCAGAGAGCTTCAGCCGCTTGCGGAGGTCGTCGGGGTCTATGTCCAGGCCGCGCTTCTTAATCTCGGCAACACCCACGTGCAGTTCGCGCAATCTGGCGGTCAGCCGCTTGAGGCTGTAGGGGGCTGCCTCCTCTACGTAGAAGGCGCGCACTCCCACTAGCAAGTGGTCGCCACTGAGGTAGGCGATCAGCGGCTCAAGCTGCCAAAGGCCATGCTGGTGGGCGTAGTGGCGGACGAGGCCAGCACGGATGATTGCCCCATCTGGCTCGTACAGGTAACGACCAACTGGCCCTACTGGGCAATCGGGGGGCGCATCTGCATCGGTGAAGGAGACGGACGTTTGCAGGCAGAGGTTGGGGCTGGCAGTGAGGGTGGTAGCCCGGCGGCGCACCCCAGTGGTTGCCAAACCCCCTGTCCACAGCACCGCTTCCTTCACCTCACCGTTGAGTGAGACGATCTCTACTTCGTCCACCCAGGCAAGCTGCTCGTAGTCGATCCCCGGTGCGACCTTCAGCCCCATCGCTACCCCACGATATGTGGATAGGAGAGTGGCGAGGGGTGGGTTGTAGTCGCTGGGGACAAAGATGCGCCGCGCACCGCTACGCCTGCCAGGGTCAGCAAAAATCGCGTCCAACCCAGCCAGCTTGAGCGGCAGCCGCAGCGCATCGGCCTGGATCAGACGAGCAGCCAGACCGTAGGCGGCCAGGTTGTGGCGGGCAAGTCGCAGGCGGGTGTGGTCAAGATCGCAGGCGTAGAGTATAGCAGCCTGCGCCCCGATACCCAGGCTGTCGCCACCGATGCCGCAGGTGAGGTCGGCTACCCGCAGGCCAGCAAAGCGGCTGGCCCGATGCTGGCCCACCACTTCGCTGGTCGCCTGTTGCAAAGCTGCGTCGCTAAAGAGCATCTGAGCGGCCCGACTGAACTTTGCAGTGGCCCGGCGGCGCAAACTGGCCTGCTCCAACACCGCAGCCGCAAGGTTGGCAGGCAGACCAACCCGCAACTTCGCCAGGTCAGACAGACGGCTGGCAGCGGTCAGGGGCAGGCGTTCAGCCGTCGCCAGCCAGCCCTGCCCCTCGCTACCAAGTAGGAAAGCGACTGCTGCTGCGTCAGGTTCGTACATTATTGCAGCGAACCAAGCACCTTGATACCGTTGAGAGCCATGTGGTAGAGGAACAGGTGGTGCATGAGGTTGCCGTCGTGGGGCAATGCGCCAATACCCTGGGCGACCGCCACTGGCAGATCGTAGGTTTCGACCATGTTGGCGGGTAGGTAGAGCTTGACTGGCTCCATGTTGCCCTGGTTGGCCCGCAGCCGCACATACATCGCCATCTGGTATACACAGAGGTCGGTGCAGTCACCCACGATGATGAAGTTGGTTACTTCAGGATGTTCGCGCAGCCAACCCTCGAAGCTAGTGCCGATAGCAACGTTGAGGTTGTTCTTTGGCACGGTGACGAACAGATCGGCGAAGGGTAGGCTGGCGAGTTCGGCGATGCTGTCCGCCTCATCAGTCCCTGCGATGCAGTGCGGGCCATACTGGTGAAACTCGGTGGCCTGGGGGTGGTGTGCGTCCTGGGCAAGGACGAAGTGGCGCACACCCAGGTTGTAGGCGTTCTGGAACAGGCCGACTACCGCTGGCACCAGCCCAGCGATACGCGGGCTGGCGAGGTTGCCGCGATAGCAGAAGCCCACTACCATGTCGGCAGAGAGGATCGCCACGCTCTCCGGGCGCAGGTTGTGGTCGCGCATCAGGGTGCCGAGATCAAGCTGGGGCAGGCTGGCCTCCCACTCCATCAACCAGTTGAAGAAAGGGCGGCTCTCCTCGATCAAGCGGCTGGCAGGGTCGATCATGGTCAGCGGGTTAACCTCTGGCATGGTGGCCGGTGTGCCTACTTCTGGCGCAGGGGTTAGCATATCGTCGTTCATCGTAGTTTCCTTCTAGTCCACTCTGGACTTGTCTTTGTAACGAAAGAGGCGGGCCGGGCGGTGGGTGCCGATCATCCGCTTCTTGCCGGTCTCCAACAGGGGGCTGGGGTCGTTCGCCAGGGGGCTGCCGTCGCGGGCGTAGCGCGGCTCCATCTTCTTGCGAAAGTTGCGTTTGTCGAGCGGGCGATGGAGGATGATCTCGTGGTAGCGTTGCAGTTCGCTGAGGCTAAACTCCTCTGGTAGCAGTTCACTGACAATGTTGGTGTAGTCGAGCTTGCCGCGCAAGCGAGTGAGCGCGTAGTCGAGGATGCGAGCGTGGTCGAAGGCAAGGTCAGGCAGGTCGTACATACTAAACCACTGCACGGCTTGCGCGTCGGTGGTGGCCCGCAGTTGCTGGCCGCGCAACAGGTCGGTACTAACCAGCGCGAAGTAGGTGACGGTGATCACGCGGGAGCGCGGGTCACGGTCCGGTTCGCCAAAGGTGTAGAGTTGTTCAAGGTAGACCCCACGCAGCCCCGTTTCCTCCTCCAACTCGCGGCGGGCGGCGGCCAGCAAGTCTTCATCTATGTGGACGAAGCCACCAGGGATCGCCCACACCCCCCGAAACGGCTCGGCCTTGCGCTGCACCAGCAGCACTCTAAGATCGTCGGCCATGATGGTGAAGATCACCACGTCAACCGTCACTGATGGCCGCGGGTAGCGGCTCAGATCGTGCTTCTCCGCCTGCGGATTTTCTTTGGTCATCTCCGCTCCTTAGTGTTATCTAGACACTATTATAGCATGGTAAGAAGGCAATGTCAAGAGTTTAGTGACAATTGTAGCATCCGCGTTGCCAATTGGCAAAACCTACTAGCCAGGCACCCCTTGTAGCCACCCTTGCTGCTAGCTATGGGCGCAGGTTTGCCCTTATAATAGGTCTATGAACACGACTGAGAGCGCAGCAGAGCTAGAGCAGGGGCAGATGGAGACGAGCGGCAGTTGGGGGTTGGTGGCAGCCCTGATGCTAGTCATCTTCCTGGCGGCCCTGGACGTGACTATAGTAGCGACCGCAGTACCAACCATCGTCGGCGAGTTGCGCGGCTTTGAGTTGTATAGCTGGCTGATCCCTGCCTATCTGCTCACCTCCACCGTCGTCGTGCCGCTCTACGGCAGTCTGGCCGACAGTTATGGGCGCAAGCCGCTGCTACTAGCCGCGCTAATTCTGTTCGTCAGCGGCTCGGCTCTGGCAGGCTTCGCCGGTAGTATGGAGCAACTGATCCTCTTTCGGGCAGTGCAAGGGCTGGGGGCGGGTGGCATCTTCCCCATCACCCTGACGATCATTGCGGACAACTTTCCGCTGGCGATGCGGGCGCGTATCCAGGGGCTGGGTAGCGCGGCCTGGAGCATAGCCGCGCTACTCGGCCCGTTGGCAGGCGGCTTCCTGGTTGCCTTCAACTGGCGGCTGGTCTTCTACATCAACGTGCCTATCGTCCTCATCGCCATGTTTGTGATCGGGCGCGTGCTGCATGAACCAGCGCGGGATCGCACGGTGCGAGTGCAGATAGACTACCCTGGCGCGGCTATGCTCAGCACGGCAGTGACGGCAATCCTGCTGGCGACGATCCTGGTTGGGCAGGGGCGCGATTTCGCTGACTTGCTGGTGCTGACCCTGCTGGTAGGTGGCTCGCTTGCGCTCGGCCTGTTCCTCGTGGTCGAGCGGCGGGCCGCCAACCCTATTGTGCCGCTACCGCTCCTTGCCAACCGTACCGTGGCAGTGGTGTTGATCTGGGAGGTACTGGCGGGGGTAGTGATCTTCGCTGGAGACAACTACCTGCCGATGTATGTGCAGGGGGTGCGCGGCGGCTCTCCGCTGCTGGCGGGGCTGGCCTTGCTGCCGATCTCCCTCGGCTGGCTGACTGGGGCGACGATCAGCGGACGGCTGTTGCTGCGCTGGGGTTATCGTCCGCTGCTGATTGCAGGCAGTGTCCTCCTGCTGATCGGGGCAACCCTGTTCTCGCTGCTCGCCCTGGACAGCAGCGTGCCATACTTCCTTGCGGCAGCCCTGGTGATCGGCCTGGGCTTTGGCACAACCGTAACGGTGACGATCATCGCCATACAGGATGGCGTGGCTGCCCAACAACGTGGCACCGCCACCGGGCTGGCCCAGTTTGCCTACAACATGGGCGGCAGCCTCGGCCTCAGCTTGCTTGGTATCCTGCTCAACAGCAGCGTCCGCGACCAGATCGCAGCGGCTGCCAGCCGCGACCCACAGCTAGCGGTGGCGGGCAAGCTGGAGGTAAACAGCATCCTTGACCCCAGGATATTCGGTAAGCTGGCAGGCACCACCCAGGCGGTGCTACAAGGCGCACTGTTCGATGGCCTGCACCTGATCATGATCGTTGAGGGGGGGGTCGCACTCCTTGCCTTGCTGGTGCTGCTTACCTTCCCTCGGCAGAGGACTGGTACGGACTAGCTTTGCCGCGGCGGGCTGCAACTCTCACCATCCTCTCATCCGCCTGGCCCTATTTGGCTAGTACCTGACAGTACCCCTGTATCCGTGATTTATCTCACAAGTTTGGTATAATCAGCCTAAATGCGAGGCGATGTTACGATCAGGTGCAGAGTAGAATGAGGGGATAGCTAAATGCAAGTGATTCGCAAGCGATGGTGGCAACTACTAGTTGCGGTAGCGGTGGTGGCCGTGCTGGTGTTGGTGCTGAAGCCGTTCGGGGGACAGGCGAGTGCGCCACTCTACCAGCTTGAGACGGTCAAGCGCGCTGACTTGCTGGCAACGGTGGACTCTAGTGGCACGGTGCAGCCGGGGGCGGATGTGGCCGTCACCTTCCAGGCGGCAGGGCAGGTAGTAGAGATCAAGGTGCAGAACGGGCAGCGGGTGAAGAAGGGCGAGTTGCTAGCCCGCATCGATGCGCGGGAGCTAACCTTGCAGAACGCGCAGGCTCAGGCGGCTTTGCGCCAAGCGCAGGCTAACCTCACTCGCCTGCAAGGGGGAGCCAGCGCGAAGGACATCGCCAACGCGCAATCGCAACTGGCAGCGGCACAGGCGAAGTTCGCGGCGGTCAAGAGCGGCACTGCCAGCAGCCAGGACGTAGCCGCAGCCCAGGCTGCCCTCGACTCGGCACGGGCCAACTACAACAAGGTTAAGGCTGGCGCAACTGCCCAGGACGTGGCGGCGGTGCAGGCCCAACTCGATCAGGCGCGGGCTAATTACAACAAGGTTAGGGCTGGCGCAGGGGTGCAGGATGTGGCCGCTGCCCAGGCCCAGGTCAACCAGGCGCAGGCTCAACTCGACAAGCTGAAGCGCGGAGCGCGGGCAGAGGACGTAGCCGCCGCTCAAGCCCAGGTCGATCAGGCGCAAGCCAATCTCGCCCGCCTGAAGCAGCCAGCCAATGCTGCCGACCTCACTGCTGCGCAAGCAGCCCTCGACTCGGCGCAGAAGAACTACGAACGGGTGCAGGCCGGCCCCGATGCAGGGACGATCAGTGCGGCCCAGGCGCGAGTGGCGACAGCCCAGGCTAACCTCGACAGCACCCGAGCTAGTGCGGAGAACAACATCAAGGCAGCAGTTGCCAGCCGCGACCAGGCTGACAACGCCTTGCGTAATGCGCAGGCCCAACGCGAAGACGCTTATCGCCAGACGCACGATGGCAACGGCAACTTCAAGGATGACCCAGTAAACCAGCCCAACTACTGGAAGGGCATCTACGACCAGGCTTTGCGGGCCGAGCAGGACGCGACCAGCAACCAGGCGAAGGCGGCCAGTGCATACGATGCGGCGATCCAGGCTCAGAAGGCCAGTCTGGAGCAGGCTCAGGCCCAGTTGACCGACGCGAAGAAGCAGTTGACCGAACTCCAGATCGGCCCCACTGCCGCCGCCCTCGCCACCGCCCAAACCCAGGTCGATCAGGCAAGAGCTGCTCTGGACAAGCTAACGCGCGGGCCGGGCAAGGACGACCTGGCGGCGGCCCAGGCCCAGGTCGATCAGGCGCAAGCCAGCCTCAACAAGGTGAAGGCTGGCCCGAGCCAGGACGACCTCGCGGCGGCTCAGGCCCAGGTCGATCAAGCAGCAGCGAACCTTGCCAAGCTGAAGGCTGGCCCAACCCAGAACGATATCGCAGCGGCTCAGGCTCAGGTCAACCAGGCGGCGGCCAATCTCGCCAAGCTGAAGACTGGCCCAACCCAGGCCGACCTCGCAGCGGCCCAGGCTCAGGTCGACCAGGCGGTTGCCAACCTCGACAAGGTGAAGCGTGGCGGCAGCGACAGCGACGTAACCCAGGCCCAAGCGCAAGTCGATCAGGCGCAAAATACGCTCAACGACCTGCTCAAAGGGGCGAAGGTAGAGGATTTGGCGGTCTCGCAGGCGGCCCTCGATCAGGCGCAGGCCGGTGCCGACCTCGCAGCCCTACGCCTCACCTACGCCACCCTGACTGCCCCGTTCGACGGCATCGTAGCCCAAGCTCCCCTCAGCCTCGGCCAGAATGTTGGTCTCAACACCCTGGCGTTCACCGTGATTGACGATAGCCGCTACCACATTGACGTGTTCGTGGGCGAGAGCGAGATCAGCGGGATACAGGTTGGCGCAGAGGTCAGTGTCACTTTCGACGCGCAGCCCGACGTGAAGCTGATGGGCAAGGTGATCTTCGTTTCGCCGAAGGCCACCACCCAGGCGGGCAATGTCGTCACCTACCTGGTCAGCATTGGTGTACCGGGTGATGACGCACGCAAAGTAATGCGCCCCGGCCTGACCGCCAACACCTCGGTCGTGCGCGACACCCGCAGTGGGGTGGTCGTCATCCCCGCCGCCTTCGTGCGCGCCGAAGATGAGGCAAACGTGGTCTACCTGCTCAAGGATGGCAAGCAGCAACGCACGGTGATCAAGCTGGGCCTCAGCAACCAGGAGTACACCGAAGTGGTCAGTGGGCTGCAAGAGGGTGATCAGGTGATCAAGAACCCCAGCGTACCGCGCACTAGTCAGGTCAAACTGAACGGCGGAGGGGGTCGCTGATGGCAACTACAGTTGAGCGCAGCAGTGCAGAACAAGCAAAGCTGGTGACAGCCAAGCCGGTGATCGAAATCGAGGAGCTAACCAAAGTCTATCAGATGGGTGAGCAGGAGGTGCGCGCCCTGAACGGCGTGAGCTTCCAGATCATGGCGGGCGACCTGGTGGCGATCATGGGGCCGTCCGGTTCTGGCAAGAGTACGTTGATGAATATGCTGGGTTGCCTGGACACGCCAAGTAGCGGTCGCTACATCCTGGACGGCAACGAGGTCTCCAAGATGGACGACGATGCCCTGGCCGACATTCGCAACAAGAAGATCGGCTTCGTCTTCCAGCAGTTCAACCTGCTAGCCCGCACCAGCGCACTACAGAACGTAGAGATGCCGCTGATGTACGCGGGTGGTGGGGTGGCGGCCCGGCGCAAGCGAGCGTTGGAAGCTCTGGCGGCGGTTGGCCTGCAAGATCGCACCAACCACAAGCCGAGCGAACTGAGCGGCGGTCAGCAGCAGCGCGTTGCTATTGCGCGCGCCCTGGTCAGCGACCCGGCGATCATCCTGGCCGACGAGCCGACCGGCAACCTGGACAGCAAAGCCAGCGTCGAGGTGATGGCGATCTTCCAGCGGCTCAACCAGGAGCGCGGGATCACCGTCATCTTCGTCACCCACGAGCCAGATATTGCCCAGCACACCCGCCGCATTATCCGCATCCGCGACGGCAAGATCGCGGCTGATGAGTTGGTGCAGGGTCAGGTGATCGTGATCTAGCCAGAGCAGCATCATACCAGGGGAGGTGAGGAGTGGATAAGGCAGCGGTGACGGAGCGGGATATGCAGTTGCTGGCCGAGATCGGTATGCTAAAGGGGTCGGAGCAGAAAGAGATATAGATGAACCTGGTAGAAACAATGCGGATTGCCCTGCGCGCCCTCAACGCGAACAAGTTGCGGGCGGTGCTGACCATGTTGGGGATCATCATCGGCGTGGGGGCGGTGATCGCCCTGCTCGCGGTCGGCAAGGGGGCGCAGAAGAAGCTGCTCGATCAGGTGGGTGGCCTGGGTAGCAACCTGGTGGTTGTCTTGCCCGGCAACCTGAACCAGACCAGCGCAAACAACGTGGCGAAGAATGCGGGCGTGTTGACTGCTGAAGACGGCAAAGCTCTGATCAGCAGCAGCGTGCCGCACGTGGTTGCCGTCGCTCCTCAGTTCGACCGCTTCGCCCAGATCGTGCGCGGCAAGACCAACATCAACGCCCGTGTGGTTGGCACTACGCCAGATTACGCGCTCGTCCGCAACATGAACCCAACCCAGGGGCAGTGGTTTGGCCGCAAAGAGCTTGAGACGCTGGCGAACGTGGTCATGCTCGGCCCTAACGTCGCCGACAGCCTCTTTCCCGAAGCGCAGAACGGTGAGAACTACGCGGCGGTGATCGGCAAGACGCTGCGGATCAACAACGCTACCTACCGGGTAATTGGGGTGATGGAGAGGAAGGGCAGCGGCATCTTCGGCTCGCCCGACGACTACCTCTACGTACCACTCAGCAACGCTCAGGTCAAGCTATTCGCCAGCCGTGCTATTGGGGTGTACGGGCGCAACGTCAGCGCACTCAATGTGCAGCTAGACGACGCTGGCGACCAGGCTCTCAGCGAGGCCATCGAGGGATCGAGCCAGGTGCTGCGCCAGCGGCACAAGATTTTGCGCCAGCAGGACGACTTTAGCATCATCACCCAGGCGGAGGTGCTAGGGACGCTGGCAACGATCACCGCCACCCTCACCTTCTTCCTCGGCGCAATCGCGGGCATCAGTCTGCTGGTCGGCGGTATCGGCATCATGAACATCATGCTGGTCAGCGTCACCGAGCGCACGCGGGAGATTGGCTTGCGGAAGGCGGTGGGGGCGAAGCGGCGCGACATCCTCACCCAGTTCCTGGTAGAAGCTATTGTCCTCAGCGTGATCGGCGGCGCGATAGGCATCATCCTGGGCATTACTATTGGCAAGCTGGTTGATCTGACTGGCATCATCGAAACTATTGTCTCACCCGATTCGATCATCCTTGCAGTCGGCTTCAGCATCGCCGTCGGCTTGTTCTTCGGCATCTACCCCGCCCGCCGCGCTAGCCGCCTCAACCCCATCGAAGCCCTGCGCTACGAGTAACGGCAAGAGAGTAGTGAGCTAAAAGGGAGCGGGCCAGTGGCTGCGCTCCCTTCATCGTTGGCCGTTCCCACAACAGTTTTCTACTCTACTCCTGGTAGTCGCCAGCAAGCATAGCAACGAAGCTGGCGAGGGCTGCCAGGGCAACCCCGAACTCCTTGCGGTCAAAGCTGGTCGCCTGAGGACTACGCAGGCGAGAGATCGCCTTGCCGAAGTACAGGGCGTAGAGGCTAGTCTCAAAAGCCTGGTTGAAGTAGTGTTCATAACCTAGTGGAGTCCACCGCCAGGGGTGGGGCATTTGCCAGTTGACTGCCCCGCTACGAGCCTGGGCTATGTGTGCCACACTGGTCAAAGCAAAGCCAAAGGCCAGAGCGCGGGCAACTGCCACTCGACTGGGTGGATGGCGATCCAGGTGGTCTGCGATCAACGCATCCAGCAGGGGTAGGTGCAGCGCGTCGCCCACAACCGCCGAGGTATAGTCAAGGCTGGCGCGATAGTTCTGCACCAGCGGATCGCGGCGCAGCTTCTTGATCACGTTCGCCCCGATGGGGATCAGCCACCCGCTAACGAAAAAGGTTCCCGCCACTGCCAGCATCGCCCGCCGGTTAGTGGTTCGCTTGCTGCTCTGGCTCATAACTCGCCGTCGGCGCAACTCCTGTCTGGTAGCGGGTGAGGCGGCTACCGCTTGCGCCGGGATGGTAGAGGTAGGCGGTCAGTGGGGTTTGTCGCCCACGAACCTGCATCTCTACCCACTGCTGATAGCCACGAGGTGAACCAGCCGCCAGCCATACGTCTTCAGTTGCCAACACCGTGTCGGGCAGGGTGAGCTCCTGCAAGCGACTGGCAACGTTGACTGCATCACCGATATGGGTGCGGTCGGTGCGCGTACTGTCGCCGATATTACCCAGGATCACACTACCTTTGGCGAGACCAACTCGCGTCTGCAATGTCGGTCGCCCTTGCGCCTGCTGGTTGCGGTTGAAGGCCGCGTTGGCGGTCAGTAGTGCCTCCGCTGCCAGCAGAGCGGAACGCGGGTCGTCAAAGACTACCATCATGCTGTCGCCAATGTATTTATCGATCTCGCCTCCGTAGGGATAGATCACCGCGGCTAGCAGGTTGAAGTAGTCGTTGAGCAACTGCACAACCTCAATAGGGGGTAGCTTCTCGCTCAGGCTGGTGAAGCGCACAATGTCGCTGAACAGGATCGTAGCCTCGCGCACTTGCGGTTCAATCGTGGTGCGACCTTCGGTGGCTGCTCTGCTGATCGCCGCCCAGGTGCCGCCTGCAACGTAGCCACGCAAGAGGTCTTGGAGGCGGCTGTTCTCCTGCTGCAAGGCGGCCAGTTCGATGTTAGCGGTGTTTAGCTGGTCGTTACGCTCCTCCAGTTTGCCCAGTACCAGGCGGTTCGCCAGCATCTCTCGCTCACGCTGGCGGGCATAGTTGCTGGCAGTGCGGCTGATCGGGCGGTAGAGCGGTTGGTCGTCGGGCAGCAGGCGACTGGCAGTTAGCGCGTCCGCAAGAATGCGCTCGGCTTGCTCTACCAGGCTGACATCAAACGTCCAGACTGCCTTGAAGCAGCGTTCCTCCTCTGGCAGATCGAAGCCGCTCACATCGGTGGCGATCAGGGTGCTGAAGAAGTCAGGGCTATCATAGACGATGAACCACTCGTCGGCCAGTGGGGCATCCTCGCGCAGCGGCACGTAGGTCAGGTTGGGGATTCGTGGCAGTTCCACGTCATCAATGCCGAAGACGTAGACATGGCGGCAGCGCGAGGCCAACCGTCGGTAGCGGTTTATATGTGGCGGGAAATAGGAGAACTTCTGGAAGCCCGCATAGAAGATTGTGCTATCGGCAGTCTGCAAGGCTCCGTCTTCTAGTGCCTTGCTAATCGTCTGCATCGTGCGTTTGCCGCTGACCAGCCATTGCTGCTCAGCTACTTCTTTGCTGATCGTGGGGAAGGATATCATGTTGACATCTTGCTGAGTTTGCATTCTAACACCACCTATAACTAGAACATTGGACCGCTATCCAGGCACGACCACAAGCCAGCGCACCCTTGTTCGTATTATACTACATTTCGCGTGCCACGATTAGCCTCAAACCATTGGATTGACTAGCAGTTACCTCTTTTGGCCGATCAGATGCACCTGCCGCCGTTTATATGCAGGAGCGATACAAGCTAGCTGCCCTCCTCGGCTTCGATCTCGGCCACTAGCTTGCGGTCAGTGGGCGACAGGTCGGCCCGCGCCAGCAGGTCGGGGCGCAGGGTGCGAGTACGGCGCAACGACTCCTTGCGCCGCCACTTCTCGACCTCGGCATGGTGGCCGCTAAGTAGCACCGGTGGCACGGCCACCCCGCGAAACTCTGGCGGGCGGGTGTAGTGAGGGTATTCTAGCAAGCCAGCCGCGTGCGACTCCTCGTGTGGTGAGGCACTGGCAAGTACGCCGGGGATTAGTCGCGCTACTGCGTCTACGATCACCATTGCGGGCAGTTCACCGCCGGTCAGCACGTAGTCGCCAATGCTGATCTGGTCGCTGAACAGGGGCATGGCGCGCTCATCCAAGCCCTCATAATGTCCGCAGACCAGGATCACGCGGGGGTAGGCCGCCAGCTCCGCCGCCACCGCCTGGCTGAAGCCGCGACCCTGGGGCGACATCAGGATGGTCGGCACACCCACTTCGTCGTCCACGGCCTCTACAGCGCGGCTCAGCACATCCACCTTCAGCACCATGCCAGCCCCTCCGCCGTAAGGGTAGTCGTCCACCACCTTGTGCCGCCCCTCCGCCCAGTCGCGGATGTTGTGCAGGCGCAGGTCAAGCAGGCCAGCCTGCACTGCCCGCTTGACGATGCTCTCGCCAAACGGCCCAGCGAACATGGCGGGAAAGAGGGTGAGGATGTCGAAGCGGATGCTCATAGCTGACTTTCTGCTGCTCGCCCAAAAGAGCGGCTGGCGGTTCAGAGCCGCGAAGTGAGGTAGACTGCGACGGCAATGCCGAGGATCGCCCCAGCGAACACCTGGGTTGGCGTGTGGCCGACCAGTTCGCGCAGGCGTTGGCTGTCAGGTGGGCGGCCCCGGCCCATGTCGTCAAGTATCTGGTTGAGGATCACCGCCTGCTTGCTGACAGCCAGGCGCACCCCCGCAGCGTCGTACATGACGATGCTGGCGAGAACGACCCCAGCGGCGAACTCCGGCGAACCCAGCCCCTTATCGTAGCCCAGGCTAGTTGCCAGGCCGCAGACATAGGCGGCGTGCGAACTGGGCCAGCCACCAGAGCTTACCATATAGCGCAAGTCCAGCCGTCGGTTCCGCAACAGGTTGACGATCATCTTGATCACCTGGGCGGCCAGCCAACAAACGCCGGGGATGGTGAGGGTATGGTTGTTGAGGATTTCGTTCAAGTGCTAGAAGCCAAGACCTTCATCTTCATCATCTTCGCCAGCAGGGGTAGAGCGGCCAGCGACAGTCAGCGGGTGTCGGTCGCCAGCCAGCAGATCGACCTGGTAGAGGGCCGCCGACTCGCGCACGCTCGTGCCTCTGGCATCCAGCACAGAGACCTGCAACTCCGCCGCCTCCAACAACTGCTGACAGCGGTCGCCCAACGCCTGGATCAGCTTGTAGACCGCAAGTGCGTCCTTCAAGCGTACTTCGCTGCGCTCAAGGCGATCTACCAGGGTCTCCATCATCGCCAGTGCGTCCTCAAAATCAAGCTGCTCAATATCCTGGGGGCTAGGGTTGGTCATCTTTTTTCCTCATTCTTTGCGCTTCGCCAGCCGCCGGGCAATAAAGCTGCTGCCGCCAAGCTCTATCTCAATCATACTGTAGGGAGCAACCTGATCGGCGGTCGTGACGATCTCACCGCTTTGCTGGTTGCGAATGATGGCGTAGCCGCGTGCCAGCACCGCCGTCGGGTCTAGAGCCTTCGCCCGCGCCCGCAGGGTAAGCAGCCGCAGCTTGCCGAGATTGGTCGCTCCCTGGAGGCGGTTGGCCGCCCGCGTTGTGTCCTGATCCACGCGCAAGGTGCCATTGATAATCAGCTTGCGTGGAGAGAGCCGCTGGCCGCGCAACTGGCTGAGCAGCAGGCGACGCTTGCTCGTCTCATAAGCATCCAGCAAGTAGCTAGCCGCGACCGCCCGTAGCTCCTGCACGTGTGCTGCGATGTCGCGGAAGTCAGGGCTGACCAACTCCGCCGCCGCCGAGGGGGTGGGGGCGCGCAGGTCGGCCACGTAGTCAATGATCGTGCTGTCGGTCTCATGACCTACGCCGCTGACCACTGGCAGGCGGCTGGCGAACACGGCGCGGGCCACCCGCTCATCGTTGAAAGCAGCCAAGTCCTCAGCAGAGCCACCGCCGCGAGCAACAATGATTACTTCTACCCCCGGCTGGCGATTCAGTTCGGCAAGGGCAGCGACGATAGCGGCGGGCGCACCCTCCCCTTGCACGATGGTAGGGCTGAGAATCACGCGGGCGAGGGGGTAGCGGCGGCCCAGGACATTGAGGATGTCCTGGTAAGCGGCGGCCTGGGCCGAGGTAACGATGCCGATCACGCGAGGCTGCGGCGGTAGCGGTCGCTTGCGCTCTAGCGCGAACAACCCTTCCGCCTCCAGCTGCGCCTTCAACTCGTCAAAGGCGAGAGCCAGGCGGCCTACCCCCTCCTCCTGCACCTCATCGGCCACGATCTGCAAGCGGCCCGTCTCGGCGTAGACGCTGACCTCTCCATGCACCACCACCGACAGGCCGTTGCGGAGGCGGCTGGTCTGCCAGAGGGCGTGCTGACGAAAGAGGACGGCACTAAGCTGCCCCTCCTCGTCTTTGAGCGAAAAGTAGATGTGGCCTTTGGCCGACTGGCTGTAGTTGCTGACTTCACCCGCGATCCAAATGTCGTTCAGTTCTTCAACATTACTGATCAGCAGTTTGAGGAAGCTGCACACCTCGCCGACGCGGAAAATCTGCATGATGGGTTTCTCTAGGCTGCATCCTGACCGGAGTCGGGGTCGATCAGCATGAGGGTCTGGCCGTACTCCACTGGCTTGCCGTTCTCGGCTACGAGCCGCACGACGCGCCCGCTGATCTCGGCCTCAATTTCGTTCATCATCTTCATCGCCTCGATCAGGCCAATCGTCTGACCCTTCTCCACCAGCGCACCCTCAGTGATGTAGGGCTTCTCAGTAGGCGAAGAAGAATGGTAGAAGGTACCAACCATCGGGGCGATCAGCGGGCGCAGGTGACTAACCTCTGCTGGGGCGGGGCTGGCGGCTGGCGCAGGGCTGGGTTGGGCGAGTGGAGCATATTGTGGCTGGGCGTACTGTGGCTGGGCGTACTGTGGTTGGACGTACTGTGGCTGAGCGTACTGAGGGCTGGTGGCCCGCTTGATCACCAGGCGGGTGTCACCCTTCGCAAGTTCCAGTTCGGTTACGTCGGTTTTGGTGATCAGGTCGATCAGGGCGCGGGCCTCCGCAGTGAGGGCGGCAAAATCGCCCTCAATCTGCGGCAAGGTGCTTTGTTCATCATGATCAGGCAAGGAGGCTGCCCCCTTCCCCCGCTAGACGCGGGTAAGGTACTCGCCGGTGCGGGTGTCAATCTTCAGAGTATCGCCTTCGTTGACGAATAGCGGCACGTTGACCGTGAGGCCGGTCTCCAACGTGGCGGGCTTGCGACCGCCAGTAGCAGTGTCGCCCTTCAGCCCAGGGTCAGTCTGGCTAACGCGCAGGTTGACTGAGGTGGGCAGTTCCACATCAATCGGCTCCTCGCCATAGAACAGGACATCCACGCTGTCGTTCTCGCGAATGTAGTTCACCGCATCGCCCAGGTTGGCCTCGCTGAGGGGGAACTGATCATACGTTTCGGTGTTCATGAAGATGCGGCTGTCACTGTCCTCATAGAGGTACTGGGCAGTGACGCGCTCCAGGCGTACGTCCTCAAAGCGTTCGCCCGCCATGAAGGTGCGCTCGGTGTTCGAGCCGGTTCGTAGGTTGCGGAACTGGATGCGGATCACCGCGCTGCCACGCCCCTGCTTGTTGTGCTGGTAGTCAAGGATTTTCTGCAACTCGCCGTCGAGGACGATAGTCAGACCCTTACGCAGATCGCCAGTAGTGATCATAAGTAGAAACAATCTCCTTTGCTTGTAGAACCCGGTTTTAGAGGGGGATGAGGCTCTGGCGGCTTGCCAGGGTCAGTACTTCGCAGTCCTTGTCACGCACGAGTACGAGATCTTCGATCCTCACGCCGCCCCAGTCGGGCAGGTAGATGCCTGGTTCGATGCTGTTGATTACCCCAGGGGCAAGGATGTCCTGCGACCGACGGCGCACCGACGGTGGCTCATGAACCTCCAGCCCGGTGCCATGACCGAGGCCATGACCAAAGAAGTCGCCGTAACCTTGCTGGGTGATGTAGTCGCGGGCGATAGCATCCACCGCTTCGCCAGTCATCCCAGCGTGGCAACCCGCTTCGGCCAGCCGTTGGGCCTCAGCGACGATCTGGTGGATGGTGGCAAACTTCTCGCTCACCTCACCCAGGCAGATAGTACGGGTCATGTCGGAGCAGTAGCCTGCATAGAGTGCGCCCATATCGATCACCAGCGGTTCGCCCGTCTGCACCTCGCGCTCAGAGGGGATGGCGTGCGGCTGTGCGCCGTTCGGCCCAGCCGCAACGCTAGTTTGGAAGCTCGGCCCGTCAGCCCCGAAGTCGCGCATTGCCTTCTCGATCTCCCAGGCGATCTGCCGCTCAGTCATGCCAGGGCGGATGGTGGGGGCTACCCGATCAAAGGCGGCATCGGAGAGGGCGATCACTCGCCGCATCAGTTGCAGTTCAGCCGCATCTTTGCAGTAGCGTTGAGCCTCGACCACGCCCTGGGTTGCCACCAGTTCAGTGCCAGGCAGCAGCTCGCCAAGCTGGGCGTAGTAGAGGTGCAGCAGGTGCGCACTCTCGAAGCCTAGCCGCTTGACCGCCGGTAGCCCAGCCAGCAACTCGACTAGGCCATCGCTCATTCGCTTGTCAGTCCGCAGCTTGATCTGCCACGCGCCGCTCAACTCGTGGCGGGCCTCCTCTAGATAGCGGAAGTCGGTGAGCAGGGTGGGGGTGCTGTCCTCGTTCGCATGGATCAACAGCCAACCAGCGGTGTCCAGCGGCGGCAGGTCAAAGCCAAGGTAGCCACTCAAGTAGCGGCGGTTCTGCGGGTGGGAGACAATCAATGCATCAAGCTGCGCCGTCCTTAGCTGATCACGCAGGGCAGCCAGGCGGCGAGTCAACACCTCGTCGGTGTAGGCGAGCGGCAAGGCCACGCTAAAGTCGCGGGCATCGGCGATCAACTCAAGCGGCTGGTAAGTACTAGTCAACGGGGGTTGCTCCTCGTGAAGTTCGGCAAAACAGCAGGCCAGCACCCTTGCGGGGAGGGCGGACGCGTTCTATTCTACCACAAAAGCGCAGGTCAGGGCAAACGGATCGCTGAGCGGCAAGCGTGCCTGGTTGGAGCAAGTAGCTAGCAAACTCGTAAAAGCGGGCAAGCGGACAGAAGCTGAGTGGCAACTAGCCCTGCGTCTGTAAACTGCTTTATAGCGAAGCTACTGATGCTGGGGTACAATAGGGGAGTTGCAGGCTTGCCAGGCTCCCCCTGCCGAACATGGAGCAGCGGAAGTGCGAACCGAACTATGGCAATCTACTGTATAATATCAAGGGCGCAGAGTTGCTGGCCTGTTTATGGACGAAGCACAAGTAGTTAGTCTATCTTAACGTAGATGATGGTGGAGTGAACAATGCGTTGTGCGAACTGCAATACTCCTGCCCCACCCGGCCAACGCTTCTGCGGCGAGTGCGGTAATCTCCTTGCTGCTTCAGTTGCCGAAAGCAACAGCCCGCTGCCACAGGATGAGCGGCGGCAGGTGACGATCCTCTTTGCCGACATCGCAGGCTTCACCTCCCTCTCTGAAGCCCTCGACCCAGAGCAGGTGACCTCGATCATCAACGACTGCTTCGCCGCTCTTGCCGAGCCAGTAGCCCTCTATGGTGGCACGATTGACAAGTATATTGGCGATGAGATGATGGTGCTATTCGGTGCGCCTACTGCCCACGAGGACGACCCCGCCCGTGCTATCCACTGCGCCCTTGCTATGATCGAAAGGATTGCCAGCTTTAATATAGCAAAGGGCGGCATCTTGCCCCGCCCGCTCGCTCTACACGTGGGCATAAACAGTGGGCTGGTGGTGGCTGGGCAGATGAGCGGGGCGGGGCGGGGCTACACTGTGGTTGGGGATGCGGTGAGCGTGGCCGCTCGGCTAGAGGAGATGTGCGGCTACAACGAGGTGCTAGTCGGTGAGACTACCCATCAGGCCGCCGCAGCCATCTTCGCCTGGGAACGCACTAGTAGTTTGCAGATGCGCGGCAAGGCTGGCGAGATGAGCGTCTATCGCGTGCTGGGGCTGCGGGCGGGTGAGCAGGGCCAACGTGACGTGCTGGGGGTTCCACTGGTAGGCCGCGAAGAAGAACTGACCGCTCTTGAGCGGCTGGCGCGGGGGCTAGAGGAGCAAGGCGGTTTCGCAGCGATCTTTGGCGAGGTGGGCATTGGCAAGAGCCGCCTGCTAGCCGAACTGCACCAGCGGTTGGGCGAGGGTAGCAATGTGCGTTGGGTGGCTGTAGCAGGCCAGCAGGTTGGGCAACAGTTCGACTACCAGCCCTGGCGCGAGGCGATCCAGGCAATTTGCCGCCTGGAACTGGGCAATGTCACCTGGGCGCAACTGCACCTGCGGAACCTGCTAGAAGACCTGGCGGTGGCCGAGTTGGAGGAGACTTATGCTGGATTGGCCCGCTTGCTCGGCATCAGTGGGGAGGGCAGCCACGGCGAGGAGGTGCTAACCCTCACCCGCAGTGTAGAGCGTCTGCTGCGGGCAATGGCAGCTCGCCAACCGATCATCCTCGTCCTCGACGATCTGCACCAGGCCGACTCTGCATCGCTCGAACTGCTCAAGGCCGTTGCCGCTGCACCAGAGATCAGCGGGCTGCTGCTGATCGGCAGTTGCCGCTCAGATGGGGGCGCGGGGGAGCAGGCGTTGCGCCGGGCGGTAGCTGCCGCCGAAGGCACCTACCGGGCGCGCAGTCTCGTGTCCCGCTTGCCCGCCCTGAGCAACGCTGAAAGTGTCCGCCTGATCACCGCCCTCTTTGAGGTAGAAGGCCTGCCAGAAACGGTGCAGCAGTTGCTTGTAGAGCGGGCAGGTGGCAACCCCCTCTATATCGAAGAAGTGATCCGCAGCCTGATCGATGGCGGCCAGATTCACCAGCTAGTCTACCGCGAGGGGCTAGTTTTCCGCCCACATACAGAGCAGTTGACAGAGGTGTTGGCGGTGCCGCTTTCGCTAGAGGGGGTAATTAGCGCACGGATCGACCGCCTGCCTGCTTCTGCTCGCCAGGTTTTGCAGGTGGCCGCCGTGCTGGGCCGCCGCTGTGAAGTGCCAGTGCTGGCCTACCTGTTGCAGCGCGAGGGACAGGCAGTAGACTTGCTGCCGCTGTTGCAAGAGTTGCAGCAACGCGAACTGCTGACCCTCAGCCGTGGCAGCCTTACCTTCCGCCACGTGCTGACCCAGGAGGTGGCCTACAACCGCCTGCTGCTCAATACCCGCAGGCTATACCACCAGACCGCTGCCAACTACTATGCTGCCTTGTCGCTCCCGATGCCGCTACGCGCCCGTGCTGACCTCGGCAGCCTGTTCGCTACCTTCTACCACCTGACCCAGGCACAGGAGTACACGGCAGCCTACGCCCTGACCAACCTCCCCCTGCTACTGGGCGACCAGCCACTGACCCTTGACACGCTGCTAGATCGCTGGGGCGAGAACGCCAGCCGCCGCACCTTCTACCGCCAACTCGCTCCCCACCTGAGTGGCGCGGAGCAGATCGAGGTGCTGACCCGACTGGGGCGGGCTAGCTACTACCTGGGCGAACTCCGCGAGTCGGGCGTAGCCTACGAGGAGGGGCGCAGGCTGGCGGCGGAGCAGGGCGATCTTGCCCGTCAGTCCTTCTTCGTCGGCTTGCTGGGCAATACCTATCAGGCGATGGGCGACTACCAGGCCGCCCTCGACTGCTACGACCAGGCACTGCCAGTGGCGGTGCTACAAGGCGACCGGGGGTTGGAGGGCCGCTGGTTGAACAACATCGGCGTGATCTACATAAACAGCGGGCAGAAGGAGCGAGCTGAGCCATACTTCCAGCAAGCCCTGGCTATCGCCCGTGAGATCGGTGACCGCCGTGCTGAGGGGATGAGCCTGGGCAACCTGAGCATCGTTTACAAAGGCAGCGACAACGAGCAGGCGATTGCTGCTGCTCTTGCTGCCCTGACGATCACGCGTGAGCTGGGCGACCGCCGCGCCGAAGCGATCTGGCTGGGCAACCTGGGCAACTGCTACGATGAGGTTGGTGACAGGACGCTGCAAGCTCAGTACCTTGAACAGGCGGTCAGCCTGGCCCGCGAAGTCGGTGATCAGCAGACGGAGAGCCGCTTCCTAGCTAACCTGGGCTTGATGTACTGCCATCTGGGACGCAACAGCGAAGCGCATGACCATCTGAACCAGAGTCTGATCATCGCCCTGCGGATCGCGGATCGCTCTTGCGAAGCGACGGCTCGCGGCTACCTGGGTCTCACCGCCCAGACCGAGGGTGATCTTGTCCAAGCCGAAGACTACCTGCGGCAAGGGGCTGCCATAGCAACCCGAAACGGCGATCACTATTATTCGGCGCGCTTCATGGTCGAGCTAGCTGGGGTGTTGCTCACAATGGGGCGCGTGGCGGAGGCGCAGGTTGGGCTGCAACAGATAGCAGATGACGATCAGCAGAACAAGGAGTCGCTGACCAGCCTGGTGCAAAGTCTCCAGGCTCGCATCGCTGCGAGAGGGGGCAAAGTGGTGGCGGCTCGCGAGTGGATAGAGGCAGCAAAGAACGGACAGGGCGGCTTGCGCGAGGAGCAGGCAATGGTCAGCTACAATCTTGCCTGCGCGCAAGCCAGGCTTGGCGACTGCACGGCGGCAATGGCGATGCTGAACCAGGCAATAGAGATGCTGCCGCGCTACCAGGCGATCAGCAAGGTTGAGGAGGATTTGGCAAGCTGTCTGCCCTGACCGCTCAATCCCGCTCGAAGCGGCGCACGCCTGTTGGCCCAGCCACAATCGCTAGAGCGGCCACGCCGACGAACAGACCGTGTTCGACCACACCAGTCATTAGCTTGATCTGCTGGGCTAGCTTGAGCGGGTCGGGGATCGCGCTGAAGCGGCAGTCTAGCACGTAATTGCCGCCGTCGGTGATGTATGGCTGAGCGGTCGCCAACTGGCCTGGGGCGGCAGGTCGCAGCACAGGTTCGCAGCCCAGCGCACGTAGCAGGCCTGCTACATACTGCCAGCCGAAGGGGATCACTTCGACAGGCAGCGGCAGGTGGGTGCCGAGGGCGGCCACCAACTTGCCCTCATCCGCAATGATCACTTCGCGGTCAGTAGAGGCGGCCACTAGCTTCTCGCGCAGCAACGCCCCACCACGGCCCTTAACCAGGGTGAGGCTAGGCAGCAGGATTTCGTCGGCTCCATCAATGGTGATGTCCAGGTGTGGCTGCTCGACCAGGCTGGCAAGAGGGATGCCGAGGTCGCGGGCGAGGGTGGCAGTACGTTCGCTGGTTGGCACGCCAACCACACGCAGGCCCGCCCGCACTCTAGCAGCCAACGGCGCAAGCAGCAACTCTGCTGTGCTGCCGCTACCCAGGCCGACGGCCATACCATCGGTGATCAACTCTAGGGCAGCGTCTGCCGCCGCTTGCTTTAGCCTGTTAGCCTCTCCACTCAACTCTGAGCCTCCTCAAGGTTGCCCTTCAACAAAGCCACCTGCTGCTCAATTACTTGCATTGGTGGCAGGTCGTCACGGCCACTGCCGATGTAGAGCCAGCGGATCACAGCTTGCTGATCGATCAGCAGTGCCGCCGGGTGGGTGGTCTTGGCTCCGCTGCTGCTGAAGATGCGTGCATCCAGGCCGGTACGAAGCAGACCATAATTAGTGATTACCGTCAGGTCGCTATCGAGCAGGTAGGGGTAGCTGAGGGGTTCGAGGCGGAAGTAGCTGGCTACAATGTCAGCCCGCTGGTGGGCAATGCCTGCAATCTGTACCCCCTGCCGCTGGAAGCTACGATAATTAGCTTCCAGGGTCTTCATCTGACTGCGGCAGCTAGGACACCAGGTGCCACGGAAGAAAAAGAGGAGCAGCGAGCCAACCTTGAGCATTTCAGTCAAGTTCTGCACGTTCCCCTTCAGGTCAGTCAGGGTAAAATCCGGGGCGTAGTCACCAACACTTAGTCTAGTTTCACTCTGCGGCATGGTTACTCCTGGTTTTGCTAAAGTCAGTCCGTCCAGCCTTTTTGCCAAGATGCTTTGGTGGCCGCTGCTCCAGGGGCAGCATCCACGGTTGCCTGCTTGAAGGGCTTACTCCAAGCTCAACCCTCCTCCATTGTGCCTTCCATCTGGGGGAGGCCGACTGCGCTTAGTTGTGCGACGATCAATTCTACCGACGGCAGATCATTTTTGTCGCTGCTGACGTAGGCCCAGCGGATTATGCCCGCCTGGTCGATCAGGAAGGCAGCAGGGTGTGTGGTTTGCGCCCCCATGCGGCTGACGAGCAGCGCACCGAGGGCAAAGCTGTGAACCAGCCCATAGCTGGTGATCACTGTCATGGTGGAGTCCAACAAATAGGGGTAGCTGATCGGTTCGAGGCGAAAGTAGCTAGCTACAATGTCGGCTCGCTGGTGCGCCACCCCCGCCAGTTGCAGGCCACGTTGCAGGAGGTCTTCGTAGCTGCTCTCCAACACCCTCATGTAGCTGCGGCACTCGGCGCACCAGGTGCCACGAAAGAAAAAGAGCAGTAGTGGCCCATGCCTTAGCATCTCTGCCAGGCTGTACTGCCCTCCCTTGAGGCTGGGTAGGCTAAAGGCCGGGGCGGGGTCGCCCACCTGCAATTGGCTGTCAACCTGCGGCATGATCTACCTTTGGCGCAGCGGCTGGGGGGTCGAAACCCGCCAACGCGATCTGCTCAGCAATCTCGTCACTGTCGGGCCGATCACTAACCTCGCTACCGACATAGAGCCAGCGGATCGTTCCCTTTGGGTCAAGCAGCAGCACCGCTGGGTATGCCGTGCGCGGGCTGCGACTGTAGGCCACCTCCTCGGCTGGCACGCTGTCCACCAGGCCGTAGTTAGTGATCACCTTCAGGTCGCTGTCGAGTAGGTAAGGGTAGCTGATCGGTTCGAGCCGAAAGTAGCCGCCCACGATCTCAACCCGCTGATGAGCAATCGCCACCAATTGCACCCCTGCTGCCTGGTAGCTGGCGTAGTTGCGCTCTAGCATCTTGAGGTAGGCCCGACAGGTGGGACACCAGGTGCCGCGCAGGAAGACCAAAAGCAGAGGGCCAGCCGCGAGCAGCATTTGTAGCTGCTGGCTCTGGCCCGCAATATTAGGCAGAGTGAAGGCAGGTGCCTGCTCACCCACGTGCAGCTTTGTCATCTCCTGCGGCATGATCAGCCTTCCTGGTAGCGTGACGGCTGCTCGGTAGTGGGCAGGTAGATAACTCCAGTAGTAGACAAGCCGGTGTTTAGCACCTCTTGCTCTATCTGTTCGCCAGTTGGCAGGTCGCCATAATCCTCACCAATATACTCCCAACGGATCAATCCTGCATGGTCAAGAATAAAGACCGCTGGGTAAGTGGTGTGGCTAGTGCCACTCTTGAGTACGTCTTCTTCTTCGGGGTGTTCGATGCTCAGGCCGTAGCTGTCTATTACCCGCCGCTCTGTATCGAGCAGGTAGAGGTAGTTGACTGGTTCGAGGCGGAAGTAGCCAGCCACGATGTCTGCCCGCTGGTGCGCGATGCCAACCAGTTGCAGACCGCTAGCCTTAATACGGGGCAGGCGGTGTTCTAGCATCCGCATATAAGCACGACAGGTACCGCACCACGTACCGCGAAAGAAGACCAGCACCAGCGGCGCGCTAGCCAGGAGGGTATTGAGTTGGTGAGGATGCCCACTTATATCCTTCAAAGTGAAGTCGGGGGCATGATCGCCAAGCCGCAGTTTTGTTTGGATTTGTGGCAACTTCCTGTGCCTCCAATAAGATAAGCTGTATGGCATCCACTCTGAATCCGACTGTCTATCTGCTTTGTACCGCACACTTAGAGCTAGCAGGTTTGTGCTAGGTGTTGCTCGTTACTGGCTGGTCGCTGATAAGTAGCTGGCGGATATGTTCTGCAATCTGTTCACCACTGGGCAAATCATCGTAGCTGTTGCCTATGTACCGCCAGCGGATCGATCACTCGATGCTATTGTACTTCTTCCTGACCTACTTTGTCAACCCAGTGGCGGCTACTTCGTCTAGCATGAAGATCAGCTTGCCCGCTTGGGGGGCAACCAACTGTGAGGGGTAGAGGTCAGAATTGACCGCACCCTCAAGCACTTCGCGCACTGCTGCTGCCTTATCTGCGCCCGCAACCAGGAAGACCACGCAGCGGGCGGCATTGATCAGGGGAGCAGTGAAGGTCAATCGCTCCACTGCTAGCTTCGGCACGTAGTTGGCAACCACGAGGTCGCTGCTGTTGTGCAAGGCAGCGGTGCCAGGAAAGAGGCTGGCGGTGTGGCCGTCCGGCCCCATGCCGAGGAGGATCAGGTCGAAGCTGGGGAACTCGCCCACGCCCTTGTGAAAGTAGCCACGTAGCTCCTCCGCATAGGCGGCAGCCACCTGCGCTGGCGTACCAGTTTCGGTCAGGTAGCGGTGGATGTTTTCGCGCTCGATTGGCACCTCCGCCAGACCCTCTGCGGCCAGCTTGTAGTTGCTGTCCGGGTGGTCAGGAGGAACAGGCCGTTCATCGCCCCAGAACAGGTTGATTAGCGACCAATCTAGCTGCGTCTTGTACTCTGGGCCACTGAGGAAGCGGTAGAGGGCTTTGGGTGTGCTGCCGCCAGAGAGGGCAACGTTGAAGGGGCTGTCTTCACTGGTTTGGGTCGCAGCAAGCTGGATGAACAACTTTGCTGCCGCCTCTGCCACTGCGTCCAGGTCTTTGTATACCTGTACTTCTCTATCTGCCACCGCGCACCCCCTTGTCTACCTTCTTTGTGCCAGTAGTACTGCTCATCCAAACTGCCATCTGCAAGGCCTGCTCGAAGGCAGAGTCGTGGCCGAGATTGCCGAGCGCATTACCAACCAGTTGCGCCCAGGCTTGCTTACCCAGTGGCACGACGCGCTCGATCCTGTTCTGGCCCTGCACCTCAATGATAGTACGGATGTGTTCGGCTGGCGGTTTGCTACCATCGGCCTGCGGTTGCTCGTCGAAGGCGATCCTCTCCAGGGTGAAAGTGGCCGCCACCCCGTTGTAGCTTCCCTCCATTACTACTTCGGCAATATCGCCCGCCCAGATGTTGTCGGCGGCAGTAGTCAACACCCAGGCGTAGAGTTGGCTGCCAGTGCTAGAACGCAAGGTGATCGCCGAATTGCCACTCTCCTGCGGGCTGATCTCGCTGGGCCGCCAACTCATCTTGTCGCTCAGCCACCCCAGGTAGAGCAGAGCCTGGCAGGGGTTGAGCGGGCGGTCATCCTGAACTACGTAGCGCACAGTAATTTTGCTCAGGTTGGGCAGGTATGAGCGCAGGCTGGGCGAGTCGAAGACCTGGGCGGTCAGTTGCCGCCAGGTGAGCAAGCGCAGCCAGTTGAGGTCGGTGATCGCTATCGATGGGTAGTCCTGCTCGTGCAGAGCTTCCAGGCGCACAAGATTGCTGTTCGGCTTGCCAAAGCGCATCGAGTCCACGATCAAATGGTCGGCACTTTGCAGCAGCGGGGTAAAGAGGGCCGGGTCAAGCGACCAGCCATCCGCTGCCAATGCGCCGCTCGGCCAGTCGGGCCAACCCAGGGCCACTGGCAGGTCGGAGGTGAGTAGGGGGATGACAGTGCCAGGCAGGATGGCGGCAGCATCGCCCCCACTAGCAGTGATGTTGATCTGTTCGCCGCAGACTGGCATCCCCCCACCGACTGGCAAGCGGCAGTGGGCGGCTACCGTCGCTTTGACCGTGCTTGCCCCTTCCCCACCCTCGTTGACCAGCAAGATAGCACGGCAGGGGTGCTTCATAGTCAGGTCTATGATCTGGCTGGTCAGCGGCTCAAGCTGCTGGCTGTTGCGGGCCATGACGATCAGGTTGAGAATACTGAAGCGCACCACTGCCTTACTCGGCTCTACCCCCGTGCGGGCTGCTGCCCACAACGCAGTCAACTCACGGTCAATAGAGCGCGGGTCAACATCCAGCGGCGTACCGTTGACAAAAGTCTGGAGCCTCTGTTCTTCCTGCGTGTTCATCTTTACCTCCTGGGTCGCTAGGGCCGCCGCCAGACGAACCCATCACGACTGAGCATCTCGTGGGCCTCACGTGGCCCCCAGCTACCCGCTTCGTAGTTGGGGAACTGGGGGGGGGGCAGTACCTTCCAGCCATCAAGGATCGAAGTGACGATGGTCCAGGCCGCCTCCACCTCATCGGCGCGAGTAAAGAGGGTGGAGTCACCCAGCATACAGTCCAGGATCAGCCGCTCATAAGCGTCGGCGGGCTGGGTGCCAAAGGCGGTGTTGTAGCGGAAGTCCATGTTGACTGACCGAATCTGCATTCGGGTGCTGGGTACCTTCGACTCGAACTTCATGCTGATCCCCTCGTCCGGCTGGATTTGCAGGGCCAGGATGTTGCGGTCAAGCTGCGTCACCCCAGAGTCGCGGAACAGCATCAGCGGCACCGGCTTGAAGGTGATCGCGATCTCGCTGCTGCGGACTGGTAGCCGCTTGCCAGTGCGGAGATAGAAGGGGACACCCTGCCACCGCCAGTTTTCGATAAACAGCTTCATGGCGACGAAGCTCTCCGTGTTGCTGGTCGGGCTAACCTTCGGCTCTTGGCGGTAGCCAGGTACTTGCTGGCCCCCACTGCTGCCCGGCCCGTACTGGCCGCGCACCACGCGCTCGGCTACCTCACGCGGGTCTAGCGGCTTGATCGAGCGGAATATCTTCACCTTCTCATCACGGATCGCGTCGGCCTCAAAGTCGCTGGGCGGCTCCATCGCGGTCAGGGCAAGCTGCTGCATCAGGTGGTTTTGTACCATATCGCGCAGTGCGCCTGCCCCTTCGTAGTAGCCAGCCCGCTCCTCTACCCCCAGCGACTCGGCAACGGTGATCTGCACACTCTCAACGTAGCGGCGGTTCCAGATAGGCTCGAAGATCGTGTTGGCGAAGCGGAAGACGAGGATGTTCTGCACCGTCTCCTTACCCAGGTAGTGGTCGATACGGTAGGTCTGGCTCTCGTCAAAGACCTCATGCACCTTGCTGTTGAGGTGGCGGGCCGTTGGCAGGTCAGTGCCGAACGGCTTCTCGATGATGATCCGCGTCCAACCACTACCCGCCCAGTTCTGGCGGGCGATGCCAGCCGCCCCAATGTTGGCGATGATCTCCTCGTAGGTAGAGGGAGGAGTGGAGAGGTAGAAGACACGGTTGCCGCCCGTATTACGCTCGCGGTCAAGGTCACTGAGCAGGCTGGCTAGGGTCTCAAAGGCGCGCTCGTCGTTAAAGTCGCCTTGCACATAGTGCATCCCTTGCAAGATCGACTCCCAGGTACCCGGCTCCAGAGGGCGGCGAGAGAACTGCTTGATCGCCTCCTCCATCTCGGCCCGAAACTGCTCGTCGGTATAAGGCCGCCGCCCAAAGCCAACGATAGAGAAGCCGGGTGGCAGCAGGCGATCCACCGCCAGGTTGTAGAGCGCGGGGATCAGTTTGCGGTGGGCCAGGTCACCCGTCACGCCAAAGATCACCATCGCGCACGGTTCGGGCGTGCGTTGCAGACGCATCCCTTCCCACAGTGGGTTACTGGCTAGCTGTTCTTCAAGCAGCCCTGCCGCATTCAGCGTGGTCATCTAGCAAACTCCCTCCTTCATGGCGCCGTCAAGATTGAGAACGGAAGTCCGCACCACAGTGTGCGCTCGTAGCATGATGCCAATCTTGGTTGGTTCAGCTTACCACCGCTGATTTGATTGGGCATTTTGTGTGCCAGAAGTAGGAAATAGGAAAAAGGTTAAGGATAGCGGGTGAGGGAGGAAAAGAGGGGGCTGGTAGCAGCGCAAACCGCTTAACACATCAAACCTCCCATCTCTTGTACGCTCCTTTAGCTCTGCTCCTTAGCTGCGCCACCGTCCAGGGTTGCCGGGGCGTGGCGTTCCTCAACGAACTGACCGCTCTCGTTCATCACCGCGTGGCCGCCAAACTGGTTGCGTAGGGCTGACAACACCTTTGCGGAGAACGACTCCGGCTGGCGGCTGCTGAAGCGGGCCATCAGGCTGAGGGTGATGATCGGGGCGGGTACGTCCTCGTCAATCGCTGCCTGCACCGTCCAGCGGCCCTCGCCGGAGTCTGGGACGAAGCCCTTGATCTCGGTCAGGTCGGTACCATACTGGTAGAAGGCGCGCTCAGCCAGTTCCAGCAGCCAGGAGCGTACTACGCTGCCGTTGTTCCAGAGGCGGGCGATCTGATAGAGGTCGAAGTCCGCGCCGTAATCCCGCGACTGCTTAAGAATCTCGAAGCCCTCACCGTACGCCTGCATCATGCCATACTCAATGCCGTTATGCACCATCTTGACGAAGTGGCCCGCGCCGTGCAGCCCCATATAGCCGTAGCCGTTCTCTGGGGCCAGCGTCTTGAAGATCGGCTCGAAGTGGTCGAACATCTCCTTCTCGCCGCCGACCATGGTGGCGTAGCCGATTTGTAGTCCCCACACGCCGCCGCTCACGCCCGCGTCCATGTAGTGCAGGCCAGCAGCCTCTACCCGCACTTTGCGCGTGATGCTGTCGCGGAAGTTGGAGTTGCCACCGTCCAGGATGGTGTCTCCCTTGCTGAGTAGAGGGATCAGTGCGTCGATCTGGTCGTCCACCGGCTTGCCGCTCGGCACCATGATCCAGAGCAGCTTCGGCCCCTCCTTGAGGCTACCGACCAGTTCCTCCAGGGTGCGGGTAGCGGTGATCTCTGGGTGTTGGCTGCTGATCCCCTCGGTGACGCTGTAGGTGCGGTTGAAGGCGTAGACCTTGTGGCCGCCTTGCGCCAGGCGCACAACCATGTTGCCGCCCATTTTGCCCAGGCCGATAAATCCAATCTCCATTGCTTTAACTCTCCTCCTCGCGGTGGCGATCCATTGATGTCGATCTGCTGAAGTATAGCACGAAAGCGCGCCCTGCGGCTGGTGGCTCCCCGCCACCGTTCTTGCTAGCATGGCACGTGCCAGCCCACGGCCCAGCCTCTATAACTGCCCTATTCTACCACAAAGCGGCTCTATCCGCATAGACTCCGATCAAATGTGCGCGTTTGCGCGGGTGACTAGCCTGAACCTGAGCAGCTACCTTCTACAAGTCAGTTGACAAATACAAGAAGCGCGCTATAGTGAAGCTGGATGTGTAGCAAAGATGCTACGGTGGTGTGTAGTATCTTGAGCAAGCCGCAAGGAGACAAGAAGATGAGCATTCGCGTAGACGTGTATCTGGTCCTCAACCGCAACATCACCCTCGAACTAAACAGTTCCGCCGTAGATGGTGCCTGGCTGATCGCCCCACCCGCCGAGATCAGCTACAGCAAGGAAGGCGTAGGCGATGTGGGTAGCCCACCCAGCGTGACCTTCACCATCGGCTGATCTATGTAGCGGCCAGGGCGTAGGCCACCGCCTGC
>Ga0123337_10001073_pt1 | contig 37886 bp, 29 predicted proteins | sample frozenSSSSmetaG_FD_89792 | JGI IMG/M metagenome (GOLD analysis project Ga0123337, IMG submission 89792) | Glacier valley bacterial and archeal communities from Borup Fiord, Nunavut, Canada, to study Microbial Dark Matter (Phase II) -... | ecosystem: Environmental > Aquatic > Freshwater > Ice >...
GCGGCCGCAATCACGTTCCGAATTTTTGCAACGTCAGCCGCAGCGACGGTGTAGGCCGGCTGGCCGTTTTGTGTCGTCGTTGCGGTCGGCACGTCGACCAAGACCGCAACGCTCGTGCGCGTGACTTTGCCCGGCGCATCGATGTGCTTACGATTTTCTTCGGTGATTTCGTAGTTGACGGTATTCTTCGAGCGGTTGTAGCGGCCGTTTTGCTGCGCCCCGGTGACGCCTTGATACGTCGGGACGGAGTTGGTCGTGGTTGCCGGCACGCCTTGCGCGGCGATGCGCGGCGGGTTCGTGCCGTTGTACGACTCGCGTTCGTTTTGCTGCGAACGAACGGTGCCTTGCGGCGCGTAGCTCTTCGTCTCGGTTTGGTTGGCGTCGAAATTCATGTCCGTGCTAACGCGAACCGCGGAGCGTTTGCTCCCGATCGACGCATCGAGCAGGCCTTGGATGTTCGACTGCAAGTTCGACTCGTAGCGTTGTTTTGCCACCAGTTGATCTTGCGTCATCTTGAGGGCGCTGGCTTGTGCGACCATTGCGTCGCTGCCCGGTTGCGCTGCCGGAGTCAAAATGTTGCCGTCGGCATTGACGATCGTGACGTTCTCAGGCTTCAAGCCTTCGACTGCCCCCGCAACCAATTGCGTGATCCCGCGAACTTCATCGGGAGTCAGCGACATGCCGGGCTTCATCTTGATCGAAACGGACGCCGTCGTCGGCTGTTGCGTTGTCGAGTAGAGTGAGTTCTCCGGCGAGGCGATGTGCACGCGCGCCGATTCGACTTGCGTCAGTCCGCCGATTGTGCGCTGCAATTCGCCTTCGTTTGCGCGCGTCTTGGCGATCTTTTCCTGGAAGTCGGTCATGCCGAGATTCGTGCGATCGAACAACTCGTAGCCCGTACCGCCGCCCTTGACGACGCCGGCTCCAGCAAGCGCGACTCGCTCTTCGGCGACTTTCTCAGCTGGAATCGAGATCGTGCTGGATCCCGAGTCGCCGGTTGTGGTGCGATACGGGATGTTGGCGTCTTTGAGCTTCGCGATCACGCCCGCGGCGTCGTCCGCCGCAAGGTTCGCAAAGAGCACCTGATAGTCAGGTGGTCGGAACGCATTGATCGCAAAGAAGCCGCCCGCGCCGAGCAACACGGCAAGAACACCGATTGCTAAGATTCGGTTCGTGCGGTTTTGCGAGGCCCAAAGCTGCTGAACTTGTTCGGACAACCCACTGAGGGTCGTAGTAAAGCGATCCAAATGCCACCTTTGCGACGATGCCTAACGGGGGACGTTCGTGCGTGGGGTTGGCCGACCGTGGCCTTCGAGTGCTGCCGGACATCCTTGTTCGGCGGTCTTTTCATTTTATCGGCTATCCGTTACGACTTCCTTAAGGGGGTTGTCGCCGGGATGCGAATGCGAGCCCCATCACGTTGCGAATGCCGAGCGTTCGGGTCCGACGGACACGGCCGCGACTGGCACGCCGATTGCTTCGCCAAGCAACCGGACATATGCTTGCGCATTCGGGGGAAGGTCGCGAATGTGACGGACGTTGCGGATATCTTCCTGCCAGCCGGGAAGCGTTTCCATTTCCAGCTCGATCGGTTGGGCGTCAACCGCGCTCATGCCGATCGGAGCGCCGTCGCGACGATAGCCGCGAACGATTTTGAGCTCGTCGAATCCGGAAAGCACGTCGAGCTTCGTGATGACGACCTCGGTAAGACCGTTGATCCGACCGGCGTAGCGGGCGGCAACTGCGTCGAACCAACCGCAGCGTCGCGGCCGACCCGTGACGACACCGAACTCTTTTCCAGCTGTGCGTAAGCGCTCGCCCGTCGCGTCATGCAATTCAGAGGGGAATGGGCCACCTCCGACTCGCGTGCAGTAGGCTTTTGCGATGCCGATGGTTTTTCGCACCGCCGTCGGGCCGACGCCAAGACCGATACAGGCGCCGCCGGCGATCGTATGGGAACTCGTCACATACGGATACGTCCCAAACCCAACATCTAAAAGCGTGCCTTGCGCGCCCTCCGCGAGGATCGACTCGCCGCGTTCGCGCGCATCGTGGATGTAGGCGACACCATCGACGATATGCGAACCGATCGCTTTCCCAAACGCGAGGGCTTCCCCGATGATGTCTTCCTCACGCGGGAGCGACTCGACACCGGCAAAGAGCGGGCGGCGCGCGAGCAGCGCGGTGCGCACTTTGCTTGCCAGCGTTTCAGGCCGCGCCAAGTCGCCGAACGTGATCCCGAGTCGCCCCGCTTTATCGACGTACGCCGGGCCGATGCCGCGCCCCGTCGTCCCAATTTTCGCATCTCCACGCTGGGCTTCCGAGAGCCGATCGAGGGCCGCGTGATACGGGAAGACGATGTGTGCGCGATCGGAAATCGAAATCCGTGAGACGTCGATACCGAGCGACCGAAGCGTTGTCAACTCCTCGGTGAGGCCGGTGAGACTGACGACAGCACCGCTGCCGATGAAAAGCTTCGTCTTCTCTTGCAGTACGCCGGAGGGGACGATTCGCAAGGCGAGTTTCTGATCGCCGACTTCGATCGAGTGTCCGGCATTATCGCCGCCGCCAAAACGCGCGATGATGTCGTAGTCGCGCGCGTAGAGATCCACCACGCGGCCTTTGCCCTCATCACCCCATTGAATGCCGACGATGATATCGAGTGGAGCGGCCACTAATCGCCCCGGAATTCGAGGTCGGAGGTCGTGCCCGTCGGAAGCGGTGCGACGCCACCAAACGACGTCATGACGTACTCGCTAAAGAGCGCGTTCGGCCAACCGAAATCGACCCGCGTGAATTTGAGCGGATCGTCCGGATTGAAGGCTTCATGCAAGAGATGATCGCCGGGATCGGAGGCGAGCAGCTGCGCGAGCACGTCCTTCCGCTCGGCATCGCTCGTCGAGGTCATGCCTTGCATGATGAGGGCGAGCGGCCAAACCCAGCCGTCGCTCGTATGCTGACTGCCGATTCCGCGCGCGAACTTGCCGACGTAGTACGTCGGATTGTCTTTTGAAAGCAAAAACTTGCGCGTATTTTTGTAGACCAAACTCGTCGCTTTCGTATACCCGATGTACGGGGCGGACAGCAGCGAGGGGATATTGGCATCATCCGCGATCACCGCATTGCCGAGGCCATCGACCTCATAGGCGTAGACGTAGCCGTAATTCGGTGTAAAGACTTCGCCGAAGGTTTGAATGCCGGTCTGCACTTCATCGCGCAAGCCGCTCGCGCGGTGAGATTTGACGAGATTATGATAGACATCGCGCTCGATCTCTTCGAGATCGCCGAGCGCGACGACGGCCATCATCTCCGAGGGGATGAGGAAATTGTACTTGCAGGCGTCATCCGAGGGCCGAAAACCGCTCCAAATCATGCCCGTGTATCTCACCGGATTGCCGCGCTGGCCGTTCGGCAATTCTTTGTGCACGTATTTCGAATTCTTGGCGTGGTCCTGCTCGCGTTCCATCGTCTCCAGCGCGCGATCGAGGCCGAGCGAAAAGTCGCCGGTGAAGATCGAACTATCGCCGGTTTGCTTCCAATAGGTCCACGCAAGCACGATTGGGTAGGCGAGCGAGTCGAGTTCGAATTTCTGTTCCCAGACGCGGTAGTCGATCGTAAACGCGTTCGCATACGGATCGACTTGCAAATACTTGCCTTCGCGGGCGATGATGCCGCGCAGCAGGTTCGCGACGGCAAGATCGGTCTTCGCATAAAAAAGATAGGGACGTACTTGCGCGCTTGCATCGCGCAGCCATTCGGCCGGGATGTCACCCGTTTTGACGTACGCGGTTCCATCCGGCGCGATCGTCGCTTGGCGGCTCGTATTGAGCAGCGCCGCGCGGTACATCGCTTGCAGATTCGGATTCGTATTCTGATACGCGGCAGCCGCTTTCGCGATCGTTTCGAGTTCGACGGCGGAGCCCGCAGTCGGAAGTACGAGTACGGCAGAGGCGAGCGCCCATGCACTGACCCGCGCGAAGAAAGAGCGCATGGAAAGCCTTCTTTTATCGTGCACGAACGGTTGTCCTAGTGCGCTCACGCACGCGGCCGTTCCCGAGCGACGAGCAGATCGGGCGATTCGCGATAGCGGCCATGATAATCCAACCCGTAGCCGACCACGAAATCGTCGGGAATGACAAAGCCGCGAAACGCGAGCGCGCGTTCGGCAAGGCGCCTCTGTGGTCGATCCAGGAGCGTTGCGACGGCAAGCGATGCCGGGCGGCGCGCGCCAAGCGTCGCCGTTCTATAGGCAAGCGTCATTCCGGTGTCGATCACGTCCTCAACGATGATGCAGTGCCGCCCTTCGATCGGACGTGAGAGGTGGCTTGTAAATCGAACGCTTAGACCGCGGGTGCGGTCGGAACGATCCTCGGTAAACGAGGAAAGTCCGAGAAAATCGAATTCGGCGGGAATGCGAATCGCCCGCGCAAGATCGGCAAGAAAGATCACCGATGAGGTGAGTACGCCGATCAAAAGTGGATTGCGCCCGACGTAGGCGCGATCGATTTCGGCTCCAAGCTACGCGACGCGCTCGCGCAACCGATCGGCTGAAATGTAGACGGTCGTCGGGAAATTCACGCAGGCGGCTCCGCTCCAAAACGCGCGTCGAGGCGGGGCACATCACGCCGGCCGAAGAGTTCGATCCTCACGAATGGATCGCGTTCTTGCAAGCGCCGAACCTTCCGGTTTTTCTTGGTCGTAAGCGACGGTTTCATCGTGGTTACTTTCACGTAACGATCGTAATCGAATGCGGTCGTCGATGAGGAGTCGCGCGCACTCCGCTTCGCTTGCATGCGCGTACGCTGCCTCAGTCGTACGCCTCGACCGCAAAAGCCGCTTGCGCGTGAACGCGCAGCGTCCGGTAGATGAGGGATGTCGGAAATCCGAGTCGCTCGAGCGCACGTGCCGCCGAGGGATAACTCAGGGCGGGTTTCGTGCGGACCAGCTTTGCATAGGCGGTTGCGATCCGGGCGTCTTCGTCGTGCGATGCCTTGGCGACGGAAACGGACGCCGAGTCACGATCGATCCCGCGCTTGACGAGATCGGCGATCAAACGGGCGTTACCGACCGCTTTGCGCGCGCCCTCGACGTACAGCGATGCGAAGAGCTTGTCGTCGAGATAGCCAAAGCGTTTGCACGCATCGACGGCCTCGGCGATTGCGTCGTCTTCGTACCCTTTGCGTTCGAGCTTCGTCCAGAGTTGCGATTCCGTCAGCCGCCGAACGGCGAGCATCCGCAGCGCGGTCGCGCGCGCCTTGCGGCGCACGCTCTCCTCACTCATCGCGTGCTAGTCGTCGTCGCTCGGAGTTCCGACCGCAACGGGCTTCGCGTGTCCGTTCGTCGAGTTTGCACTCTTGAGCGCCGTGCGGATCTTGTCTTCGATCTCGAGCGCGAGATCGCCATGTTCTTCCAAATAGACTTTGGCATTTTCGCGACCCTGACCGATGCGCGTCTCACCGTAGGTCCACCACGAACCGCTCTTGCCAACGATGTTGCGTTCGAGCGCGACATCGAGGATCGAACCCATCTTCGAAATACCGCGGCCGTAGGTGATGTCGAACTCCGCTTGACGGAACGGCGGGGCGACTTTGTTCTTGACGACTTTGACACGGGTTCGCGTACCGACGACGTCGGTACCGATCTTGATCTGTTCGAGCTTGCGTACATCCAAACGAACCGAGGCGTAGAACTTGAGCGCGCGTCCGCCCGAGGTCGTCTCGGGGCTGCCGAACATCACGCCGACCTTTTCACGCAACTGATTGATGAAGATCATCACGCACTTGGAGCGCGAAATCGCGGCGGTGAGTTTACGCAGCGCCTGCGACATGAGGCGCGCTTGCAGGCCAACGTGCGTATCGCCCATGTCGCCTTCGAGTTCGGCCTTGGTGACGAGCGCGGCGACCGAGTCGAGCACCACCACGTCGACCGCATTCGAGCGGACGAGCATTTCGGCGATGTCGAGTGCTTGTTCGCCGGTATCGGGCTGCGAGACGAGCAAATGGTCGAGATCCACACCGAGTGCCGCTGCGTACGTCGGATCGAGGGCGTGCTCGACGTCGATGAAGGCCGCCGTACCGCCGGCCTTTTGCGCCTCGGCGATCACGTGCAAAGCGAGCGTCGTCTTACCGGATGATTCGGGGCCGTAGATTTCGACCACGCGGCCGCGCGGTAAACCGCCGACACCGAGCGCAAGATCGAGTGCGATCGAGCCCGTGGAGACGACGTCGTACGCCATCCGTTCTTGCAGCTCGCCCATCTTCATGATCGAGCCTTTGCCGAATTGCCGCTCGATTTGTGCGAGTGCGTTCGTAAGGGCTACCGAGCGTTCGTCTTGCGCCATATCAGCTTTAATTCTCCGTGTGCAATGCAGTAGTTGTGGAACGCGATGAATGTACGGACCAAGAGTGCCAGCGTCGTGGCATTATGTTGAAGCGGGTACGCGCTCGAAGAGCGCATCGGTGAATTGCGCGGGGTCGAAGGGTTGCAACGCGTCGGCCGTTTCGCCGAGGCCGATAAATTTGATCGGGACGACCAAGTTGTCGACGATGGCGACGAGCACGCCGCCTTTGGCCGTCGAGTCGAGTTTCGTGACGACGACCCCGGTGAGTTTCGTTGCTTCATGGAACAGCTTCGCTTGCGAGATCGCATTTTGGCCGGTCGTGCCGTCGACCACGAGCAGCGTTTCTTGCGGTGCCGTCCCCGTCTCGCGTTCGATGATGCGCCGCATCTTTTTGAGCTCTTCCATCAAATTGGTTTTGGTTTGCAGCCGGCCGGCCGTATCGACCAGCACGACGTCGACGCCGCGCGCCTTGGCTGCGGCCATGCCGTCGAAGACGACCGACGAGGGATCGGCGCCTTCGCGACCGCGGACGAATTCCGCGCCGCTGCGCTGCGCCCAAATCTCGAGCTGCTCGGCGGCTGCCGCGCGAAACGTATCGGCCGCAACCACCATCACGCGTTTGCCTTGCGCGCGCAAGAGCGTCGCGAGCTTCCCGATCGTCGTCGTCTTCCCACTGCCGTTGACACCGACGACCAGCACGACGCTGGGCTTGGGACCGATCGTCAATCCGGCGTTGGGCAGCGTGAGGAAACGCTGAACGTCTTTCTTGAAGCGCGCGATCGCCTGATCGGAGCGCCCCCATAGCTCTTGATGCTGCACGACTTTGAGACCGGTGATGATCTTCTCGGCCGTCGGTACGCCAAAATCGGCGGCAATCAAAATCTCTTCGAGTTCATCGTAAAACTCACGATCGAGCGGCCGCCGGGCGAGCGCCAATTCCTCGACCGCCGCGAGCGATTCGCGGGATCGGGTGAGGCTCGAACGGAGTTTTGTAAACCAGCTCATCAGATTCCCATCATATCGTGGCAGACGCGGGGGCGTCCACAAGATGTAGTGTTCCGAACGCTGGGATCGAACTCCTGTTCGACTGGGCGGTGGGAGCCTTAGCTCCGGGCGGCTTCGGCGTCGACCGCGTAGACGAACGCCAGCACCTCGGCGACGACGGCATACAGCTCGCGCGGAATCGCGGTCCCGACATCGAGCCGGGCGAGCGCCTCGACGAGTCCGGCATCTTCGTGGACCTGGACTCCGTGCTCGCGCGCTAGCCGCACGATCTCATCGGCGGCAAGCCCGCGGCCGACCGCGACGATCTCCGGCGGCTCGCTCCCGAGCGGGTCGTAGTGGAGGGCGGCTGCGGCACTTCGCGGCACGGCTTTGCGCGTGTCGTAAAACTTCTCGTTGCTCACGCGATTTTGTCCACGTCGTGCGGCTCGTCCGGCGCGGGTACACTTTCGCTTGCGTCGGCGCTGGCCATTCGCTCGGGCTGAGCGAGCCGATCCGCGCGCGGCGCAACGCCCGATTCGATCGAGCTGACGTTGTAACGCAGCGACTCGAGCCGATCTTTCAGACGCGCGAGAGCGCCGCCGAAGGTCTTTGCGGCGAGTTCGGCTTCCGTATGAACGCCGACGTTGACGGCGCGACCGACGGTCCGCAGATCGATCGTTACGGTGCCGAGATGCTTGGTCGTAAGGATGAAGGCGATATGAAAGTTGTCGCCGTCGATGGCGTGCGCGGCATCATCGGGACGGTTTCGATCGATCGTTACGTGAGCGAGTGCATCGGGGTGTACGAGCGGGAGCGGAATCGTAAAGGTCACTTGCTGCGGCGACTGCGCGAGCGCGCTTGCGACATCGAGTTGCACGCCGGTGATCGCGGCGAGTACCGTTTGCGCCGCCGGCGTTGCCGCACCGCTCGGTGCGACGGCGATGAGCGATTGCAGCGTCGACTTGAGGTCGTGTTCGTGTGCGGCCTGTGCAATGAGCGTCTGTGCAGCGGCGAGCGGCTGCACAGACGCTCCGGGCGCGACGGGTGCCGCGGCGACGAGCGCGCTTTGAGCGGTCGTCGTGCCCTCGGAGGCGCCGTTGTTCGAAACCGTCGCTTGCGCGGCGGGGGCGTTCGCCCCGCCCGGCGTCGGTGTCGGCGTCGCGCCCGGCTCGGCTTGCGCGAGATACGACTGCAAGAGCGTGGCGAGTTTCGGTTCGCCGCCGTCGACGACGTGCGAAACGTACGCGGCAATTTGCGATGCCAAGGTCGGTGATTGCGGATCGAGGCGTCCGATGAAGCCGACGATCGTGCGCAACGTGGCGACGCGCGGATCGCTGCGGCCATCGGGTAACGCGCGTTCGAGCGCGGCAAGCGCGGCCGGCACGCGGTGCGGTGCTTGGAGTGCGAGCGTCGCCGAGGCGAGATTCGTTTGCGTGACCGGAACGCGCAATGCGCGCAAGAGGACGGCGGGATCGCGAAAGGCCGCAGCGGTGATCGCACTCGTCGATTGCGCCGTCGGCGCGATCGCCGCGCGCACGGCGGCGGCCGGTGCGGCGAGCGGCGGAACGGCGCGGCCCGGAGCACGCGTCGAATCCGGAATCGCCGCGTCGCCACGGGTTCGGATCGGCACGGGATTTTCGATCGGGCGACGTGCCTGCAGCGGCGCTTGCGGCGAGATGGTCGAGAAGCGGGAATTGGCCGAGGCGAAACCCTGACCGATGGGCTTCGGCGAACCCGGCGTAATTCGCGGCGGCTCGCCTGCGGCGGTTCCCGATGGCCGGACGAACGGTGGCGCGACGAACGCACTCGGACGCGCGACGGGAACGCTCGGCGGCGGTACGAAGCGCGGCGCGATCGGCGGCGTCACGACCGCTCGCACGGGCGGCGGGGTGACGGGCGGGGCCGAGGCGGCACGAAGCGCGGCGATTCGCGCTTCGATCGGTTCCGGCGGCGCGAGTCGTGCAGCGATATCGGCCGGTCGGCCGGTGGCCGACCGTACACCTAGCGCCGTTTCCGGCGACGACGGCGCCCCACGCGTCTCCGCAACCGCCGCGTCGACCAGCGGGCGGCCGGCGCTTTGCGCGAGCTGCCCGGTCCCGCTCTGCGTCGGTGGACTCGCCGTCGCCGAGGTCCCCGTTGCAGCGGTCGGTTGACCGGGCGTGCTCGCGGGCGAAGGCCCCGCCGTGTCGACGACTGCCCGGATCACCGATGCGGCGACGAACACCGACACCGGGGGCGCCATTGGCGGGTCGACGGCGGCGGCCGGTGGCGCCAAATTCGCTGCGGCGCCCGAGGCGGATAGCGTCGCGGGCGGAGAGGTGCCCGGCGCAACGGGCGAAGGCGTCGCCGTGCCTGCCGACGGCGCGCTCGCCGCGGGAGCGCCGGGCTCGCCTTCGGGAGCGGGCACGATCTGCAGATTGATATGACCGTCCTCGAAGCCGGTCACTTGCACGTAAATGACGTCGCCCGGCTTGAGATCGGGCGGTAACGATGCCGCAACGCGCTGGCCGACGATCTGCACGAGGTCGGTGAGCCCGTTGCTCTTGAGCACGACGGCGCGCGCGGTACTGCCGACGTCGAGCAGGCCTTTGAGCGCTTCGGCATCGGCGGCCAAGGCCGCGATCTCCGCATCGATCGCGGCCGCGACTTGCGCCGATGCGTTCGCGCTGCTAAGCGCGTCCAAGCCTGCCATCGCTAGGCCGTGAAGTCGATGATGTGTTCGCCCTCGCCATCACCCGCCGCTTCGTGAATGACCTCATCGAAGGGTTCGCCGGGCTGGCGCTGACGTTTCTTTCGCTCGGGTGTCTCTCCATCGCGGTCGGGTCGTGCGTCGACCCGGTTGCCGCTTGCGTTGCCGGTATCTTGAACGCGCTCTTGACGCTCTTGAACGGCGGCGGCGAATGCGGCCTGGAGCGCGACCTGCGAGGCGTGCGGCGCTTCTTCAGCCCGTGCGACCACCGGTGCGGTTTGCGTCGCTTGATAGATCGATGCTTGAATATCGGCCGGGCGGATAGACATCCTTGCCTCCTACGGCGCGCCCACTCCGGATTCGGGCGTCTTACGAAGATACTTCTGCTTCACGTTCGGATCGCCCTCACGATAACCCAAATCCGCGGTCAAATTGCGTAATTTCGAGCGCAGATGGATCACCGCTTGAGCGTGAATTTGCGAAACACGCGATTCTGAGACGTTCAGGGCGCTCTTGATTTCTTTGAGCGTGAGCCCCTCGAAGTAGTACAGGGAGATGACGGTGCGTTCTTGCGGCGGGAGTTCGTCGACGGCTCGGACGAGGGCGGCCTTGATCTCCCGGGTCTCGACCGCGCTCGTGACGTCGTTTTCGCTGTCGCGCAGCGTGTCGAGGAGCGGGATCTCGTAGCCTTTTTCGTTCGGGAGAAATTCCTCGAGCGAGAGGACCGACGTACCGCGTATCTTCTGCATGAGCGTGTCGAGCTCTTTGACCGAGAGGCCCATTCGCTCGGCCACTTCGTCTTCCGTTGCAGCCCGCCCGAGTTGCACTTCGAGTTCCTGATACACGCGTTCGAGTTCGCGCGCACGCTGACGGACCGCCCGCGGGACCCAGTCGAGCGCGCGTAGCGCATCGAGGATCGCGCCGTTGATGCGCGTGATCGCGTAGGTCTCGAATTTCACGCCCCGATCGTCGTCGTACTTCTCGATCGCATCGATCAAACCGAGAATACCGTCGTTGATCAAATCGTTGATCTCGACGTTGGGCGGCAGATTAATAGAAATGCGCCCGGCAACATACTTCACCAAGTGAAGATACTTGTGGACGATCTCTTCACGCGTTAGTTCGTGTCCGCTGATAACGTAGCGGGCCGTTTCACCAGGTAGCTTCACGGGCGGTCACCCCCTTCGTGCGCGTCGTCCCGACCACCTAGACGATAGGCGCCGATGCCCCGGTCAATTCGCAAAGAGTTCGTGCGACCTCGCCCAGCGGCACGACGCGATCGACGAGTCCGGCGACGGCGGCCGCTCGCGGCATACCATACACGACCGAGCTTGCCTCGTCTTGTCCCACGACGTATCCGCCCAGATTTTTAAGAACGCGTAAACCCTCGACCCCGTCGTGACCCATCCCGGTGAGTATTACGCCGAGCGCGCCGGCACCGAACGTCTCGCCGACGGCCGCAGACATCACATCGACGCTTGGGACGTGAAGCGATTTTCCGGTGTCGGCGGCGAGTACGATCTCGACACCGCCTGCGACGCGCCGCAAACGCAACTGCTGACCGGCCGGCGCTACGTACGCCGTTCCCCCGCGCAAGATCGCGCCGTTCTCTGCTTCGACGACGTCGATCTTGCTCGCGCTATTGAGTCGCTCGGAGAGCGGCCGGGTGAACCCGGGCGGCATGTGCTGCACGATGACGATCGGGATCGGAAAATCTTTGGGCAGCTTCGGGATGATTTGCGAGAGCGCGACGGGGCCGCCGGTCGACGTCCCGAGCGCAACGCACTCGAATTTTGCCGTACGCGGCAGCGCCGGTCGCGGGGCAGCGGTCGGTGCGCTCGGTTGAGGCGGCGCAGGCGGAGCCGCCGCCAACGTTGGCGGCCGCGCGCTCGGAATCGTCTTGCCCCGATTGGCGCGCAGATAGGCGGTACGCGTTCCGAAGTGACGGATTTTTTCGACCAGTTCGCGCTGAACTTTGAGGATGTCGATGAATGCCGAATCGGGCTTCGGGATGAAGTCGACGGCGCCGATTTCCAGCGCTTGCAACGTCGTCTCCGCGCCTTCGCGCGTGAGCGAACTGATCATGATGATCGGCGGACCGTTGCGACTGGTAAGCGTACGCGCGGCCTCCAGTCCGCCCATACCCGGCATCTCGACGTCCATCGTGATCACGTCGGGTTTGAGCAGCGCGGCTTTCTCGACGCCTTCTTCTCCGCTCGTCGCCGTTGCGATCACTTTGAGATCGGGTTCGGCCTCGCACATCTTCTGAATGGCCCGGCGCATGAACGCCGAGTCATCGACCACCAGGACATGAATCTCGACGCTCACGCGCGCACGCCCGCGGTTGCGGTCGCGCGCACGCCCGCGGTTGCCTTCGCGCGCACGCGATACACGATGGTTTCCGGCTGCACGATCGGCTCGAACACGTCGGTGAGGTGAAAGAGCGACTCCGCGTGACCCAAGAACAGATACCCTCCGGGACGCAGCGCTTTGGCAAACGCTTCGACGACGCGTTTCTGCGTCGGTTTGTCGAAATAAATGAGCACGTTGCGGCAGAAGATCGCATCGAGCGGCCCTTGCGCGGCGATCGCGTTTTCATCCATCAAGTTGAGCGTCGAAAACGACACCATCTTGCGAATTTTTTCACTCAAGAGAAATCCGTCGCCCATCGGGCTGAAGTATTTCTGAATCATCGCCGGCTCGGTTGCGCGAAACGACAGCGCGCGGTAGAAGCCTTTTTGGCACAGATCCAGGACCCGCTGCGAGATGTCGGTTGCCTTGAGCGAGATCATGCTCTCGGCGATGCGGCCGCTCTCGAGCAGCGTCATCGCAAGCGAATACGGTTCCTCACCCGACGAACAGGCCGCCGACCACAGGCGCAAGCGCGGCGAGTGGGCTTGCAGTTCGGTCAGAATATCGCCGACGAGCGAACGCAATTGCGCGCGTTCGCGAAAGAAATACGTCTCGTTGTTCGAGAGAACGGAGGCGAGTTCCAGCCATTCCGCTTCGCGCTGCGGATTCGATTGCAGAAACTGCACGTAGGAGCGATAGCCGTCGAGTCCGCGTTTGACGAGACGCGTCTGCAGGCGCGAGAGCAGCAAAAATTGTTTTGCGTCGTCGTAGTAGATTCCGAACCGCGCGCGGATCAGATCGCGAATCGCGCGGAAGTCTTCGGCTGTGATCTCGAATGTCGACACGCAGCGGGCTTACGAATAACGAATGCGCGGGTTTGCCGCAGCATAGAGAAGATCGACGATCGTGTTGACGAGCACGAACACCGCAGCAAAGAGGAGCATGCAGCCGTTGATGAGCGGCATGTCGCGATTGGAAATGGCATCGAAAGCCAGGCGACCGACGCCGGGCCAGGCAAAAATCGATTCGGTGAGCACCGCTCCACCGAGCAAAAGGCCCATCTGCAGACCGACGATCGTGATGATCGGAATGAGCGCGTTGCGCAGGGCGTGGCGCACGACGACGACGCGCTCGCTCAGCCCTTTGGCGCGGGCCGTTCGAATGTAGTCGCTGGCGAGCACCTCGAGCATACCGCTGCGCGTGATTTTCGCAACGATGGCAAGCGGAATCGTCCCGAGCGTGAGCGCAGGCAAGACGAGGTGCCAGAGAGCGTCGGCCGCCGCCCGGCCGTTTCCGGCCAAAAGAGAATCGAGTACCACCAAATGGGTCTTCGGCGGAATGACGTAGGCAAGTGAGATCCGGCCGCTGATCGGAAAGAGATTCAGACCGATGTGGCCGGGCAGTACGGCAAGCAGGTAAACGAGCATCCAGCCGAGCCAAAACACCGGGATCGACACGCCGACGAGGACCAGGCTCATCGTGACGGCATCCGTCACCGAGCGATGCCGAACGGCCGCAAAGACCCCCGCCGGGATGCCGAGGAGCACGGCGACGAGCAACGCGCCGAGCGTCAGTTCGAGCGTCGCCGGGAAATACGCCGCGAGTTTCTGCACGACGGGTTGCGCGTCGACGACCGAGCGGCCCAGATCCCCATGCAACACGGCGAGCACATAGGCGCCGAGCTGCACGTAGAGCGGCTTATCCAGACCCAGTTCCCGATTGAGCGCCGCAACCTCGGCGGCGCTCGCATGCTCGCCCAAGCGGATGACGGCGGGATCGCCCGGGATCGCGTGCATGAAGAGAAAGCTGGCGATCGTGATCGTCGCGAGTACCGCGACGAAACGAACCACGCGATCGACCAGAAAACGAATCATCGAACCTTACTTACGACGCGCGCAGAGCCGCAAGTGAAAACCGGGCCGCCTGCGCGTAGAGATACATCCACTGCGCGGGTGTGAAATCATTTCGATCGTGCTGTAAAAGATTTGCAAATCGCGGCGTTGCTTCCAATTGGCGAAAAAGGACATCGAAGCGCGCGGGCTTGCGCTCCAAGAACGCCATCAATTTCTGACGATGACGCAGGCGGCCGTAAAACGCTTTTTTGACCGCGGCGACATAGAGCGGCGTCGCATCGCCGCCGCTACGCGAGCGAGCGACGGCGTCGGCCGCGAATCGCCCGGTGGTCGCCGCCTCATGGATGCCTTCACCCGTGGTTGCATCGACGAGCCCGGCAGCCGTCCCGGCGACCATCAAACCGCCCGCGCCGATCGTCGGCCGCGGCAGTCCACCATAGAGCAAATTCCCTTCGTCGCGCAGCGTGTAGGCGATGCCCGGAAAGAGTCGGGCCTGCACGGTCGGCAAGAAGGCATCGAGTTCGGCGCGCAAGTCCGCGCCGCCGATCTTTCCTTGGATGCCAAGCCCGATCGAGAGATGATCGCGTTTGGGAAACATCCAGGCGATCACCGGTCGGCCCGCGGCGCTCGCATAGTAATGCATCTCCAACGTGCGATACGTCTGCGCGCTGGCCGGCTGTGCAGGATACACGCGATACTGAAAGCAGGTGATGAGGCCCGCGCTCCACGCCGGATAGGCGAGGCGCGCATCGATCGGATCGAGTCGGGCGCTCGAACCTTGCGCGAGCAGAACGTGGCGCGCGCGCACCGACTTCCGCGTGCCCTCCGTGTAGTCGGCGTATTCGACGATATAGTCGGCGCCGTCGCGTTTGAGCGAACGGAACAGGCTGTTCGTGCGAATTTCCGCACCTTCATGACGCGCCAGGAGCGCGATCATGCCGTCGAGTTCTTCGCGCGTCGTCGTGTGTGCGGGCCCGACGGTAAAGGCATACGTCCCGCGCTTGGTCGAGAGGCTGATCGTCGGCGGATCGAGATGCACGATCGAGCGCGGCAGATCGAAATCCGAGCAAAATCCCGGCCGCAACCCGCCAGCGCACACGCGCTTCGCGCCGACGACCGGATCGCGCTCGAGTACCAGCGTCTGCACGCCCGCGCGGGCCGCTTCGCGCGCCGCCGTACCACCGGCCGGCCCGCAGCCGACGATCAAAAGCTCCGTCGATTCCATTGCGGTGCCATTCGCCCAGCCGCACATCGTCCCTTACCGGATCGTTCGCGCGCAGGACTGATTTCCACGCGAGACCAACGCTTGCGGCAAAAAGTTCCGGCACTCTGTCCGGGGCTCCCTATTAAGGATACGTGTGGACTCGACTCTCGCGATCGGACTCGGGCTATCGGCCGGCGTCCTCGCCATTTTGTATGGCGTGTATTTGATTTTCTGGGTGCTCCGGCAGCCGGCCGGCAACGAACGCATGCAAGAAATTGCGCGTGCGATTCAAGAGGGCGCGATGGCGTTCCTCAAACGGCAATATACGACCGTCGCGATCGTCGCGGCGATTCTCGCCGTCATCATCGGCATCGCTCCGGCACCACTCGGGCTCGAAGCGGCAATCGGTTTCGTCATCGGCGCGGTGCTCTCGGGCGCAGCCGGTTTCATCGGAATGATCGTCTCGGTACGCGCGAACGTGCGCACGGCGGAAGCCGCGCGCGGCGGTCTTGCGCCCGCGCTCAGCCTTGCCTTCAAAGGCGGCGCGGTGACGGGATTGCTCGTCGTTGGCCTCGGCCTCTTTGCCGTCAGCGGCTACTACGCGATCGTCATGAACATCAATGCGACGCACGCATCGCCCGAATCCGAATCGCTGGCGGCGCTGATCGGTCTTGCCTTCGGCTGTTCGCTCATCTCGGTGTTCGCGCGTCTGGGCGGCGGTATCTTCACCAAAGCCGCCGACGTCGGCGCGGATCTGGTCGGTAAGGTGGAAGCCGGTATCCCCGAAGACGATCCGCGTAACCCCGCGGTGATCGCGGACAACGTCGGCGATAACGTCGGCGACTGCGCGGGCATGGCGGCCGACTTATTCGAGACGTACGTCGTGACGACGATCGCCGCGATGTTGCTCGGCCATCTCGTGCTCGGCAAATTCCCGGGTGCCGTGACCTTTCCGCTGATTCTCGGCGCCGTCTCGATCGTCGCATCGATCGTCGGCACGTTCTTCGTGCGCATGGGCAACAACGCGCGCGGCTCGATCATGAACGCGCTCTACGCCGGACTCATCGTCGCGGGCGTCCTCTCCGCGATCATGTTTTACTTCGTCACCCGACAAGAGTTCTTGAACGATGCAACGCTTGCGAGCGGTCAGGTCATCACGGCGACGGGCGTTTTCATCTGCGCGCTCGTCGGCCTCTTCGTTACGGGCCTCCTCACCTACATCACCGAGTACTACACCGGCACGCAGTTCGGCCCGGTCAAATCGATCGCGCAAGCATCGACCACCGGCCACGCAACGAACATGATCGCGGGCCTCGCGGTCTCGATGCAAGCGACGGCACTGCCGGCGATCGTCATCGTCGTCGGCATTCTCGTTGCCTATTCGTTTGCCGGACTGTACGGCGTTGGCATCGCGGTGATGTCGATGCTCTCGATGGCCGGAATCATCGTTGCGATCGACTCGTTCGGGCCGATCACCGATAACGCCGGCGGTATCGCCGAAATGGCCGATATGCCATCCTCGGTGCGCGCTGTAACCGATCCGCTCGACGCCGTCGGCAACACGACCAAGGCCGTCACCAAAGGCTACGCGATCGGGTCGGCCGGTCTTGCCGCCGTCGTACTCTTTGCATCGTTCGTGCAAGAACTCAGCGACAAGTGCAAAGGCGACACGACCCTCGGCTGCGCGACCAATCCGATCACCTTCGGCATCGACAATCCGTACGTGCTCACCGGACTGCTCGTCGGCGGCCTCTTGCCGTATCTCTTCGCATCGCTCTCGATGGAATCGGTTGGACGTGCGGCGGGTTCGGTCGTGGAAGAGGTTCGACGCCAATTCCGCGAGATGCCCGGCATCATGACGGGCACGCAAAAGCCCGACTACGGGACGACGGTCGACATCGTGACGCGTGCCGCACTCAAAGAGATGGTGCTGCCGGCGATGATTCCGCTCGGCGTGCCCGTGCTCGTCGTGCTCCTCTCCGTCATCGGCGTCCTCAAAGGCAACGCCGGTGCGCAGATGATGGGCGGCGTTCTCGTCGGCTCGATCGTTACCGGTCTGTTCGTCGCCATCTCGATGACGAGCGGCGGCGGCGCCTGGGACAATGCCAAGAAGTATATCGAAGACGGCCATCACGGCGGTAAAGGCTCGCCCGCCCACGCGGCCGCCGTAACCGGCGATACGGTCGGCGATCCGTATAAAGACACCGCCGGTCCCGCGATCAATCCGATGATCAAGGTGCTCAACATCGTCGCACTCTTGCTCGTCGGCTTTCTCGTTCACTAAAGGTCGCGCGATCCAAGAGCAGGCGTTCCGGGAACGGTTCGCCTGCTTTTTTTCTTGTCCGACGCGACGAACGAGTACATTGCCAGTACCGTTCGGTCGAACTTTACAACCGGCGGACACGAACTTGACATCTGGCCGTGGGGACTGACTGCCGGTTGCGCAAAACATGGAAAGCATGACGGCCCATCCCGTCCCCGTGTCCTATGACCCCCGACTCGTCGCGCTTTCGATCGCGATTGCCGTTGCGGCGTCGTATACGTTTCTCGAGCTTGCCGTACGCGTGAACACGGCATCCTCGCGCGCGGGCGCCCTCTGGATCGCCTGCGGATCGTTGATGCTCGGTTGCGGAATTTGGGCGACACACTTCGTCGGCATGGCATCGTATCGGGTTCCGCTCGCGGTGCACTACGATGCGCAACTGGTCATCGCCTCATGCCTCGTGGCGATCGCGGCCGTCGCAATCGCCCTTTCCGTAACCGCACAAGCGCGCGGCGATCTTGCCACCTTCGGCGTTGCAAGTTCGATCATCGGCGGTGGAATTGCCGCCATGCACTACACGGGGATGGCGGCGATGCAGATGATGGCAGCCGAACACGACGAGCCGTGGCGCATCATCGGGACGGCGGCATTTGCAATCGGCAGCGCATATTTCGCTCTGGTCGTCGCGTTTCGTCTGCGCAGTAAGCGCGGCTGGCGCGTGATCGCCGCTCGACTGGCAGCCGCATCTCTGCTCGGCTCGGCCATCGTTGGCATGCACTACGCCGGTCTTCACGCGATCGATCTCTCGAGCGCAGTACTAGTCGCCTCATCGAGCGACATCGCGCTCCCGGCAATCGTCGGTAGCACGATGCTCGTGCTCGTCCTCGTCGTTCTGGCGATCTCCATCGGCGAACGCGGCACGCGTCGCGAGCGCTCGCGCACGAGCACGCTTGGGAGTTCGCACGAACGCGGCGGCGCCGCAGCGCTGCAACAGGCGCTCTTACCGCGCGAGCTTCCGCATGTCGAAGGGCTTGGATTCTCGACGGCTTATCTGCCGGGATCGCGCGACGAAGACGTCGGCGGAGACTGGTTCGATGCGTTTTTGCTCGATGATGGTCGCATCGCACTTTCGGTCGGCGACGTCGCCGGCCGCGGTTTGACCGCCGCCGTCACGATGAGCGTGGTGCGGCAATCGTTGCGCGCTGCAGCATACGAAGATGCCGACCCCGGTTCCGTTCTCTTCCGCGCAAATCGCCTACTCGTGCGTTCCGAATCGGCGACGATGGTCACCGCGATCTTCGGCGTCCTCGATCCGATCACACTCGAATTCCGGTATGCCTCCGCCGGGCATCCCCCGCCGCTGGTCGGAGGGTCATCGGGATCCGTCGAGCCGCTCGGGGGAATCGGTGTGCCGCTGGGCATCTTCGATGACTACGATGCAGCGACGCACGTAGCGCTGCTCGACCCCGGTGCGATTCTCGTCCTGTATACGGACGGCTTCATCGCCTACTCACGCGATGTCGTTGCGGGAGCCGCGGGCTTGCACCGTGCGATCGAAGTTGCGCACGCGCAGCAAGCAGCCGACCCCGCACGAGCGATCTACGAAGATGTTCTCTCAAAGCATCGGCGCACGGATGACGCCGCCATCATGACCGTCCAGCTCGCGCCGACGCTGAGCGAATTTGAGATCGGGCTCCCCGCGATCGGTTCGAATGCGCCCGTTGCGCGCAACGCACTGCGCCGCTACATCGATGGCGTCGCGCTCACGGCCGAGCGCCGGTTCGACCTTCTTCTGTGCGCGGGCGAGGCGATTGCAAACGCGATCGAACACGCGTATCTCGACCGCCGGCCCGGCGAATTTCGCTTGCGCGCGCGGACCATTTCGGGCGTCGCGATCATCGAGATCGAGGACGACGGAACCTGGCGCGACGCGCGCACGAACGACCGCGGACGCGGCATTCCGCTGATGCGCTCGCTGCTCGACGGCGTCGAAATCACCGAGCGAACCGGCGGCACGACGGTGCAGCTCACGATGTCGCTTCGCCGGCGACCCGTGCTCGCGTAGCAGGCTGCTAGACGAGCGCCGTCGCGCTGCGATCGAGCGCCGGGAGCGTGATCCGGAACGTGCTGCCGACGCCTTCGCGACTGGTGACCGAAATCGCCCCGCCGTGCAATTCGACGAGCATTTTACTCAAATAGAGTCCGAAACCCGTGCCCTTGATGTTCGCTTGTCGCGCGTTCGAGGCGCGTGAAAAGCGATCGAAGACGCGATCGATTTCTGCGGCGGGAATGCCGATCCCCGAATCGATCACCTCGATGACGACACTTGCGGCGCGCTGCGTGAGACGGACCGTGACCGGTTCTTTACCGGGCGAATATTTGATCGCATTGCTCAAGAGATTGTCGAAGACTTGGCGCAGCCGACGTGAATCGCCCAGCACCGTCGCGGATGGTCCGTCCAGCTTGACCTCGCGCTGCTTTCCAAAATCGTTTGCTGCATCGCGCAAGAGTTCGTGCAAATCGAGTTGCGCGCGGTCGAGCGTGACCTCGTTTCGTTCGAGCTGCGCCATGGTGAGCGTATCCGCTGCTAGCGCCGTCAAGCGCCACGCGGCGGCGGCGATGAGATCGGCCGTCTCGCCGATATCGGCGGGCGCGATGAACCCCTCTTTGAGCAATTCGGCGTAGCCGATGATGCTCGTAAGCGGGCTTCGGAAATCGTGCGCCAACATCGCGATGAGATCGCTTTTGAGTTTATCGAGTTCGGCGACGCGAAGCTGACGGTCGTGGACTTCGGAAAACAGCCGCGCGTTGTACGCTGCTAGTCGAAGATTGACGGAGAAGAGTTCGAGAGCGGCGATCTCCATCGTGCGAAACCGTTTGGGGTGTTCCGCGAGCATGGCGACGCTCGGCGATCCGCCATACGCGTCGATGGCCATCGCCATTACCGATTCATCGGTCGAGAGGACGACGTGTTGCGAGACCATGGCGGTTCCAACGAGTTCACGGCGCGCCTCCGGCAACTTTGCAACATCATCGAGTGAGAGCAAGAGCACCGGCACACCCAGCATTTGCGCGGCACTCTGACGGAAGCGTGCGAGCAAGCCACCGATTTCCAGCGTTTCCGAAAGCGAGCGCGCGCCCGCGACGACCAGCGTCAGATTCGCATTCTCGCGACGAAGCACGTCTTGCTGCTGCTCGATGCGTCGACCCATCGGATCGAGGACGAGAAAGAGCATCACACCCAGAGCCGTGATCAGCGCGATGAACGTAACGAGTTCGTCGATCTGCAAGCGACGCTGTCGGGATTCGCCATCGGCGACATAGGCATCGACGACGCGATCGAGGCTGGCAAGAATATGGAACTGATTGACGAGCAGATACCGTAAGTCGGCCGGATCCGGATGCCGCCCAAGGGCCGTCGCCGCCGCGAGCGCCCGCGCGTGCCCAAAATAGATGCGTTCCTTCTCTTCCAATCGATCGGGGGCATCGCGGTCGAGCGCGCGGACCTCCGGAGGCGGCCAATTGGGCGGGTTGAGAACCGGGTCGCCATCGCGCAACTGCGTCGCGCGCGTTTCCATTTGAGAGACGGCGTCGAGCAACAGCCCGCGTTCCCGAGCACGCACGGCCGGATCGCCCGTTGCGTCCATGACCTGCGCGAGGAGCGCGATGCGCTGGTCCCACATCCGCTGACGACCCGCGACGTTGATCGTTTGTGCGACCCGTCGGTCGTCGCCGATCAGGCGCGAGAGCAGGACGAATTGCACGAGGGCGATGATGGCGATCAGTCCGAGTGCGAGTGAATACCGCGCACGCACTATTGGCCGACCAACGCCGTGGTGACATCGCTTGGTTCGAGCGGTCGATGGAAAAGATAGCCCTGACCGAACGTGCAGCGCAAGGTGCGCAAGGCTTCGAACTGCCCTGCCGTTTCCACACCTTCGGCAACACACGACGCGCCGTACGATGCGGCAAGCTCCACCAACATGCGCACGATCGGTTCGCTTGCGAGCGCGTCGTTCGAACCACCGACGAACGAGCGGTCGATCTTGATCGCGTGAACCGGAAACTGTTGGAGGTAACGCAGCGAGGAATATCCGGTGCCGAAATCATCGATACAGAGCCGAACGCCGGTCGCCCGCAGCCGTTCGAGGGCGTTGGTCGCAAGCGCACCGCTACGCATGATCGCCGTTTCGGTAATTTCAAGCGTCAGCTCGTGGGGCCGCAGCGAGAAACGCCGCAGCAGATCGAGCACGTACGCATCGATATCGGGCTGCAAGATTTCTTGCACGGCAAGATTCACGCTCATGCCCAGACCCGGCACGATGCGCTGCCATTCCGCGAGCCGTTCGCACGATCGTGCGAGCACGAAGCGGCCGATTTTCGAGACCAGGCCGACGTCTTCGGCGACCGGGATGAACTCCAGCGGCGAGAGTCCGGCGCCGTTGTTGTAGCTGGGCCAGCGAACCAGCGCTTCCAGGCCAACGATCTTTCCGCTGCCGAGCGCAACGATCGGCTGATAGGCGATCTCGAAAGCGTCATCAGCCACGGCCGCGCGTAAGTCGCTTACGAGACTCAGCCGCTGCGTAGCGCGGGTATGCATCTGTCGATCGAAAAATGCGTGCTGCGCTCGTCCGAGCGACTTGGCATGATACATCGCGGTATCCGCATCGCGCAGCACCGCTTCCATTTCGGTGTACGCGGGTTCGACGATCGCAACGCCGATCGACGCCGTCGTATAGACGACGCGACCGTCGATATCCAGCGGCACCAGCAACGCATCGTGAATCGCATCGGCGAGCGCGTCGATCTCATCGGTCGTCGCGCGATCGCGCACGAGAATCGCAAACTCATCGCCGCCGAACCGGGCCACGACATCCAGATCCGCTACCGTTGCACGCAGGCGTTGCGCGATCGTGACCAAGAGCGCATCGCCCGCCGCGTGGCCGAGGCTGTCGTTGACCGATTTGAACTCATCGAGATCGACGAAAAACACGGCCGAGCGGAAATCTCGGCTTCGCGTATGCAGCGCTTCTTCCAGCAACCCGGCAAAATATTTGCGGTTGGGTAGCCGCGTGAGTGCATCGTGCGTCGCTTCGTACCGGAGCTTCGCTTGGCTCGCCTCGAGGAGACGCCCGCGCTCGACTTCGGCGGCGTGCGCGCGCGCGTTGGCAAGCGCGAGGCCAAGCAGATTGACGAACAGTTGAACCGAACGCATCGTCTCGTCGCTGGGGACGTTGCCATCGCGAGGACCATCGACCGAAATGTAGCCGAGCATCTCGCCGCCGCGATCGGGCAAGACGAAGACCAGCGCGTCGTTTTCGTGCCAGCGATGGGGAGCCTCGCGCGTCGCGTCCATCGGGAGATCGCCCGTATAGATCGCCCGTTCCCAGCCGAAAGCACGCTCGGTCGGGATGTAGTAGCAATCAGGATGGACTTGAAACGAGGGATCGAGCACCTCGAGAATATCGGCACGCCGCACGATCTCGTGCTGTCGTGATGCGACGACGTCGGCGGCATAGCCGAGCAGAACGCGGCGCGAAAGATCGCCGCCGGTCGCATCGGCCGCGACGATCGTAACGTACCCGAAGCCGTAGAGGTCGCGAACACCGCGCGCGATCGATTCCAGTGCCGGCCCGAGCTCGGTTTCCTGGAGAATGTCGCGCGTGATCTCCAAGACGCGCTGAATCGGCGACGTCTCCGATTGCGCGAGTGAGGGATTGACCACGTTCTTTCTATCGGCAGAGTCGCGAAAAAATCCCCGTTTCTGCCAAAGCCGATGCTCCTTTTGACCGCATAGGCGCGTCCCGGGCGGAATTGGGCGTGACGGTGAGGCGGAGGCGCGGGCCGTCCACCACCTTCGGTTGGCGCGCGGGCAACTCGGCCATGCTCGAGCGAATCGATCTTGTCTACGTTCGCGACTTTCGGACCGAGCCGCACCACGCACCATGCCACCCAGTTGGCATGTTCGGCAGCTAATCTTAAAGCATGAACGACGAACTGCTCTGTTCCGATTGCGGCGCCACACATTCGGAACCGCTCGATGCGCGTCTCGGTCACGTCGTGCCGTGTGCCGATTGAACGCTACGCGTACAGATCGAGGAAGCCGCCAGCGTAGCGCCCCTGAGCGTCGCCGCCTAAGTCCGCATCGCGCGGGCTGGAGGGATGCCCGGCGAGAATGCCGCGCGGATGCTTTCCGTCATGTCGTTTAATGCCAATGGAATACGGGCCGCCGCACGTAAGGGTTTCTTCACCTACCTTGCCGAGCGCGCGCCCGACATCGTTTGTATGCAAGAGACGAAGGCCCAGGAACACCAGGTGCCGCCCGAGGCCATCGACCTCGACTTGTATCCGTACTACGGCTTCGTCGATGCGCAGAAAAAAGGCTATAGCGGTGTCGCGATCTATTCGCGCCTCAAGCCGACGGCGATCATTCGGGGACTCGGGATGGACGATATGGACGCCGAAGGCCGCTTCATTCGTTTTGATTTCGAGCGCTTCAGCGTTGCCTCGCTCTACGTGCCATCGGGCACGACCGGCCCCGCGCGGCAAGCCGTGAAGTACGGCTTCCTCGATCGCTTCCGCGCGAATCTCACGACGATGCGCGCCGAGGGTCGTCCGATCATCCTGTGCGGCGACTTCAATATCGCGCATCGCGAGATCGATATCTTCGATCCCAAGGCGAACGCGCGCACGACCGGTTTCCAGCCCGACGAGCGCGCGTGGTTCGACGAGGTGGTGGATCGCATCGGCTGGGTGGATGCGTTTCGCGTCGTCAATCACGAGCCCAAACACTACACCTGGTGGTCGAACTGGCCGCAAGCCTTCGAACGCAATTTAGGCTGGCGGATCGACTATCAACTCATCACGCCCGACCTCGCCGCGACCGTGCGCGAAACCTCGATCGAACGCGCCGAGCGTTTCTCCGATCATGCGCCACTCACGATCGGCTACGAATTCTAACGTTTCCCCCGGTCACGGGCGGGTATGGGATTCTCAACCCACCCGGAGGACCGCTCATGGCTGCACCGACCACGATTGGGAAAGCGTCGACCGCGCGCAAAAAAACGACCGCGCGTAAAAAGACGACGACGCGCAAAGCGACATCGACGCGTAAGAAAACGACCGCGCGTAAGAAAACCACGACGCGCAAGAAGGCGACGCGCAAATACTCGCGCGCGGCGAGCGACTCCGTCGGCGAGGAACTGCACGAGATGAAGGCCGGCAAACTGCGCAGCGGACGCTCGGGCAAGAAGGTCACGAGTCGCAAACAAGCGATCGCAATCGGGCTATCGGAGGCGCGCCGCGCGGGCAAAAAAGTCCCGCCGGCGCCCAAACGTACGTCCTAGACGACTACTGCGGGCCTTCGACCAAACGCACGAAGCCGTTCGGGCGCACGTACGCCGCGAACGCTTCACGTAGCGACGCCGGCGTCGTTGCAAGATAGCCTTCGGCGGCCGCCCGGTCTTCATCGAGCGCGCGACCGTTCTGCGCGCGCCGCAAGTAGGCTTGCGCGATCGCGCTCACGCCGCCACCGTCGACGATATGGCGACGCACGACCGATGCCTTGGCGAGGGAGAGTTCGAACGGGCTCACCGGTTCGCTCGCAAGCGACTTCAGATCGTTCTCGACGATCGCTTGCGCGCGGGCGAGATTTTCCGGCGCACACGCAAAGCTGATCTCCATGCGCGCGCGCGTCTTGCCGACGTTCAGCGCCGAGTTCACGAAGTAGACTAAGCCCGTCTGCTGCCGTAGATCGCGGAAGAGACGGCTTTGCTGCGGACCACCGACGCCGCCGCCGAAGATCGTGTTTCCAAGATCGAAGGCATAGTAGCGGGGATCGTTTCGGGTGACGCCGAGCAGTTCGGTCAGCGTGACGAAATCCTGATGGAGCGACGGCGGCGTTACGCCGACGTTTGCCGCCGCATTGAGCGGGACGGGCGGCGGAATGACGTTCGGCGCGGGGCCGCTCGCGCTCCAGCCGCCGAAGGCATGTTCGACGGCCGCGCGCGCACGTTCGGGCGTGATGTCGCCGGCGACGACGATCGTCGTGAGGTCGGGACGGAACGCCTTGGCATAATATTCGCGCGCATCGGTGAGTGCGAGACTCTCGATTCCGCGCGGCGAAGGATCGCGCAGTTCCGGATCGTTTTCCGGCAAGAGCTTCTCGCGCAATTTGCGTTCGCCGACGACGTGCGAGCCGTTCTGCGTCGATCCGATTTGTTGCGCGGTCAAGTCGCGTGCCATCGTAAAGGTGCGCTCGTCGAAGCGCGGGTGCAGTTCGTTCTCGGCCAACAGGTCGACGGCGCGATCGAACGTCGTCGAGGTGGACTCGATGGCAAATGAAGCGCCGCCCGTCTCGCTTGCGCCGATCTCATCGAGCAAACGCTGGTACGACGTGCGATCGTGTTGCGCGCTCCCAAAGGCAAAGAGCCCCTCGAGCACGCTTGCGATGCCTTCCTTGCCCGCGGGCTCTTCGAGACCCGGATTCGTTTGCACGCCGCCAAAGACGTAGACCGTGTGCGACACGTTGGTCGGACGAACGATCAGCCGCATGCCGTTGGGTAAACGCACATCCGATGGCGAAACCGCCGGCGGCGGTGCGCTGATGTTCGAGAGCAGCGGTCGGGCCCAACTCGGTAGAGCTGTCGTCGGCGGACGCTGCGGAAGCGGTGCTTCTTTGCCTTTGTCACCGGTTGAGGGCGGTTCCGATGAACCGTTGAGCGACGGCCGCAACGCTCCGACGATCGCGTGCGAGGCGACGAAATATTTCTTGGCGATGCGATCGACGTCGGCGAGGCTCACGCCGCGTAAGAGTTCTTGCTCGTGCGCGATCGAGCTTTCGTTGTCGACGGCGATGACGTCGGACCAATCCGAGGCAAGTTCGGTGATCGAGTTGCGACTGAGTTCCTGATCGGCGATCACGCGCCGCTTCGTGGTTTCGAAGAGTTCTTGCGGCACACCGTGGGCGGCATAGTTGCCCAAAATCGCTTCCAGCTTTTGAACGGCGCGATCGGGGTCGACGCCCGGTCCGAGTGCCGCAACCGCGAAACCGAGCTGGGCATCGGGCAAGAGCGCCATCGATTCGAATCCGCTGAAGATCGCATTGCCGTTTGCGGCAAGTCCCTTCAAGTCGCCGCGCTCGCTATTGATGACCGCTTGCAGAACGAACGATGAAATGAAATCGGGATCGTGAACGCCGGGCAGACGATACCCGACCGCCGCGAGCGGATACGTGAGCGAGGTCGCTCGGTGAAGCTCGATGCGATGCGCTTTTTCGAACGTCGCTTTGGGATGGTCGGGGATCGACTTACGCGCGATCGATTCGAAGCGCGTCTTGACCTCGTTCAACGTCGTTTGCGGATCGATGTCGCCGACGATGACGAGCACGGCGTTGTTCGGTGCGTACCAGCGATCGTGAAACGCCTTGAGTTCGGGTCCGGTCAGTTTATCGAAGGCGGCTTTGGTGCCGACCCCATCATGCGCGTACGCCGTACCGGCATACGCCCGCGCTTGCGCGGCCGCGAAGAAGTCCGCACCGGGCGTATTCTCATCGCTCGATACTTCTTGTTCGATCGCGCCGCGTTCGTCGGCCCACTGATCTTGCAAGTCGAGGACGCCGGTCATACGATCGGACTCGATCCGCAAGACGGCATCCAGATTCGTCGCCGGAACCGTGAACTGGTACGACGTCACCGTCGGTCGCGTAAACGCGTTGAAACTGCCGCCGAGGGCCGTTGCAATCGTGCTGAGCTGATCGGTCGAGAGATCGCGCGTTCCGCGATACATCATGTGTTCTTGCGCGTGCGCCAGACCCGGATACTTCGGATCGTCATCGCGCGATCCGACGAGATACGTCACTTCCGTTGAGACCGCGGGCGCGATTGCGTCGCGCACGATCACGACCCGTAAACCGTTCGCAAGCGTCGCTTTGAGGGCGCCGTCGGATTCTTTTGCTACCGGGGCGATGCCCAGCAGGAGTGCACTCGAAATGAGAATCGCCAAAAATCGCATAGCTGGTCGCGATTCGGCTCGGCGCGCAGCCTTTACTGCACTTCGCTTGCTCCGGCGCCCGCAGCAACCCGATACGTCACAAGCTTTCTGCCCGAGAGTCGTTTGTACGCATCGCCCAGTTGCTTTGCGACGCGTACGACGCTTCGCTCGCGAATGAGCGCGACCATGATACTTGCGCCCGCCATGCGCGCGCCGTACACGCCTTCGAGTTCCAGCGCCCGACCGACGAGTGCGTCGATCTCCGGCGTCCCGATTTCGTAATCATCGCGAAGCGACCGGTGGGACTCGGCCATCAGCGTCCCGATGCGCGCGGGTTCGCTCGCGCGCAGGGCATCGGCCGCTTCGCGGACGCGAACGTTCTCACCGAGTACGTAGCGGACGCGGCGACGCAACACGTCGGGCAAAATGCCGCCGACACGCGCGAACGTCATGCCATCGAGGTCGCGCAGCGAATTGAGGCCGGGCAGTTCGCGACGCAAGATGAGCACGGCATCTTCACACTCGCGACGACGATCGTTCGCCGTCGCATGCGTATCATCGATGTGTTTGATCACTCCGTCGAAGACGACGACGGCGGCATCGCCCAGACGCCAAGGAATCGGTTCGAATTCGAAGAGCCGAGCGTCGATGAGGATCGCGTGGCCCGCGACGGCAGCCGCACTCACCAGATGGTCGGTTATGCCGCTGCGAAATCCGGCAAACGCGTGGTTTGCACGCTGACCGATTTGCGCGGCTTCCCATTTCGAGAGCTCGATACCCATCGCCGCCGCAAGCGCGAGCGCCGTCGCCATTTCAACGGCGGCCGACGATCCGAGGCCCGCATGTGCGGCGATCGTCGTCTCGATCGTGAGATCTGCGCCGCGCAACGGTTTGCGATCGTCGAGCACGCGCGCGATGCCTTCGATATCGGCATGACCGGCGTGCGGTTCGGGCGGCGCGTCAAGATCGATGACGCGGGTAAAATCCGAGCCGGTCGCGGTCACGATCCGGTCGCTACGCGCGCGCATCGTCACCGTCGCGTCCCGGTCGATCCCGATGGCGAGCGCGTAGCCATCGTTATAATCCGTGTGCTCGCCCATCAGCGTCACGCGCCCGGGCGCGCGAAAGCGCCGCACGCGGGCCGCCACTTTCACCATACCCGGGCTTTCCGCCGCGCGGCAGAGACCACCCCGTCGCGAATCCGCGGATGCGACAAAAGACCGATTTTCCAACCTTGTCTACGCGCAAAGGAAGCAACGGATCGTCGGGTGTTTCGGCTCCGGGAGGATCTCTTGTCCGTCTGCGTTTTGTGTTCTTCGGAAGCGTCGCGAGCGTTGCGCTTGCCGCTTGCAGCGGTCGGGGTACGGCGCCGAGGCCGGTTCCAGAGCCATCGCGTGCGCCACGACGCGGGCACGCTCTTCGGCGGTGGATCGGCGACCACGACCGTGGTTGCGAACACGCCCTGTACCGTTGTCGCGACCCTCGATGGCGTCGTCGGCTCGGGCGCGGTCACCCTCCCGAACGCTTCGTTCTTGCTCGGGACGGCAGCCCGCGCAAATCCCCCGATGCCCGCGGCGCACCGAGCGCATTCCCAAGTCCGACTCCCGTGCCGAAGAAAAAATGACGGGAAGAAGGCTCGGGCGATTAGCGAATTCCTCGGGGATGCAAACGCCCTCGACTGAAACGCTCGCCCCACCGGCACCCAACGCAACAGCCGCTCATGACAACGCAACGCCCGAGGCGCTGCTCGCGTTCATGGTCACTAATTGGGAAACGACGCAGTCGAGGGTCGTTCCCTTGCCGGAAGCCGCCCGCTTCCGCGCGCGGCGCGAAGCGCTCTCGCGGCTCTTTCCGGGCGATGTGCTCGTCGTGCCGACGGGTCATGAAAAAACGCGTGCGAACGACACCGCCTATCGCTTTCGGCCGGGTACGGACTTCTACTATCTGACCGGAAATCTCGAACCCGATGCGGTCCTTGTCTTCTTGCCCGAAGGCGCGACGCATCGCACGATCGCGTTTGTCGAACCGAATCCGGGCAAGTCCGATGCCACGTTTTACACCGATCGGGTAAAAGGCGAACTTTGGGTCGGCCCGCGGCTCGGCGTACCCGAGAGCGCGATTCGATTCGGCATCGACACGCGCGCGCTCGCAAGCCTCGATGAAGATCTCATTGCTGCGTGCGCTGCCGCTCCGCTTCGCGTCATGCGCGGTATCGATCCCGAACGCGAAACCTCGCTGCCGCCCGCATCCGATGCGGACGTCGCGTTTGCTGCGGCCCTCTCCGAAATGCGTTTGATCAAAGACGACTACGAGATCGGCGAATTGCAAAAGGCCATCGACGCGACGAAGAACGGTTTCGATGACGTCCTCGCCGGCCTGACGAAGGCAAAGACCGAACGCTACGTCGAGGGCATTTTCAATTTACGTGCGCGCGTCGAGGGCAACGACGTCGGCTACAATACGATCGCCGCATCGGGACGCCACGCGTGTACGCTTCACTGGACGGCAAACGACGGCGAACTCCACGAGAGCGATCTGTTGTTGCTCGATGCGGGCGTCGAAGCCAATTCGCTCTACACGGCGGATGTGACGCGTACGGTGCCGATCGGCGGAACGTTCTCCAAAGAGCAGCGCGAGATCTACGAGATCGTGCTTGCCGCACAAGATGCGGGCTTCGCGAAATGCAAAGCCGGCGAAGACTTTATGGCTCCGAACGTCGCCGCGATGGACGTGATCGCCCACGGACTCGAACGGCTCGGCATCCTGCCGATGTCCGCTGCGGAAGCACTGCGTGAAACCAATCAGTTTTATAAACGCTACTCGTTGCATAACGTCAGCCACATGCTCGGCATCGACGTTCACGATTGCGCGAAGGCGCGAGCAGAAACGTATAAATTCGGGAGACTCGAAGTCGGCATGGTGCTCACCGTCGAGCCGGGGATCTACCTTCAGCCCGACGATCTGACCGTACCCGCGCGCTATCGTGGAATCGGCGTGCGCATCGAAGACGACGTCCTGATCACGGCGAGCGGTTATCGCAACTTGAGCGCAGCGTTACCACGCGCGATCGACGCCGTCGAGACGTGGGTTCGCGCCGCTCGCTCGCGCTAGTCAGTACGGCTCGTCGCGCTTCGGCGCGCAAGAAAAAAAAGACCGCAGCCTCTGTATGCTGCGGTCTTTCCTTACCGAAGGTGGGACTAGTGGTAAGCGGCGAGCTTGACCGTGGTGGCACCGAGGGCTTGTGCCAGGTCGTAGTGCGCTTGGTTGGAGATGCGGTGGTAGTTGCCGTCCGCTGCGGTGCCGTACTTCGTATCGATATCGTCCATCACCGATTCGTGGATGGCATGCGTTATAAGGTGATCGAGCTGCACGCCTTCATAATACGCACCGTTCACGAGGCCGAGCTTCACGACGCGAATCGCAAGCGTCTTCCCGTGAACCATGGGTTTCGGAAACTTCACGCCGGCGGCAAGAGCCTTTTTCACCGCGTCGTTTACGGCGTAGTTCTGAACCGTAATGAACGACGTTGCTTTTTCCTTACCGTATTGCTTGATCAGCTTTGCCACTTCGGCTTTGGCCGTGGCAGCGCCGACGAGGCTCGTCAGAGCGGCAACGATTGAGAAGTGGCCGGGAGCGCCGCCTGCCGTAACGAGCGAAATTGCGCCTTGCAGATCGGGTGCGCCGGTATAGTCTTTTCCGTCGCCGCCCATCAAGCCGTTCGGCATTCCATGATCGGGCGTACCGCCCATGGCGCCCTTCATCGAGGACCCTTTCATCGAATCGCCACCCATCGCGCCGGGAGTTGCCATGCTACCGGGCATCGATGTTGCCATCGAACCGGGCATCGACGTTGCGGCGGGCATCGATTGTGCGCCGGCGCCGATGCTCGAAACCATGAATGCCGCGGCGGCAAAGACCGGAATAATTGCCTTTTTAATCAAATTGTTCTCCAAACAGACTACGTTCCGAACAGCCAAATGGCGTCGCTTCGCCTCGGGGTCTTACCCTCTTACCAGGTAAGTAAGCACGTGACAGCCTTCCCGTTCGGCCCTAAGGTACCAGGACGAACGTCACGCCGTAGCGGGCGCTTCCATTCCTCCCCGATCTACGTTGGGTCCATCAACTTGCGAATGAAATAAACCCATTCGAGGGCCGATGTGTTCGATTGCTCTTTGAGGTTTGCACCGGCGCCATGTCCGCCTTCGATCACTTCGTAGAACAGATACGGGACGCCCATCGCCGAGAGCTTCGCGGCAAACTTGCGCGCATGCTGGGGTCCGACCCGATCGTCTTTGGTCGTCGACCACACGAACGGCTCCGGATACGTCACGCCGGTTTTGAGGTTGTTGTACGGCGAGATCGAGGCGAGAAACGCGCGTTCATCGGGCTTGGAGACCGAACCGTATTCACCGACCCACGACGCACCGGCTGCGATTTTTTCAAACCGAAGCATATCGAGCAGCGGAACTTGGATATCGACCGCGTTCCAAAGTTCGGGGTGCTGCGTGAACTCGACACCCATCAGCAGCCCGCCGTTCGAGCCGCCTTGAATCCCAAGTCGGCGCGGGGTCGTAATCTTGCGCGCGATCAAATCTTGTGCGACGGAGGCGAAATCATCGTAGATCCGCTGCCGATGCGTTTTGAGTCCGGCCTCGTGCCAGGCGGGACCGAATTCGCCGCCACCGCGGATGTTCGCGACGACATAGGTACCGCCGCGCTCGAGCCACAGCTTTCCGTCGATCGCGTTATAGTTCGGGGTGAGCGAAACCTCAAAGCCGCCGTACGCATAGAGCACGGTCGGATTCGTTCCATCGAGGTTCATCGTTTTCGGATGGACGATAAAATACGGGACGTGCGTCCCGTCTTTTGAAATGGCTTCATGCTGTTCGACGACTTCGTTTGCTGCATCGAAGCGCGGCGTTGCCATCTTCTCACGCGCAAGCGACCCGGTCGCCGTATCGGTCGACCAAAGAGTCGTCGGCGTCAAGAAACTGGTGACCGAGACGAAGGCGCGCTCGTCGTGGCGATTGGCGGTAATCACGCTAATCGATGCGTTATCGGGGAACGAGAGCTGCCGATGCGTCCAGGATCCACGCGCACCCGGCGTGTACACGAACGCGCGACCTTTCACATTTTCGTACGTCATCACGAGCAAATGCGATTTCGTCGGCGCGATCTGTTCGAGCGTCGCCCGGCTTCCCGGCGCATACACGAGAACGGGTTTGAGATGATCGGGATCGGCCTTCGTTGCGGCAAGGTCGACCGAGAGCAGCGAACCCGCGCCGAACGCCACGCCGTCGACCGTCCAGTCCTGTGCGAGCCGCAAGAGTAAGCGCCCGTCGAGTAAACCGCTCGGCCGAACTTTTTCCGGAATGTTGAGCTTGCGCGTTCCCCGCGCCGTCACGAGGTAATAGTTCGAGGTGAAGAACGACGTCGAGCGCACGATCATAACGGCGCGATTCCCTTGACCGTCGTTCAAGGTGAGGGGTGAGACATCGACATCGGCCTTCGTCCCGCGAAACACTTCGACGGCATCGCTCAAGGCTTGCCCGCGTTTGAGCCGTTTGACCACATACGCATAGCCCGACGCCGTCATTTCGCCCGGAACCCACTCGCGGGAAACCAGGAGCGAATCCGCCGACTCCCACGCGGCGTTTTGCTTTCCGTGCGGTAAGACGAATCCGCCGCGGACGAATTGCCGTGTCGTGAGATCGAACTCGCGCGTGGTGCTCGCATCCTCGCCGCCATCGGAGAGATCGATCAAGCAGCGCGTTTCGCTCGGCCAGCGACACTGAGCGCCTTGCCATACCCAGTTTGCGCGTTCTGATTTCGCCAGTACATCAAGATCGAGTACGGTGGTCCATACCGGCGCGGAGGTCGCATACGAAGCGGTCGTGGTCTTGCGCCAGATGCCGCGAACGTGCGATGCATCTTGCCAGAAATTGTAGACGTCGTTTCCGATAAATTGCGGAAACGCGATGCGATCCTTCGCCTGGTTGATCGTCAGCGCATCCGCGGCCAAACCGGCGAAGCGCGAATCTTTCTCGAGCACGCCGAGCGTTTTTGCGTTTTCGGCTTTGACCCAGTCCATCGAGCGCGTGCCGTTCACATCCTCGAGCCAGACGTACGGGTCGGCGGATGCCTCGGGCGATGGAGTCGCGGTGACCTGCGCCGTTCCGCGCGCGCCACACACGAAAACGAAGGCAGCGATAAAAACAAGAACGCGAATCTGCATGACGCTCTGTTTATTCGCAAACCTGGCGGCCCCCGTTCGCTCGAACGACGAAGCGACCAAAGAAAGCGTCGCTTGCTTCAATTAGGTGACCCCACCAACGAGGTGGGAGCCTAATCCCGCGGTAATGTCTCATTCGAAGGAAACATTTTCCGTTTCCTAAGGACTCCGAACATGCGAACTATACGAATGCTCGCTTGTGCTGCACTTTTTTGCGGTATGGGCGCGGCGGCTTTCGCGCAAGCGCCGCCGACCGCAACAGCACCAGCAACCCAACAAACCGCCTTCGTTTCCGGCACGGTCGTCGATCGCGGCACCGGCCTTCCGCTCAGCAACGTGACCGTACTCGTCATGGGGACGCAAAACCGAACGAAAAGTGATGCATCAGGGCAATTCTCGTTCCAGCTTCCCCCCGGCAGCTACGCATTTGAAGCGCAAGGCAACGGCTATCAGACGACCGACACCGATACCCTCATCGTTCTTGCGAACCAGCCGACGACCATCACCCTCTCGCTCCAGCAAAACGCCGGAAACGCGGGAAATCTCAAAGAAATCGGTCGCACGTCGGTGCGCGCGAATGCCGCGCTGCAGCCCGCGACGGTCATTCAGAAACAGCTCTCGACGATCGACTTGCTGCAACAAGGCTACATGCGTGCAAGCCAAGCGATCCAGAACTTGCCCAACGTCGTCTACACACGCGGCAACGCGGTCCCGGGTGATGACGCCCAGATCGCACTCCGCGGAATTTCGGGCGGCACGCTCACGCTCATCGACGGTCACCCGACCGATCTTCCCCTTAACAGTAGCGCCCTGTTCCCGTTCCAATCGATCAACGTGATCTACGGCTCGGGCAAAGGCGAACTCTATCCGGTGAACTCCCTCGGCGGCGTCATCGACCTGCGTACGATCACGCCGACGCGTCTGCCGACGGCAACGTTTCTGCAGTCGTTCGGCACCTTCGATCACCTGACGACCGGCGTGCAATACACCGGCACCGCAAATCGCCTCGGCTACGCGGCATCGCTCGGCGTCGAAGGCATCGATGCACCGTATCGCAACACCAACCGCTACGAACCGCGCAGCGGCTTCGACCCGACCGCGCAAACCGGTCCCGCCTACGCACGCAACTTCGTTGCGCTCGACAATCCGTATGCGGTCAAAACGGGCCTCGTCAAAGGGGTCTACAAAATCTCGGATGCCGTCAATGCGACGTACACCTCGCTCTTCGGCACCCAGCTGCAAAATAACGTCGGCAGCAAATCGATCGACTATGTAACCTACAATCGCGCGCTCGCCGACGGTACGGCGAACCTCGCACACAAGGGGTCGGGCGACGCGTGTCCGGTGGGCACGTTTACCGGCAACGGACCGACGGCTCCCGGTGCAAATGCACCAACGCCCAATGGCTTCGGACCCGATGGGAAGCCCGATGGCGGCATCACCTGTCAGACGCCCGCGCAATACGCAACCTTCCACCAGGGCTACGGCACGGGCGAATTCGGCTCGATCGCAACGAACATCAACTACAACGATCTCAAGTTCGAAGTCAACGGCGCGCACACGCGTTTCGTGGTCGACGGATTCGCGAGTCTCTTCAAACGTTCGCAAGATTACGAAAGCTCGAACTACTACTCCATCCTCGGCGATCTCAACGGCTTACATACCAAACTCACGCACGACAGTCGTGCCGGTTTCACGATCTCCGAAGACCTCACGTACAAGAACGACGACATCGGCTTTGGTTATTACCTCGAGAACTATCGCCAAAACGAGCGCCAAGTCGGAACCAACCCGCTTACCGGAAGCACGGCGAACGGCACGTTCCTCTTCACGTACGGAAACGCCGTGAAGTCGTTCTTCCTGCGCAACGTGTACAACCCGAACAATTCACCCCTGAGCATCTACGCGTACGACTACATCAAACACTCGAGTCAGCCCAACGCCTTCTTCAACGATCCGCGACTCGCGTTTCTGTATCGTATGAAGAACACGACGGTACGCGTCGCCGCCGGTGAATCATCCTCGCTGCCCTACGCGCCCGACAATCAAACGTATCAAGCGCGCGGCATCAACGACTTCAACAGCGGAAGCGGACCCAGCTGCAGCGGCGGCAACAGCATCGGCGGAGCGCCGACGGGATTCACGAAGCCCGAACGTGCCTCAGACGAAGAAATCGCCATCGGCCATCGCTGGAAAGGCGACTCGACGACGCAAGTCACGCTGTATAGCGAGAACTTCGCAAGCAAAGTCCAATACGGCTACAACGCACCGCTCACGTACACCGGCACCACGTTCATCGATCCGGTGGCCCTTGCGGCCTTCCAGAACTCGCTGATCGCGAAGTGCGGCGGATCAGCTGCCCAGACGCTCGGGCTCTTGACGCTCCAAGGCAACTACAACCTCGGGCGCGTGCTCGCGCGCGGTATCGATATCTCCGGCCGCCAATCGTTCGGCCGCAACACGTTCCTCGACTATAGCTACGGAACGCAATCGGTCGCGTACCGCTCGCTGCCGGTCGAAGTCGTGCAAGGCGATCACCGCATCATCATCGGCTCGCAACTCATTACCGGTGATGACGGCACCACGCCCCTGCACAGTATCTCGGCGGGTCTGGATGTCAACAACTCCAAGGGACTCGACGCGCGACTCAGCGCGTACTACACGAGCCAAGGCAATCCGCAAGGCCTGCCGGCGTTCACGCGCACGGATTTCAATCTGACGAAGCAACTGCATCGCGGCTCGCTCGTAACGGTCGGGGTGTACAACCTCTTCAACTACGACGGCAACTATGACAAGCTCGTCGGCTACGGAATTCCGCTGGCCCTCAATCAATACGCGAGCCCCGGCGACTACGACTCGTTCTTCGGACGAGCATCGACCAGCCGCTTCGGAATCGGTCCGCGTACGATCACCCTGACCCTCACGGCAAAATCCCGCTAGTGACGACCCGACGACAAGCACTCGGCGCGATCGTCGGAGCGGGCCTAGCCGCGTATGCCACCCCGGCCTTCCGGCCGGCGGTGGCGGCGCCCGGCCCGTTCAGCCCACTCCAACGCGTGGGCGGCGGACCGGTGCTCTTTCCGCAAGGAAGCGGCTTCGAGAGCGCAGGCGTGTTCAATCCGACCGCCGTCAAAACGGCCAAGTCCACCGTGCTCATTTATCGCGCGCAAGATCGCGCCGGTACGTCGCGCATCGGCTACGCCGAAACGTTCGATGGAACGACATACGTGCGACGCAGCACGCCGGTTCTCAAACCCGAAGCCTCCTACGAACGACAAGGCGGCGTCGAAGATCCGCGCATCGTGCAGATCGACGGCACGTACTACATGACGTACACCGGCTACAATTCGATCGAGAATTCCGCGCAGCTCTGCATGGCGACCTCACGCGATTTGATCGCGTGGGAGCGACAAGGTGTTCTCTTACCGGCGTATCGCGGGACATGGAATGAAGTCTGGACGAAGTCGGGCGCGATCGTGCCGAAAAAAATCAACGGCCGCTGGTGGATGTACTACATGGGCACGCGTGGCGAGACCGATCAGATGGGCCTTGCCGTTTCGGACGATCTCATTCACTGGGTCGACGCAACACCCGGACCGATTCTCGAAACGCGCCCGCGCATGTTCGATAGCCGCGTCGTGGAGCCGGGCCCCGCACCGATCATCACGGATCGCGGAATTCTCTTGATCTACAACGGTGCCGACAACTATCTCGTCTACTCGACGGGCTGGGCACTCTTCGACAAAAGCGATCCGACCAAACTGATCGAACGATCGGAGACGCCGATCTTCGCAGCATTCAAGCCCTACGAACGCATGGGGCAAGTACCCAACGTCGTCTTCGTCGAGGGCCTCATCGTCGACGGCGATCAACTCACGCTCTACTACGGCGCAGCAGATACGCGCATTGCAGCGGCTACGACGACGTTGCGTTATTCTCAACCGAAGTAAATTCAACTCGCTGAGACCGAGACCGAGAC
>Ga0123337_10001075_pt1 | contig 37875 bp, 49 predicted proteins | sample frozenSSSSmetaG_FD_89792 | JGI IMG/M metagenome (GOLD analysis project Ga0123337, IMG submission 89792) | Glacier valley bacterial and archeal communities from Borup Fiord, Nunavut, Canada, to study Microbial Dark Matter (Phase II) -... | ecosystem: Environmental > Aquatic > Freshwater > Ice >...
TAGTTGTACTGTTTGCATTCGCAAGGCTTGAACAACCATTTACCGTTACAATCAAATCGTAGGTTCCACCCGCAGCTGTCGTTACTCCAGATATTAACGGATCCTCAACTGAAGAAACAAATCCATTTGGACCAGTCCAGGAATAAGAAGCGCCTGGAATAGTTTCCGACTGCAACTGAATGTCATTACCCGAGCATACAGGTGAATTAGAACTGATCGCTGTGATCAACGCCGGTGTTTGATTCACTGTTACCATAGTTGTACTGTTTGCATTCGCAAGGCTTGAACAACCATTTACTGTTACAATCAAATCATAGGTTCCACCCGCAGCTGTCGTTACTCCAGATATTAACGGATCCTCAACTGAAGAAACAAATCCATTTAGACCAGTCCAGGAATAAGTCGCGCCCAGAATGGTTTCCGACTGTAGCTGAATGTCATTACCTGAGCATACAGGTGAATTAGAACTGACAGGAATTGAGAAGAATGGTGTTTGGTTTACAACGACCGTAACAGAACTATTTGCATTCGGAACACTTGAACAACCACTCGTTATTATTGTTAAAGTATAAACCCCATCTGCAGCAACAGTCGAATTTGAAATAAATGGATATTGTAATCCTGATGTAAAACCGTTTGGTCCTGACCAAGAATAAACGCCCACACCAGTGGTCTGACTAGTTCCTAAAAATATAGTATCCCCTGAACAAACTGGAGAACTAGCCGTAATTGGTGAAATTACAACAGGTGTCTGATTAACAATCACATTTGTTGAGCTATTTGCATTTGGAAGGCTTGAACAGCCATTTACGGTAATAACCAAATTGTAGGTTCCACCCGCAGCTGTGGTTGCTCCAGATAATAACGGATCCTCAACCGAAGAAACAAATCCATTCGGTCCAGTCCAGGAATAAATTGCACCTGGAATGGTTTCCGACTGAAGCTGAATGTCATTACCCGAGCATACAGGTGAATTAGAACTGATCGCTGTAACCAACGCTGGTGTTATGTTAAAAGTGACATTCAATTCAATAATAGAATCACAACCATTTATATTGACTAAATTTTGATAATATGTCCCAGATGAAGTATAAGTAGTGCCATTATGGGTATAACTATCACATGATGTATTATTAATAAATGTTGTATCTGCTATACAAGGAGATAATTTTACAATCCACGGCCAAGTTGAAGCGCCGCTATTTACAACTTTAGGTACAATTCCTGTTGTAAAGTCATCTACTCCTTGCGTAGTGCCTATACAATAAATGGCACCAAAAGGATCTGCTGCAAGACTTAAATTCGTTTGAGTTCTTCCAGCAGCACCATATGAACGAGAACTAATGAATGTACCATCCATTTCCATGTTTAAACAATACATATCACCAAAAGAGCCAACAGCAGTGTGATTATCGCTAAAAATACCAATACTACTAAAGTAGTAACCATTAATAACAAGATCATTATATGAATCTATAACGATTCCACTAACAAAATCAGTTGATGTAGGACCGCCATACACATATCCCCAAACGAATGATCCTAATGAATTTAACTTAGAAATATACATGTCTTTACTCGTTCCATTTCCATTAAGAATATATGTCCCTACAGGATCTAAATCAACTGAAGTAGAAAAATGACCAACAGAATAAATATTACCAATAGGATCCACTACTAAATCAATGTTATCAGTCGCATTTACGCTTGTAATCATTTTGGACCAAACAAATCCACCAGAACTATTTAATTTATTAATGTAAGCAGTATTAGAAGAGGTAGCAGTCATTGGGGAATTACTAGCACTTGGATTAAAATCTGCTGTACCAGTAAATCGCCCACCAGTAATTATATTTCCTAATCCATCAACATCTATTGAATTCAAATAATCAGAACTATTTCCTCCAAATGATCTAGACCAAAGATAATTCAATGAATTATCCAATTTCAAAACATAACAATCAGAGAATCCAACACCAAAAGCTGATGTATGATTATTGACTCCAACATTCGGATTAAAATCCACCGTTCCCCAGAATGTGCCTCCAATAATTGGTTGACCTGCGTTATCAATATAGATATCTCCATGCCAAGCATCGTTATCTCCTCCATAATTTCTAGCAACTAATAAATTTCCTGTTCCATCCAATTTCAAAACAAAAACATCTGCGCCACTCAATCCTACAGGTGTCAAATTAACTGTTGAAGCACTAGGGTCAAAATCACCCGCTTGAGTAAATGTCCCCACAACAAAAACGTCATTTTTCCTTATTTTAATTATGCCTCTGGTAATATTGGCACCTTCGCCATATTTTTTAACCCATAACAAAGTTCCATCAGGACTATGTTTAGTAATAAAACCACAACTATTTCCAGCTCCCGCTGAATTTGTCAATGTGCTAGATCCAGCGCTTGGATCAAAATCAACAGTTCCTGGATTAAAGATTCCAAACGTCCATACATTACCAACAGAATCACAAAAGATAGAGTTATTACCACCTCCATTAAATGGAATAACCCAATCTGTATAGAGATCACTTTGCGCACTTACCTGAAATCCCATGAATAACAGGAAAACGGTCAACAATTTTTTTATATTCATACCTTCTTTTTTAAAGAATAATTATTTCTACACGACGATTCAGTTGAAAATCCTCTTCAGAACATTCAAACCCGTTCACACAGTTATTAACTGGCTTTTTCTCCCCATAGCCCTTCGGGATTAAACGACTTGCAGCAATTCCTTTTTCAATCAAATATTTTTGCGCAGCAATAGCTCTAGCATTTGATAACTTCAAATTAACTGGATCAGATCCCCTTGAATCAGTATGCGCTGATAACTCAAATCTAACAGCTGAATTTTCATTCATAAATTCAACTATTCGATCCAACACTTCAATCGATGATGGTTCTATATCAGCTTTTCCAAAAGCAAAATAGATATTTCTAATTTCCAACTTCGTACCTTTTTTAGTATCCATCCCGATGGCTACAAATTGAAGTGCTTCTGGTAACATTTTAGTTTCATCAACAATTTTAGGCTTATATCCATTTTTACTGAACTCAATATGCCAACCATCATTTGGATTTACAGCATGAAACCATTTACCATCAGGACCTGTTATTTTTCTCAAAGTATCATTGCCCTTAATAGCAAAAACGGTTACACCTTCAACTGCCATACCCGTAATGAAATCTTCAACAACACCCGAATACCAAGGTGTTAATTTCAGCGTATCTGAATTTAATCCAGAGAGTTGATCATTACTCAAAATTTCTGGTTTGAAACCATAAGCGGTAAATTGATAGGATGAAGAAAATCTTTTGTCGATATCCAATTCAATAAGGTCTGAACCAACCTTAACGGGTTGGTTCAGACCACGACCATAATCGATTTGATACTCATCTACGTTAACAGGTACAGATTCTAAACTGTTAATCGTATTCAAGGAGACATGCTGCAAATCAGTAATGTTATTTACGACTCTCATAGAAACCTCCCCCTTTTCATTCATCTGATCATAATAGCCCTTACCATCATGAACAACAAAATTAAATTCTGATAACCTCGAATTCACGCCCTGACCACAATTAGAAAAATTCCAGTATAAACGAGAATTCTTCATTCCAATAAACAAGTCCAATTTTCCACTTCCAGATCTTTCTGACGAGTAATAAACAGTATTTCCGTTTTCATAGTAGGAAATGTCATTCCCTTTGGAGTTTAGTTCTGTTCCAAGATTTTCCGGTTGTCCCCAACCTTCTGAATTTCTCTCAACACGATAGATATCATATCCACCATAACCACCGGCAAGATTGGAAGAGAAATAAATAACACCAGCCTGATCCAAAAAGGGTGATATGAAGTCGTATTCTAAATTATTAAAGGACAACTTTTCAATATGATCAATCTTTCCATTATTAAAATCAGCAATAAATAATTGAAGTCTTGAAATACGATCTCTACCAATAGTTGATAATTCAGATGAAACAACTTCTCTACCATCTAAGAGATTCGAACAAAAAAGTAATTTACCATTACTGTAAAAAGGATATCCAACAAACTTACCTGGAGATTCATAAATAATGTCATCACCAAAAACCAATTCATTGTTGCGAGCTTGCAATAATTTACCATCAACAAAGCAAAAACCATTATTTACAGAGGTATTGAATAACTCCGATTTAAGCGATGACTCACTTTCAGGTAAATCGTATAATGAATACAACTTGGTTTTGAGTATTTCAGAATTAATTTGAATTACTAGACTATCAAATGCATCATCTAGCCCAATCATAAATGCGGATCTTGCTACCATGAATTTTAATGAATCTGATTTGTTGTCTCTAAAGAGAACCTGGCCAACTTGGTAGCTTTTCGAATAATCGGACAAATGATAGTAAGACATCGCTTTTAAAGTTCGATCCTCTAAAGAAGATTTTTCAGAAACACGCTCGATGACTTCTTCATATCGATGAAGTTGATACAGTTCTGCAACTGGCAGACCTGAAACAACTAAAAATAAAATTGAAATTAGTGTATTCATAGTTATTAAATTAATGGGTTAGTATAACCAGTTCCGTGAAGACCTCCCTTTGATCTGGAAGGTAACTGCATACGTAAAAAGAGTTCGTGGCCACTCAAAGCATTTAACTTCCCAAAAGACATATCATAGGAGTAACCAAACTGAAATTTTGATCCAACATTAAATCTTGCTGATAAGACCAATTCACTTGTATTACGAAAACCAATACCTAAACCAATCATCTTTCGATACATATACAAGGCGTTTAAATCCAATTGATAACGACCTGTATTCAGTGAGTTTTTATACAAAACAGAAGTCTGCAATTCACCATCAGTTGATAATACAAAAGACTTGTTTAAATAAGCAAACACATTTTTTCGAAACAAAACATCTTGAATACCTATACTAGCGGTTAGATTTAATCCTGTATTACCAAATGCTATCGATGAACCAAAAAGAGGATTAACAACGCTAACTAAAGAGAAACCTAATTGATCATCTGCTAGATTATACTTAGCTCTTGACAAATCAACCTGATCTGCGTTGAATCCACCTGAAAGACCAACGGACAAATAATTTTCAGAATTTAAAGTCAATTTATAACACAAACCAAGAGCAGCAACAGTTCGATCATATACCGAAAAACGATCTGAAAGAACAAATCCATTCACATATAGTTTGCTTCCATTCACTTGACTAGAACCAGTAAAAATTCCCGTCATTGGTGCTCCAGGAACATTTGCCCATTGCTTTCTTCCAATCATTGTAAACTGCATGCCTGAATTAAAGGCGCTCAGTGCTGGACTATATAATGTGGAATTCATTGAATATTGACTTAATCGATATAATTCCTGACCATTCGAATTGAATGATACTAACAAACATAAGAGTACAAATACCTTCATAACTTATTTTTTTAATTCTATAAAACCACGAATATCTGCTTGTGCAGTTCTCAACAAATAGTAATAGGTTGAAGAATCCAATTCATCAAGCAAAACGATTGGTTGATTTAATGTTGTACTTACAACATTTCCCCAACGATCAAAAACAATAAATTCAAAGTCACCAATAACATGACAAAAACTTACATCATCATTTAATCCATCATTATTAGGTGTTAAAATGAGATTACCACCGTCATTAAAATCAATACAAACACCTACAGCTGCATTTAATGGAGTGTAAAAAATCGTGTCAGGAGCAGGAATTACATAATCCCAATTTTTAACATAAAACAAATCAAATACAGATGTATCAGTAGAACAGCCGTATTGATCAACCGCCGTTAAATAAGCATCATGATAACCTTCATTACCATATGCATAAAAAACAGGTGAATTACCTGTATGTGGAGGAAATAATGAATCAATATACCATTCAACTGTTCCACCAAATGAAGTAGTAGCATTTAAATTAACAATCTGACCAACATAAGCAGTATCTACCAAACTCACCACACTTGTGAAATCAGGTTCTTTAATTACCGTTACTTCAAATGTACGGGTATCACAATCACACCAATCAGCAAGATTCCAACAAGTACTTAAATTTCGCTCATAATAGCCTCTTTCAGCTACAATGAAATTTTCAGTCTTAGCACCATTCCATGTAAGAGGTACACTTCCATTGTCTACTAAATTTCCAGTAGAATTCATCGTAGTATACGTATAACGTCTTTCTTTAATGGTTCCAGGGAACGCCACTTGAAAACCAGAAAAAGCATCTGCATTCGCAAGTGAATTAATCAACTGATAAGTTGGTAAACCATCATGACATAAAGTATCACGGAGTAAATAACTAAGCGAATCATTGGGCTGATTTATCTGATAAGGAATTTCTGGATATTCCATCAACACATATTCCCAAGGTGAATAATTATTGACAACATTTTTAGATCTGAAATAAACAAGTTCTACATATGAAAATGGCTCATTCGAAACAGGAAACGTTTGTCGTGCAATTTTCTTTGATGTACCTGTACCAAGATCTTCTTCTAAGCCGTCAACTGAACGCTTCCAATAGTACGTTAAACTAGCATTTGGATTAAAAATACTCAAGGTTAAACTATCCTCTATTCCATTTGGACATAACCATTTATGACGTTGATACATCGAAGCATCAACAACGGTATTTCCTGAAGGAAATTCAACATAGGTAGGAACTAAACATCCAGATGTAATAATTGAACTATCTGTGTGCTGATTAAAACTGGTTTCATAATCAAGAATTGGCTTATTCGGAGTACCAGGATATTGTGTAACAACAATATTGGTTGTTCCTGTAAAATAACATTTACTGGAATTGTCAACCGTTATATTAATGGTATGAACGCCATTACCCACATTTGGATTAAAGGAAAATTGATCATTACCACTACTGTAAGAAACTCCACCTCCAGAAAAGAAATGTGAAGTTTCACCCGAAAAGGACCAATAACTTTCTAATACAAAAGAAGGATCATTATCATAAAGTGGTGAAGGGTAAGAACCAGTCATCAACATAGATGGTGTGTTGAATATATCAATAGAATAAACTTTATCAATATTCAAGGTTTTAAGATTGGCTAGACTCATTTGGATCCATTGCGGATTCTGATTTGAAAAATACCTATAAAAGCAACTAACTAAGAATCCAGCATGAGGATAATGAGCAGGTTCCATATCTTCAGTACCGATGATATAAGAAGCATTAAAATCAAAATTGACTGTCGTGTTTAATGAAGAACCAATCGAACCAGAATTATATACAGATCCAGAGACAGGTGTAAATGGAGCAGCGGGCAAATAAGTACAATTAGTCATTAAAGCAGCAGGCCCTGAAACCAACATCGAAAAATCAACATCTGTATTCTCACATGTGAAATCTGCTCCAATACGATTAAATCGATAGTCTGTCCAAACAATTATGTCGTGTTCATAATACGTGTTCTGTCCATTCCCATTTCTTTTAATAGGAATCTTAACTACAATTGTAAATCTACCAGCAGCATCAATAATATTTGGAACTGTTTCTTTTACATACTCAGCAACAACATCAATTTCCAAGTATTGTTCAAAAATATCATACCCACCAAATCCAACGCCTCTAAAGGCATTGTATGAAGTACCGTTAATATTCAATAAATTACCTATCGAAATTCCACCAATACCAGGTTGAGAACAAGGTTTAACCGTACAAGATGCTGGATTTCCACCTCCCGCATATTCTTCCATGTTGTCATTACATCCGTAATGATCTGCTATTAATTTAGTAGCCTTTCCCCATAAAAAACAAAAAGACTGATCAACAGTCCCCCCAGGAGATTCTGCAACATTAATATAGGTTTGGATGTCACCATTGCATCCAGAATCTGCTAACGCGTTCACTGATCGTGTCAGGATTATTACAACTATTAAAATCTTTTTCATGGTACAATTAAATAAGGGTCTATTGTTACTGCATCGCTCCATTCCAAATTGGAATCGATAGCCCGAACACTAATTAAATAACTTCCTTGTTCTGGAAAAACGTAATAAAACGTCGAACCTGGGTACAAAGTGGTGTCACTATTAATGACATATTCATAATAAAGAATTTGCCCTCCATACACTTCATCACCGTCGTGCGCATTCAAAACAATTCTTTTTTCTAACGGAGATAAATTTCCAACAGATTCTAATATCCACGAAAGTGTGGGTACACGGTTAATGAACACGTTAATCGTAAACTGATAGGATTTTCTTGCTCCATATACGTCGGTAAACGCAATTTTAAACGTTTGAGAACCTGTTGTATCAGGCAACCACTCAAAAGAATGCACGCCATTTTCTATTGATGAAGCACCATTAAATAAACTGCCATTTTTATAAAGTTGGCCATCACCAACAAAACTAAAATCCATTGAAGCATTTTCATCACTTAAATCAATTTTAAATCGATAATACGAGCCTAATTTCAACGTATCGATATAAGTTGAATCGTTTATCTTCGTGTGCGAATACGAAGAATGTACATTTTCAAGTGTCAATGCTGTTACAGGTCCATTATTTGTTTCCCAAAAAAGGTCTTTTCTCTTATCACAAGAAATTAAACTAAAATACAGCACTGCTGTAACTATTAAAATTGTTTTCATAACTATAAAATGATTAATTAAAAACATATGAAACCCCAACTGTTCCAGTATAAAACCAAGGGGAAACTGCTGAATTTTGCATATAATACTGCAAAAACTCTACTTTCAATGATAAGGATCTGGATAGAAACACATCTGCTTCCAAACCTGCAGCAGCGCCAAAGACAAATTCCCTTCTTGAAAGTGGATTTCTTAATGACTTTGATGCTTCAAAACCAAAATATCCACCCGCTATGGCATTAAAATAAAACCGATCGCTGAGATCAAACATGTTAAAACCATGATCGATATTAATACGACCTACGCTAAGAGCAGTACTTTCAATAATGGCTTTTTCGTAAGACAATGATCCTCTAAGCATCAGTTTTTCACGGTAGCACCAATTCACATCTGATTGGTAGTAATTAAAAATAGAGTACTTACCTCCACCATATTTCAATGAGATCGTTTTAGATCCTTTAACAAGATTGCTTTGTGCCATTCCATTTAGCGACAGCATCAAAAGCAGTAACAAATAAATCTTTTTCATTTTTTCCTTAATATTAGTTTAACATATTTATTACGGTTAGCGTTGTAGAGAACAACCGTATTTTCTCCCCAATTGCTGCAATCAACAACATCATTGATTACATCAAATTCCTCTATTACAATTCCAGATATTCCATAAACAACAACATGATCAGCTTTCCAACAAGATAAATTCACACTTTCACTTGCGGGATTTGGATAAACCGTACCATCCAAGGAAAGTTCATCATCCCCTAAAGTACCTGGTACAAACCACCAATTGGGAAAAGCAAGCGTTGTAGAACAACCAAAGGTGTCAATGACTCTAAAATCACAGCCAATTGAACCTAAATCATTGAGATAATGCCAAATATCTTCACCAGAATAAGTCCCTGAACCATCTGTAAAATTCCATATAAGTGAATCCGTTAATGGGTTAAAATACACCCCTGATACACTTCCATAAATGGAACTTCCGATAACAATTGTTCCAGCTTCATTCCATGTAACAATTGGTTGGGGATTTCTAACAACAGGCACCCAAAGAATTTCACTATAACAAACTTGATCAGCAGGAGCATATGTGAATTCTTGATAACCAGTTGATGCATTCCATGCCCAAAATTTGGTGGTGTCAAACAGTTGCGCTTTAAAATTATTCACCTTGTTTGTATTAGACATTAAATAAGAAACGGTGTCACCATAAATTTCCCAGGTATTATCCCCATCAATATCCCAACGTGACGTACGAACACCAGAAAAGCTTAAATTATTATCATACAATGGTGTCAATGATCCAACATATAAATCTGGATCATTGTCATAACACATAGAAAATTCAGTGTTTATTTCAGGAGTTGGTGATACGCCTAAATAAACTTTTCTCCAAGAACTCGTATCACTATTTACGTTAATACTTCTTACATAAACTGAAAAAAGATCTCCTGTATGAACTGTTTTTCGCGAACCCATTGATAAATAAAATGGAATGTCTGAACTTGGAAAAACAGCTGAATTTCCACCTTGAATAATATTCAAATCAATTTCATTAGTCGTTGGCATCGAAAACAATTTTGTTGTTCCAAAACCCTCATTTACTAATGATCCATTATAAATACTTTTCCATTCATATTGCAAATTCACATTTGGATTTAACACACTTAAGGTGTAATCTTTACCGCTACAAACGATATGATAATTACCCAAGGTGGATGTTCCTCCAGGTAGATATGTTGTGTTTGGAAATACACCAACCCACATGCCTGGGAAAACTCGTTCGACAACACAACCAGTTTCGCCAGCACCAAACGTAAACGGTAAATTTACACTTGGAGCTGAGGCTACACTTGCAATAGGTGTAACATAGAAAATTGTATCAACCCAATTGGAGATACAACCTTGATTATTTGCTCGCAGTGCAATAACATGTGTGTTTATACCAGCTAAATTGGGTGAAAAATACCAAGTTCCACCTTGGTTATATACTCCATTCCCATTGAATTCAGGAATAGTTCCAATATCCCAAAAAGAATACAAACCCAACACCTGATCAGGACTATTAACCGTTATATTTTCTGGAATTGATGTAAAATCTGGATGAGGAACTTCAAAAATAGATTTACTCCAATAACGTCTTACTATATAACCACTTATACTTGCGTTATAGGTCACCCCAACAGTATTATTGATTGGTTGTTGTAAAGTGACAACTAAATTTGAAAATTGATCACCAGTTGAAAAATTCACTGATCGATCATAGTGAGCAGCAGGATAGTTAACCAAGTCTTCAAATAGATAGGCTTTTCCAGAACAGAAAATTTGATTATCCAAGGTAACACCGCCACAGTGATAAATGGTAAGTGTAACGTTTCTTTCAACAGCTAATGGTGGATTTTGACACCAATTTTGTTGATCTAAACTCAATTTAATGTACAAAACGGTACTATTACCCGTTTCTCCTATTGCATACAAATAATCACTTACTTGTTGTAAATCAACAATCCCTTGTAAAAATAAGGTGTTTAAAAATGTTGAACCACCAATCAACGCACCTTGCGCATTTTGGACTTGGGGGTCACTCGTACGATCACCAAATTCTTTCGGACAACCATCGCTTTCACTCATGGAATTTATATATGCTCCATAATCCCAAGTTCCAACATTGCCCATTATTAAATTGTGATTCATATTATCACAATCACAAAACGCCATTAGCTTAAAAGCTAATGGCATCATAATTAAAACTAATAGATACTTTTTCATAATTAAATTAATTAGTGCTATTTAAAACATCATTGTAGAAAACATCAAAATGGAGCTTTCGTCCACCTTCTTCATCAAGGTCACTTCCATTTACTTCCCAAAGCTGACATTCAAGTTTTTTGTCAGCAGTAAGAACAAACTTGTCAACCACGATCACGTAATATAAATCTTGCTTACCCTTTATATTATCAGGGGTTCCCAGCGAGTAAACAACATTTAGTTTGACAACCTGTTCCGGAACACCTTTGATCCGCCGTTTTGTATTGATAACTGAAAAAAACTCATTATCTCTTCTAAAATTGATGTTGGAGCGATTCAAGCATTGAATTTTCAAGTAAGCTTTATCATCGATGAAAACAATATCTCTTAAATAATATCCCATCTTATATTTTACAACTCCTCTATTTCCAATTCTATCTTTTCGTGCTAAAACATTTTCACAATTAACCTTATAAATACTGTCTTGCGCTTTTGCTTTAATAGAATCATTTTTAAGTTCAAAATATTCATCTGTTACAAGTAACGATCCACCAGAATTGGTCAATGTATCTGAATTAATAATTGGATATCGGTATAAAAATTTTGTCAAATCTTCACGATATTGAACAATAAAAACGTAAGCCTCTCCCCCATCTTCAACATAAAGCGAGGTTTCAGGAAAACCTTCCTCAAGGGCTTGAAGAATCAATTTATTATTAAAATGCAAAACACTGAACGCTTCACTACTAGCATGATAGTAGATGGTTTTACTTTTAAAATACAGCACACAACTTTTGTCGTATGAAATTTTTACTGTATCAGTAACCTGACCAATAAGGTTCGATGAAACGAACACCAATAGAACTAATAACTTATTCATGTACTGTTAATTTATAGCCGTCTGTTAGAACCACACTTTGTTCCTGGTTCTTCTTTTTTAAACTGACCTTTATACTTCCAACAATAGGTAGATTTCCCTCTACCTTTGTTCCTTCAGCGCCTTCCTGGGCTACTCCTTTTGCAACATCATCAGCAACCCGTGATGGAACATAAATACCATCTATTCCACTATCGTAAACTTTCCATTTAACCGAATGAAATTCTGTACCAATTTTTATTTGTTTAATAAGGATCTTTACACGCTCATTTGTAATCTCAGCAGTACCTTGTAAAATCGTTCCTTTTGGAACAAATATTCCACTCAATGTAAAATCAGCTGATGTATGCATTGTAACCAAGCTTCCACTCTTAACAGTTCTATTTCTGTTATTAATCACTGCTTTACAACTACTCTCTTTCGATTTTTTCCCTGTAACATTTCCAAACTCATCGCTTGGTGAACGTTTTCTTTTGCCACTTACAGGCTCAGCTACTTGTATTACAGGTTCATCTCTTTCAGTTCTTAACGGTGAATAATCTAACCGTGGTTTAGGCGGCTTATATCCTCCACCATAAGTTGAAGATGAAGAATAATTGTGTCTTTCTACAGTGGAATCAATGACCTCAGAATCCTCATTTAATGAAAAGAATCGATCAGCTCCACTCGAATGATTCTTCAATTGATTGGTATCAACAGGAATTTCTAACGCATTGATCTCTGATTTTGGTGGAGCTTTTTCAACTCCACCAGTAACCATCCCAACAATAAGAGTTCCTATCCCTGCGGCCCCAATAACTATAAAGACCCAAAAACGTTTTGGATCACGTTCTGCCAATTCTCTAAACTTATTCATTTTCAGATGTTTTAATTATCCAATTCTCAATAACTAATCCAGTAGCATTTTCATTACTGGGTTTTACAGTCATAAAATCACAACTCGCAGTCAATATTCTTTTTTGAATAACAGAACCATTAATGAACGATTGTTCAAAAACAATCAGACCCTTTAATTCACTATTTACAATTGAGACTTCAATTTTTTGAATCGCAATATCAACTATCAAATTGTTTTGAATTACCTGTTCTCGAACATTTTGATTCTTATAACTTGTCAAAATTTCGTACCGACATTTTCCAAAATAGGATTGCGCTAATTCTAAACGTGAATCAATGTTGGATGCTGAAAAAGAATACATATAATCAACTCCAATGCGAAGAACCGTTGATGCTCGCATCTTTTCCAATTCAAATTCATTGATTTCTTTAACTTCTCCTAATTGCTGATTTCCCGCATCATCAACCACTACTACAGATCGCGAATAATCACGAACTTTAGCCTCTGATCTGAAATAAACCAATAAACTCATCAATACACTACCTATAACTGAAATTACAGCTATCAATAATGCTGATTTAACTATCCGTTGAATTTTAGCTAAACCAATTTCTGACATTAATTTTCTTTCCATTAATCTACATTTGTATTTGAACCTCGAGAAGATGAAGCAGCGCTACTAGCAGCCATACTTGCTCCACCTGTTGAAACGGCAGCTGCTGCGCCAACACCAGCAGCTATTCCACCAACAGCAGCACCGACCCCTCTTGACATTAAAGAAGTCATTCCACTATCACCCACAAACCATGTTGTCATTTTAAACGCACTGTAATAGGATCCTATCATGGCAATATTGAATGCAATCGCTTCTTTAACGGATGGTTCTGTTAAAGAATCCATCATAAATTGCATGAAGATCATATCTAATACATTCATTGTAGTGAACACCAAACCAATAGTCAAAACCTTGTTTAAAAAATTGATCGGTTTTTCTCTAAAAAAAACCCCAAATGCCAATACTATTGGACCAAAAACAATAGCTAGTTTAAATACAACACCCATAAAAGTCCCAATTGCCCATTTAATCAGACTAGAAACTAGAAGCGTAATGCCATTAATGGCATTGGCCATAAAATCGCCTCCAAACATTGAAGCTCCAACTTTATCTCCATATGTTCCATTTGCCATTGATTCATTTGTTTCAGCATTTTGCTGACTTCCACCATCAGGTGTACCATCTGTACCAAAAACAGGTTCTATCTTAGATCGTTGGATTAACTGATCAGTTACCATACTCATTAAAACATTGCCCGAAGCATCATATTCTTTCTTTTGAGCTTTATACATTTTCACATCCTCATTAACAGATGCTTGTTGACTACTTATATACCACTTATTAGCAGCTTTGCGAAGCTTCGCATTTATATCAGTAGATGGTGCAGTGGATGAATTAATGTAACTGATCGATTCAGTAAATGATGAAGCAATTGGTTTATACATGCTTAATACCAAGCACAAAAAAATCACTCGAACTACTTCATTCCAATCCCAAGGAATAGAAACATCGTTTCCCTGAATAGCACCAACTGAATACCTAGCATATTCATAATAAAATTTAAGCGCTATAAATGAACTCGTCAAAAAAGCTCCAATCATTGTTGTCCAGGACAACGCTTGTTGGACAATACCATCCATTGAGGTAACTTGCCACCCTACAGTTGAAATAGCATCCATATTAATTGACATTAAAGGTTGTACCAAATGCAGTATTATCATACGCATTTTGAGTTTCATAATCGTATCGAATTCTTCGTTTGGCGATCTCTCTGGTAAAAGCGTTTATACTATTAACAGCACTTACTGCTGATTCCAATTCATCGTTTAAGGTCTTCAATGAATTGATCGCTTCGTATTGACTTAGTACCATAGCCCCAGATGCAATTAACTCTAATCTAGAACTAACATTATCTATTTTGGCAAGAGTAATATTCAAGTTGATTTTGTTTTCACACAATTGCATTTCTCCTGCAACACCAATGAATATGCTCATTTCATCCGTTGCGCATACCATTGCATCAAGCAACCCTAATAGACGTTTAACTTCTGGACCAGCTTTAATGGCATTTTGCAAAAATTGCGCATTGGCCAAAGCTGATTCTGTTGTTTTATTCAATTTACTAATCACAGTCAACATCTGTGAAATATTGGCTCCATTGGTTGGATCCCAGACAACAGCGCCTGCTTGCTCCATACTGCAAAAAGACAGCATTACAGCGTAAAACATCATTAAATACTTTTTCATAGTTCTTTAGATTTTTGTTCAACAAAAGTTTTAACAGCACCTTCAACACTTCCACACCGACGAATCAATTCATCAATGAGCTTTATTTCTGTTGCTGTGGTTTGATACAATGCATATGTTTCTGAAGAGATTTCAATCCTACATAAAAAGGCTTTTTGACCACCAAACTTGATCAGAGGTATTCGATAAAGTTTTCCATCCACTGGCGTTTGATGGCGCATTAATTCTGCTTCGCTATCAGAAAATTTTAATTCTTCTTGATACTTCTTAATCATTTTTTCATCTGCTCCATGATCAAGAATGATTTTAATCGATGAATTAGTGAGAATTGAACTTTTAACCAGTGGATCCAAATGGTCCAAATAATCAAGACTTTGAGTAATTATGCCTATTTGACCTCCCTCTTTTCGGATTTTTCTATACGATTCTCCTATATAACCCGAAATTGATTTCCCTTGCAAGAAATCAACAGCTTCATCAAACCATAAACAAACACGTTCACCAAATTTTTCTATTATCTTTCGTTGAAACATTTGCATGATGATCAACATCACTGGTGATACCAACCGTTTGTTTTTAAGAACACCAGCTAGATCGAATGCAACCCAACGATTATCGACCGAATATGTTTGTTCTGCGTTTAATAAAAAACCTAATTGACCATCCTTCATAAATGGTTTCATCTGCAACTCAAAAGAATCGAGATCGACGTATTTTTTAAAGTTATCTGGGACAGCCCCAGACATAACAAAACCGCAGAAAGCATCAAAATTTAACTCTCCCCCATTCTCGTTATAATGCCTAAAAAAACCTCTAATCCAAATTCCTATTACGGTAATTAATTCAGGTTTGAATTCTGCTAAACCCCAACACTCCATAATTAAACCACACAAGTACTCAACGTACAATGGATCTGCTAATCCCCTATAATCTAGTTCTGGATAATACTTCCCATCTTCACAATAACAATCTAAAAAAGGATTAAATCTTAAAGTGGTAACATCATTACTATCAATGTATACCCCTTTATTCAATTGTGTAACACGTCTATAAGATCCACCGACATCGATTAGAAAAATAAAGTGATTAGACCAATAAAACTGATCCATCATTTGATTGATCAATACAGACTTTCCTTGTCCAGTTGGACCAAAAACAACAGCGTTAGCAGATGGAACTTTATCGTTCATCCATAACTGTTGTAAAAATGGTCTTCCAAACAAATCACTAAAAACAACGCCATCTCTATTACCTCTCATGAAACTTTCCAGATGCGTCATATAGGCAAATGTTTCAACAAAGCCCAATCTTAAATTGGTACTAAGGTTTCCGCAACCAGGCATGCATGAATAAAACTGTTTCCATGAATTAAAATTTTCAACAGCCATTAAAATTCCAAGCTGCTTACTTGACACGTCCTTAACAAGATTTGTCTTCTTTTCCAACAGCTCTAAATCTGTATCTGCAATTATCACAGTCAATGACCAATCAGCACACTTAAAATCGTTTTTGGATCGAATATCTTTATATAGATCAATATTTGACCTTTTATTAATTGCGTCTCTAATTTTTAAACCAACTAGAAAATTTAAACCTTTCCATTCCTTGGTTAACTCTGATTCTGATTCATCGTTATTTCTACGACGAATTGTTTCAACCAAAATGTGATCAAATGGCATTCCCATACCTATGGGAAATAAATACGATGTTGGCAGCTTTACTTCATTTACATAATTTGTTTTACTTTCAATCTTTGATGAATCTGTAAGTGTTCTGTTTGCAGAGGTAAACCCGTTGATGTTTTTGGCTAATTTTCTTGAAGTCAAAATCCTCACAGACTTATTTCCAACAATTAATCCAGAATCTTTTTTTTCAATGTCATTCAGAAGCGGTTCTGCATGTACATCAACATTCCAAACCTTATACATCAAGTCCAATAGTTCTTGACTTTCAAGAACTCGAACATCTTCCATAAATCCTTTTTGGGAAACCGAACTCACAAAATTCCTAAACATTGATTCCTTTTCAGGAATATTTGAGAATGATTTATATTCATTAACTCTATTATAGAGCGGTTTTCGTTTTTGATTTTTACTCCTTTTTTCCAAAGGAAATGAAACAGTGATATACACCTTATCAAACATGACGTCTCGTTGTTTAAACTTGTCATCATTCCATTTCCTGGTTAAACATCCATTATCCTGAAATGCTTCATAAGGTAAAGAATAGAAAAAATTATACTTCTGAACTATTACACCATCTTCCAATGAAGACAAAGCAAGTTTCCAACTATGATAGATTACATTCACCTCGGATGATTTAGCGTCCGAATCAAGACCTACTTCGGTAACAGACTCATTCATTGTATACACATCACACATGCGAACCTCTATTCCAAAAACCACATCACCATAAGATGTAATTCCATAATTTCCCTCTAACCAATCGAAAGGAACGAAATCAGTTGCTTCTGCTGTCTTCATAAAGCTCTTCTATTTTATTAGATTGATTAATGTGCTTTGGTTGACTTAAATAATCCAATCGATCAACAACCGGATTCATTATCCCTTTTTTCTGTGATCCCACAAAATAGCCACTGAGCCGTGATACGAAAATCATGTAAATAAATATTGGAACAATTCCTAACCAACCAATACTAATTACACTTATAATCCCAACAACCAAAAACCCTACAGCTAACAAGGCAAGGACTAACGACGAAAACCCCCATTTCAATACGGGGGTATTTATTTCGTCTAATAGAATTTTATTAGTTCCTCTGATGCTCATGGTCTGATATATTAACCTATCAAACCTGCAGCTGCACCAATAACACCAAGAAGAATACCGGCAATTAATGCACTAATTGCCAATTTCATTCTGTCCTGCTGGAAAAAAGCTGCCCACGCAGCAACCAAAATTGCAGCACCAAGAAAAAAGTAATAAATGGTCTGCATTAATACCTTAAAACCTGAGTACTGTGCTGATGTCGCAGTATTGGCATCATTCATTAAATTCTGCAATTGTTGCGCTTCTACACTCGGAACAAACAACAGGGTAATTACTCCAAGTACAATCAACCTGTTTAAACCATTGTTTTTTTTCATTTTTATATTAGATTAAAATTTAACTTATGCTAAAGAGTCAAGTACAGCCGTAACAACAATTCCCAAAATGATTACAACAATAGCAATTGTCACCCCATTTCTAGATTCTCCATAAAAAATCCGATATGCAGCAAAAATGATTACAGGACCTAAACCTATTTTAATTAACAAGGATAGAAGGGAAACAATTCCACCCTGACCAGACTCTATCACTGGAACAAGCGGAGCCAATGGATCCGCTTGTAATAATAAACTTGTATATTCAATCAAATGCACCAGCATATTCTTTTAGTTCGTTTGATTCATTAGTTAGCACCCCATTTTTTGGGTTACTTATTTTTCCAGATAAAACCGCATACTCTTCTTGATATTTAATTCGCCTTTGCTGATAAACATTAAGATCATTTGATTTTTGAATCATTTGAATACGATCTATTTCAAGTGGTCCATCAAAATCAAATGCTAGCTGTTCAATTTTATTTTCTTGAACTGGTTCTTTTTCTTTGCTGTCCTTTTTACTATGATTTTGTGATTCTTTCAATCGCACCAGATATGATTTACCCGCTACATAATATCCTGTAGTTATTAAAATCAGAAATATAAAAATGAACCAGAACACCATTTTAATTATCCGTTTGGGGCTTAGCTTCTTCTAACTCTTTCTTTTTTAATTGTTCTTGCTGTTCGGCATGAATACGATAAACCTTCTTACCATAATAAACTGCCGCTGACACTGAAAGGATTATTAATCCAAATAAAACATACATATATCTGATTTTAATTTAACCAACCTGTCCAATTAATAGACCCAATTACTACAGCTAGTATTATCCCAAATGCAAGCTTAATAAAGCTTTCAATTGCGTTTTTTGGAGTCTCAGAAAAAATGGCGCTTTTGAAAATCGCATATGCTCTAACTGCAAAACCCATCACAAAAATTGCACTTCCAATTCGCGCAAATGAATTATAAGGGACCATTTCACCAGAACCACGATAAGCATCAAATTCCGAAAACGACCCCATACCAACTACCAGATCTAATACAAAACCCATTCTTAAATATTTCTTGTTAACGAATCAAATATATACATAAAAACTTTATATACTTGCAAAGTGTTACAACATGAATAGTTTAATGTTAATATAAGTGTATATAGTTGACATTTGTCATTAGTTATTTATCTTTGACATGATCCAATCAATTGCTGTCTAACACACTTTAATCAAAGCAATTAACAGTTATATAGGATGGACAATAACGTACAAAACAACCAAGTAACAAACGAAGAAGTGTTACAACTCATAACCTCTTTAGAAAAAGAAGGAAACGGGATTTCGCTTAATAGTGAAGGTTTCAAAGATTTTCAAAAAGAAAATGAAGGAATGGGAGTTGATGAATATCTTAGGCAGAAACAGATCTCCGATGAGCAGAAAAAAATGATTCAAGATTCAGACTTATCTGAAGATTCTAAAAATCTTTTAGTTCAAAAATTAACAATCGAACCTCAAAAGCATTTTGATACTCCTAAAAATTTCACAGATGATGAAATAAACGTAATTATTTCAGAAACTGCTTTAAATAGACCTATTCAATCCTTTTCAAAAGACTATTTAGATTCAAGAGTTGCAACGCCTGATCAAATCGAAAAAGTGTTAAACCGCAATCTCAGTAATGCACATTCCCTAACCGCATTACAAGCAATGAACGTTGAAAATAAGACCGAAGTCATTAAAGAACACATGGCAAAGCAAATGGGGATTGAATACAAAAAACCTACTGGAGCTTTGACAGATATACAAAAAGGATTAAAAAATGCTTCCCACACAATCGAAAAAATGGGACGACAGTTTAGAATTGATTAGGGCGAATGGCAAGCCAACGGTATTTCTCCTGCAATACCCTCCTATGTCGGGTGATTTCCAGTAAATTCCTTTCGCAAACATTAAACAAGTCAATAAGATTATTATTCTTCCTCCTAATTACATTAAATAACTCCTTTATAAAAGGATAAAACCATCTATTCAATTGATAAATTAATCGGATTTTTTTCGTGTTCATTAATGGTGTCAATCATTTATATACGTGTTCACTTATCGTGTTGTCGCATTCATTATTGAATCACTTCATTTATTGACGCGTTCATTAATTGAGTTTACACGTTCATTTGTCATGTGTCGCGTTCATTTGTTATGTAAAAATGAACCACCACCATAGTACCTACCCTAAAGTCCAAAAAACCTTTACTGTAGCGACTTTTAACCACAAATGGACGATAAATGGACGTGTTCATTTATGATGTACGTTAAAATTCAGAGAATTTTCCTTCTAAGTCAACAAAACAAAGGAATAAGTGAATTTTAATCGTGTTCATTAAACGTGTACCAATATAATAAAGAATAATATATAATAAAGATTTATAAAGAATAAGGTACGCTATAAATGAACACGTAATAATTACAGATCTTAGACATTGGGGCTTTAGGGGAAGAAGTTAGATTAGTGGTTTTTATGATGTCACACTTTTTATATATACCTTTGAATTGCGTATCTTTAAGATATGTGAGAGGATTCGGTTTAATCAATTTGATGACACGATAAATGAACGGGAAAAAAGGAATTAAAAAAAGTGGACGTAATTTAAGTGTTCATGAAAATCGAAAAGTGCAGCATATCTCTTTGGAATTTCGGGAATGTAAAACCGAAACTGGGGTAACCGCACAGGTTTATATCGGTAAACAATGGTTGGTGACTATTTCCTGGGATGAAATTGATAGCTTTTCTTCTTCATTGTCTGTTTTCCTGATAGAACACAGCTTTTCGAATAAACAAACAAAATGATGTCTATGAAAAAATATCCTGTTAAAAAACCAGTGGAGCTCACCCAAGAGCTAATTGATGTCTATTTGAAAAGAAAAGTATTAGGCTCAAATTGGATGGAACCAGGTGATTGGATTTGTGTTGATGTGCTACCTATAGGTTGGCAAACACCAGAATGTCCAGCTTTTTTTAAAACAGAACAAGAAGCTTTAGAGAACTGTACTGCGCATAACCGGTATGCTGGTTATACTACAAATGAAGTACAGGAATTTATTGCCCGTTCAGTCGAGGCATCAAATAAATTGTATGGGTTGACTTGGCGCGTTCATTAATTGTGTACACTATGATAAAGAAACTACTTTTTAGACAAATTGAGGAACTTTCCGTTTTTTTCGATCCTCTACAACAAGAGTTGTACAATGATTTGAAGGCGCAGAATCCCAATGTTAATTTGCTGAAGGAATTTTTGAACTGTGTTTCCCTGCAGCTGCCGTTTGCGCAATTTGAATGTTTTATGGCTGGTGAATGTTTCATTAGACATCGGCTTTATCCTAAATTTGTAGCTAAGCTTACTCATGACTGGAGAGTAAATGAACATCCAGTCAAAGAACTTGAATTTGAAAACAACCAACCATCCCCAATGTTGACTCAGGAACAACAAAATTACCTGACTGAGTGTATGAATGCTTTTGTTAACCAAATTAAAAAAAACAGAAATGAATACGTCGAATTTTTCAACTGATCAGCAGTACGCCTTCACTGGCACTAACCCATTTGCTCATTTTCATGGCTGGGAAAACAAAAAAACGTTCACAGAAGATGAATTGTTAATGGTCTATAACAGACATTTTCCTGAACAAGAGGAAGAAGCTAATATGGAACAAGTTACCGCTTGGTTGCTTACCCTGGATTGCAATATCCAACTTGTTTAAGTATTTTGTAATTTTGTCTAACTTATTTTTAAAATTATGCAAACGTCTATCTCCCCATTTGAAGTTGATTTGTCCGGTTCGGTTCTTTCGTTTATTCGAGAAGGTGCTCCCTACGCAAGTCTTAATATTTCTGTCGATGATGATTTTCTGGTAACTGCTGAATGCGCTGATAAGTATGAATATTTTGAAAAGATGCTGGTTCCGCGCATCAAAGAGGATCTTCAACTAGAAGATTTACAGATTGAGGTTTTAAAGAATTTCCTTGACGAGTCCGGTTATTTCAATAAATAGGCGCTGTAGGGGGTGATTCTATTTATCCCTTATAATACTATTTGAAACTGGTTTCATCTTAAAATTCGTTGTATCTTTAATTTAAACTTAAAAACAATACCCATGAAAACACTATTTTTAATCACAATTATCGCCGTTGGAACCTCTATGGTTTCTTGTAAAAAACGCAAATCTGAAAAACGCCTAGAAGGGCTTTTCACAACCTCTGTTACTGCAGCTGCTTATACAGATAGTACAACTCAAATTCTACTGGAGGCCAATACTGTTTCATTTATCGATGAAAAATTCTCCTGGAATGGTGTGGTTGTAGGAGATTGTAAGTACGAAACAAAGAAGGTGAAAGATGGATCCTATGATCTGGAGCTTGTCCTGGATAACCCAGACTTTTCTAAAATGTTGCCAAGTCGTTATGAATGGGATGGCAACGCATATGTGAATGTGATTTCTCCGAATTTATCTGTACTAGGTACAGCAAGGTTTTATGTTAAAGTAGATGATAACAAAAAACTCTTTTTTACAATTGTTACTAACCAAGGAGAAACGACCTATGTTTTCGATAAGGTTTAACGATTGTTGTTTTTAAAGGTGGATCATTTGATTCACCTTTTCTATAACCTGTAATTTAAGAATTATGTTGTCTAATTTAGAGGAAACAATACCACATCAAGTTGACTTAATCCTATTTGAAAAACTCGGACTAAAGCCTTTTAAAACAAGTAGCAGAGACAGGTTTTTGGTAGGCGAATATAAATTACCTCATTCCGAAAAAGCAACAATCAAAATATCAGTTACTTGTCTTCCAGCTAAATTTTGGTGTTTTGAAGTTATAACAGTCCAAGATGAAGCGTTTATAATTGAAACTGGATCTGGAACATTGTCTGAATTTTGGGATAGTGTTATAAAAGTTGCTGAAGGATTATTTACAGTAAGTAGAAAATAATATTTTAACTGAAACTATGGATAATCAAAAAAACGAGGTTCTTAATATTCTCACAGATCGGCAGTTAGTTTATCACCCACTTAAATTTATTGTTGCCGGTGAGTATGAAATGTCTATGGACATTTTTCTGTTCATTTCACATTTGATGCAGTCTACGCTGCCTAACATGCTTGGGGAATACAGTTTTACCTATAAAGAGTTTACTGATTTCACGGGCAGATTAAAATCAACGCTGTCAAAACCAGTTGATAATTGGTGCCTGAAGTTACCATCTGTGAGTGGGTTTAGCCTGGAACTAAAGGGAGAATTTGAATATGTGATGTATCAGCTCGTCAATGAGACTTTTCACGCAGAAGAAATATACCGTGACATCGATCAATCGGTGTCGATTAAACGCCAATCCTTTTTTCTAGATTGGCGCATTTCTATTGTAAATAGAAAAAGCCGGCAGCGCCAAGCTCACTTCGTCCCAAATCATTATTTTATCAAAGCTTTTGTCGAAACCAATTACCTTTCGGTAGTCTGTCAAGATTTTTTTTCTATTCGAGGAGGCAAGCGCGTTTCCCTCTATCCTATGCTAAATTATCTGATTCGATTGCGCAATGATCAGAAAATAAAACGATTGCCTGAGGTTCTGGCCAAGTATACTATAATCAGAGAGGCTTCTCAAATTGATATCCGAAGCGATAATTATACTGCAGGACAAAAGATTTCAAGAACTGTTGCCAAGATCCGCGAACAACTGGATAAAATTCTTGATAAAACATCTTTTTCATTTACCTATCGCGTTGATAATAACAATTTCTTTTTCTCGTTCGATTTTACCCAAAAAAACACCATTTCTTTTAGCGCCCAAGACAAATTAAATGCCGGTCTTTTTCAGTCCTATATCCGCAAATATTTTCAAGATAACAACCTCCTGTTTCATGCAGAAAATGAAAAGGGTCTACTGCCCGATCATTACAGACAAATTATCATTCTCTTTTTGAAAAAAATGATAAAAAATGAACAGTCATTTGAAATTCAAATGGCCCAGTTGGAGTATCACGCTAATATTATCCAACAGCGCTTGGATATTCCTGTAGGTGATATTAAAAGCATCTATTGGGAAGAAGTGTCCAATGAAAAAAAATGGATTGGTCCTTCAAAATAAAAACAGCATATATATAAAAAGTTTGTCATAATGAAAATTATATATATCTTTGGTGTGAATAGTGAGTATTTAGGTTAGTTTTTCATGAGCAAAGCCGTAGGTTATATCCTGCGGCTTTTGTTGTTTTTGGCTTTAGGGAGAGAGCGGATAATGGGCGTTTATAAGACTAATTAACTTGTGTTCAGTGTTCTTATACGTATCTTTAAGTAGTAATAAAAACAAAGGATATTATGAAAAAAGTTAACACCACCGTATTTCAAACAGAATTGGTTATCGAAAAATACCCTACTACCCTACCAGTTACTGCCATCACTTCGTCTTTAAAAGCATCTCAATTTTTGCGTTTAGTCTGGGACACCAAATCTATTGAAATAAGAGAATCTTTTTATGCGATGTTTCTTGGAGGAGAAAACAAGGTAATTGGTTATGCTTTAATTGGTATTGGAACGTCAAGTCGCTGTCTTGTTGATTTAAAAACAATATTTACTCATGGATTGCGCTGTGGTGCTAAAGGCATAATCATTGCTCATAACCATCCTGGGGGAGTAGCTAAACCAAGTTTTTCAGATAAGGATCTGACAACAAAAGCCTGTGATGTTTCAAAATTGCTAGATATGCCAATAATTGAGCATATTATTTTAACCCACGACGATTATTATTCTTTTGCAGATGATGGTCTTATCTGATAGGATCCCTTCGGGGATTTTGTTTTTACCTTAATTTAAATTTACTATGAAAAAAAGTTTTGTTGATATTATCGTTGAGGATCTGCGCAGACAGATCATTAACTCCGAAATTGTTTTGAAATGTTCGCTGCCAAAAGATCCTGGCTTGGTGTCTTTCGAATTGATCAGTCGCGCTCGATCAATTACCCTTGATAGTGTACTTGTTGAATTGTCGCCTAGTCTAACTGCAGAACAAGTAATTAATGCTTTTTATCTTTCTGGTGCAGGTAAATGGTTCGGACGATTTACCTCTTATCGTGTTTATGTTAACGAAACAATGGGGGCTTTTGTTTTTCCGTTCCCAAAAGATCAATATGTACTGGAACGTCTCGAATCAGGGGAACTCGTAAAGTTGATCAACACTGGTTCCAATGGCTTTGAGTTCGGATCAAAGCCAGAAGCTCAAAAAGCTGTTATAGACTTCAAAAAGGGAAATTATGAAACTGCTTTTTTCCATTTCGAGATAAAAAGTGTTGATTAGGGTATATATGAAAATCATGCTATAATAAAAATCGTTTATATTTGTTTTTTAGTATTTTATAACATATAATAATAAACAGATGAAAAAAATTGAGAATTTAGCAGATTTGGTACCTGGAACCGAAATTCACTTCGAGACCACATCTTACCAACACGATCATCAAAGTGGTCCAGATGAATTTGGTGACATTCCCGTCATTGATGTTGAGGAGCGCCGAGACTACACTGTATTAGCTATTGATAATAATAAAGGAGAAGCACTCTTATTAAATAAAAACGACGGTTCTTCATCATGGGAAAAGATTACTAAAGATTTTTATTATACTCAACCTACCCTCGATCTTTCAAATGAAATTACAGAACGGCTTGAATCGCTAGGTTTAAAAATTGATCAAGGATTAATTTTACACCCATCTGCTGAAAATCCAACTTCCCAAACTGGTTATTTTAAAATTACTGAAATTGATGATAGTATTTTAACAATTAGACAAGCTAATCCTGCTCCAGGAGAAAGTCAAAAAATTAGCAGTTTTCATTTGGGAAATTTCGGGAATTCGGTTTACAATGGCAATATTTCCATTCTTAGTGAAAAAATGTCCAGATTGTTGGATGAAAATTTGGGAGTTGATTCAAATCTTAAACTGGATATTAACACTTTTTATTCAAATATTCATTCTTCTTTTCCTAAAAATCAAATTTTAGATATTCTGCCCGACAATGAAAACCCTCTTAATTCGCTTTTAAAGGTACGTCATACTGATTTAGAAACGGGTGTGGTAACTAACCCTACTGTAAGACTGAAAGGTGTGTTGGATGACATATCTAGGGGTTATAGTTTTCTTGTTTCATTTACTGCGGCTTTTTTGGACTATCTTTCACAAGTCAAAATTTTTCCAGGACTAAAATTAACCAATCAAAATGATATACCTGTAGGCACAATTACTGGTTTCAGTGAAAAAATTCAATTTAAAAAAAACGGTCCTCTTCTAACTAATGTTAGAGATTTTTCGAATTGTCAGGTGTCAGTTGAGTTGAAAAATTCGGTAACAAACAAACTTGAACCTGTTCATTATCGTCTGGGAGAATTTGTACAAAAATTTCAAGACAAAACAATACTTGCCATAGATCAGCCAATGATACCACAAGAAAATCTCGTGTTTTTAAAGGACAGCTCTAATGACATGGTGTTGATTGCACAATATCTTCCTGATATGGTTTTTAAATATGACATTTCAGAATGGGTTGATAGCGGTGAACATAAATTAATACCATTACTTCCTTTCCAGGATCAGTTTGGGGATTCATTAGATGCTAACCAAGAACTTACCAAAAAATTCACGGTGATCATTCCAAACGATATGCTTATAACATATTCGGATCCATTGCACAACACCTTTAATTTCCCTGATCATGACAGTATTCAAAAAACTGTTGAATTGATTACAAATCACAATCAATTTATTTCCCAATTTGGAATGGAAGATGCTACTTCTCCATTTAGATCATCAGAATCAAGTATTTCTTGTATTGATATTGGAAATAAAATATTTACAAAAACAGAAATAGACATGGTGATCGGCCAATCAAAAAGAGGTGTCAATCCAGTGGATGACTCTTTGGCCAATAAAACGCTTACTCCAGGTCAAGTGACCTACATATTACGCCAGGATCTATCTTCATCAGAAGCACTCAATGTTTTAAAAAAATTAAACGTTGAAGATCCCGTGAATATCATCAAACAATCTAAGCTCTCCGATCTATCAAATTCTAACACAGAACAAACGACTCAAGAAATAGATTTAAAAGTACAGGCTTATCAAAATTCTATAGATCAACAACTAAAACGCTAAATTATGTATCAAAAATTCCAACATGCTATTCAAAAGCTTCAACAATTGTTTGTACTCATTACACTCGAACATGCTTTCCTTTTGTCGTTGGTTCTGCTGACACCTTGGTACCTAATCGGTCAGATCCAATATTCCTTTTTTAATTATGAACCAACAATATTCTATTTTATTTATGGCGTAATTTTTTCAACATGCGTTATTTTGCCTTTATCATTTTTTATCTCAATTCGGAGATTTTTAAAGAAGAAACAGGTAAATAAAAAAACAATGTTATTTAATTCACTTTCACTTTTCTTCACTATTATTATCTTTTTGGTGACTGGAACAACAACCTTTTTCTTCTTTCAAATGCTGGTTTTTAGCATCATTTTGATTTCTGCAGAAATACGGAAATATCTTTTTAGCAATAAATTGAAAATGTAAGTTTTCCAAAAACTGAATGTTTAAAGGCACTACGGATTTTAACTATCTCCATTAATTGGAGACATAAACACCAAACACATGTCAAATCGGATTCCATACAAAAAAAAACCTTTCCGAGTAGAGCTATATACGAATGGTTCAACCGGGCGTTATCATAGTCAATTAACCGTTCACGTAGCTGACTCAAGTGAATTAAATGATTTTGTCGATCTGTTAAAGTCAACTCTTCGATCAACAAAAACCAGAGTGAAAATTAAATCTGGGGAAAAATCAAAATCAATTACACTTCCATATGGTGTTGAGCATATTAAACGTGAATTAAAACGATTAGCAATTTTAAATAAATAACGATTCATTCTTCCATTCTCACTTTAAAGGGCTTTAGGGAAAGGATGGAATTGGTGGGTAAGGTTGTTCTTATTTTTTGTATTAAAGTATTGATATACTTATCTTTAGTATATAATAAAAAACGTAACATTATGACTATTTCAGACTTACAAAATGGCATGCAATTCTCTTTTGAGGAACTGCTATATCAACCAGTTCTAACCAACTCCAATCAAACATTGGAAGGAATCTTAGAATTGAAAACACAAGAGTATTTTCCTGTTTACACCAAAGCGAAAGCAACTACTGGAATAACTGTTCTTGCCCAGGAAAGCAAACGTTTTATTGCGTTTGATAAAATGATACCCTTGGTTGCAGATCTACAGTTGAATCTTACTGAAGGTGTTTTTGTCCTGGGAACAGAAATAGTCGCTGTGTTTTCTTCTTGGATGAATAAAATCATTCAGGTTAAGAAACCGTGGAAAAAAGATCAATTTTGTTTTCCAGAAAAGTACTCTTCTTATACTATTTTAGATGAGTTAACTGACCTCTTTTCCCTACAGCTTTGGACAAATCGTGGAATGAAACCTGTAGGTGGTGTACAGCTGTTACATCAGGTTCAAGAAGATGGCTCGTTTTCTCAGGAATTTAATAGTGATGATGTCACAGGATATATTAAATATACTTTCAAAAATGATCAACTGGAGATATTTCAATATTCTATCGAAACATCGCTAACTGACTTTGATGATGTTTCGTTTATCAACGGTCTTTTGATTCATGTAGGGAAAAAAATATTTATTAGAGAGAATGCTAATATCTGGGCATAATAATCAATAATTATTCGATATATTGCATAATTAAAAAGACACGTATTTTTTTACTTAAATAGTCCGGAGCAGGACGATAAAGTCTGCAAAATGATTATGACAACAACAGGAAACAACCTAGAAGTAGTAAATAACCAAGAACTAAATCTGTATTATACACAATTATTTAAAGGTCGTGGTGGTTGGAATATTATCTGTGAAGTAGTATTAGGTAAGGGTGATGGTTATGTTGGAGGAGCTACCAAAACATTCACCACTTATACTACTGACACGTTATTTATTGATCTAATTTCTGACTTAAAAGCTGATGATGCTTCTTCAGATCAAATTCAAAGAGAATATCATGAGCATTTTTACTACAAAATTGAAGATTCAATAGCTGAGTGGTTAGATGGTTTAGCGGAAAATATCCAAGAAAACTAAATTAATACAGCCCTTTCGGGCTTTTTTTATCTATGAAAGGAAACTTAAACCCAGAATATTCTTTAGAAGTAAGAAAAATAATAGGTAAATATTTTTCAGAACGAAGGAATGAGTTGAAGATGAATCAGTCTCAATTGGCTTTAAAAATGGGGATTTCTCAATCTACTGTTGCTAAAATCGAAAATGGTTCATGGAATTTTTCAATGGATTTTTTGATACTTTTCTGCAAGCATTTAGATTTATATTTATTTCTGCCAGCAAAAGAATCAGATGATCCAATGGCAGGATGGATGCGGAATAGGTATCAGAGAAATTCCGATAATAATTGATAATTCAAATCAGTACAATATTTTAATATAACTAATAAGAAACACTATGAATGAAATCTATTCGCGTATCGAGACAATCAGAAAAACACTTAATTGGTGTTTGAATTGGAGAATTAAGGATTGCTTCCAGATTTTTCAAAATTCAAGCATGGGAGTTCTTTACTTTCAAAATAAGCTTTCTTCCAAAGCAAAGGATTTTGGAAATCGACCTACTGCTGCTGCAGATTTTATTATGAATCTTGATGATGAACACAAGCAACAGCTCCACAGGTTTATTTTAGATACTTGTCAAGTACCTGGACAAGTATCTTTTCTTGACTACAAACCCCAAAACTATTTACCAATTGATGTGGTTCATTTTGTTTTACTTTGGGCTTATAATTTACGTCATGATGATTTCAATGCAATATTTGAAGGAACAAAGCTTGATCCGAGAGTCGTAATGCAAGATCTTGTGGAGAGAACTGAAAAAAATAAAGGTTATACAACACAATCAGCAATAGAATTGATTTTAGAACTCGATGACGATCTTTTGCTTCATCTATCTGATTTTGTACTTGAAAAAAATCAGATACACATTGACTTTCAACAAAAACTCAGAGAAGAGGTTGAATTTATTAAAAATCAAAATTAATCTTCAAAATGGAAAATTTACTCGTCCTTCAAAAAACGTTTTCATCAGCTCTTAATTTTTGTGATAATTGGAATTATGCTGATTTGGCGAAAACATTTAAAGAATCCAGGCTAGGTTCAGATTACCTTCTTTCTAAGATGAAAGAAAAAGTTAATGGATTTGGAAATACAACTGGTGCTGCTGTCGATTTTATCTTGAATATAGATAATAAACACCAACAAATGATCCTAGATACTTTTGGTCTGGGTGAAGTTCCTTTAGACGCAGGTTTTACTCATTTAGAAGTGCTTCACTATACGATGCTATGGATAACTGATTACAGAATTGATGATTTGCCAGTTATGTTTGCTAATTCAGGTAAATCATCAAATTTTTATACTAATGAATTTTTACATTACCGAACTGTAAAATATACTGAAGCCAATGAAGCCTCAGTAGCTTATTTACAAACGCTTGATACTGATCACCAGCAAATGTTTTTGAACTATATTTTAAATGTTCGATTTAACCATATTATAATTAATCGGAGAACTTTTGCCAGACAACTCCTAGAGCTTCGTGAAAAGCAGAAATGATCGTTTTGAAAAATTATAGATAATGCCAGATTAAAAGCACAAAATTATGAATACTCAAAACTTGTCCAACGAAGGGAAAACCCCAGCATTTAATAAGGGTACTGTTATAGAGCGTTTTTCTATTTCGGCCGATAACGAAAAATCACCAAAAATCATTTTTCAATCTGATGAAAAAACATCTAATCAAGTAAGGTTGGATTTGATTCTGGATTCAGCATTTTGGGATGATATTCAACAAGATTTCCACAATTTCCCGATAGTCAAAACTACTATCTATTGACCAAGCATTTGAATTGCTTTGGGATGGTAAAATAATTAGAGTTAATGACCTTCCAGATTTTTCAGCAGAAAATGAAAGTAATATTTATGGTAGTGAATATCTAATTGACATCACTGATATACTTTCAAGAGATGTATTAGAAAGTCAGTCTAAAGAAAAAAGTGAAAAAGCAATTCACGAATTTTTAAGATACTATGAAATTTATCGGTAAGGTTCACAGCATGACCGCTAACAATAGAACAGTGGCATATTTTTCTATCGTATGCTAGAAAATCAAATTTTTGATAGCAGGATTATAAATTTAGCATTCCAATAATTGAAATTAGGAAACGAAAAAAGCGGAAAACAGTGTTTTCCGCTAACATTCTGAAAATAGGGATTTTAAGATTTTCGTGCAGCTGCTGCGCAGATCCTGATCAAGCCCGGAACAGCTCCTGCAGAAACTACTTTTTACTCCGTTAGCTTTTCAATAATTAAAAAACTGGATCAAAAGTTATCCGACATTCTCCACATATAATGTTTAATCCTGGCTTTCCCCATACATTTGTGTTGCAACTATTGCAGTTGTATTTAGATTTTGCACCTAAACCTGGTGAAGTGTATTCAACAGCTAAATCAAAATTAGCTTTATAAAGCATTGGATTTAAGCCTAAATCATCATAGAATTGTTCTTCATCAGTTAATTTTTCGACTTCCTCCTCCTCCTTATTATCTTCTTCAACATCATAATCAACTTTATTTGTTGGTCCACCAAATGCATCTTTTCTAACAATCCTATCGTACCATAGGTTTTTGAAAGGATCTTCCTTTATTAATTTATTAATGCACTCAACAAATATTCCCCCATCGATGATATAATCCATCATCTGTTGACCGTATTCTTTCCCACCCTCTTTTCCGGTGTTTGAGGGATAAAGTCCAATTGATTTCATTTTGTTTCCCCACTCTTTATTATGGTAGGTCCTTTTAGATGGTTTACCAAGATGATGTTGCCATAGATGGCACATTTCATGAGCCATCGTCTGAAGTATTTGTACTAATGGATATTTCACATAAATAGCGGGATTAATAGCTATTTCATCTGTAATTATGTTTTATGCCTATCGCGAACTTTACCACAAGAACGTAAATAGATTACGATGTTGTAGCATCATCTTTGCCCCATATAAAGATGAATGTTATGAATTATATTGATTTCAAGGACCATTATCCAGATGAACAGAGTTGTAAATTAGCCTATAAAGGCTATCGTTTGGAGCAAAGTGTTATTTGCAAGAAATGCGGGAGTAAAGACCATTACTGGTTATCGGGTAAAGAAATGTTCCAATGCAAAAATAACACTTGTAGATTCAGAACTTCTCTCAAAAGTGGTACTGTTATGGAGAATAGTAAATTAAGTTTCTACCAATGGTTCTTAACAATGCACCTTATGACTGCTTCAAAATTGAATATATCAGCTACAGAATTGCAACGCCAACTCAGACATCGTTATTACAGCCCTGTATTTTATATGGTTCAAAAACTAAGGTTGGTGATGGGTAAGCGAGATTCGGGCTATATATTGGAAGGATTGTGTGAGCTTGATGAAGGCTATTTCTCACACACAGACCCTCTTACAGTAAATGAATTTACAAACAAACAAGAAGAACTCAAACGTGGAAAAGGTTCTCAAAAGAAAACAAAAGTCTTGGTAATGCACTCCGTACAGACCGCCAAACTTGTGCTAAGCAATCGTGAATATAAACATGATACGATTCCCAAATACCTTAAAATGACTGTTATTGATGATGAGAAATCTAAGACAATAGACAAAGCTGTGAAATCAACTTTTAAACCCACTGCTAGGTTAATAACCGATGATAATAAAGCTTACACGAATCTAAAGAATCTTGTTACGAATCATCAACCTCACAATGTAAGCAAAGTAAATGCAGTCAAAATACTACCATGGGTGCATAAGGCTATTTCAAATTCAAAATCCACTTTACTTGCTGTTCATAAAGGAGTCTCTGATAGGTATATGCAGAATTATCTCAATGAATTTTGTTTTAAGTACAACAGAAGAGCCTTTGGTGAAAGAATAATGGAAAGACTACTAATCGCTGCTGTTGTAACCACTTGGTATTAATCTTGTGGTAAAGTTCGCGATAGGCATTTTATGTTTTCATTGTTGATCCAACGACTATGAGAAAAATAACCTAATGTTCGCTTTCTTCTTGTTATCACAATCATGCAATTTGGTAGTTCAGAATAAAATAATTCATCATTAAAATACTCATAGATGTATTGCATAAAATCATAGAATTCTTTTGCTGGTTTATTTTTCATCTTAAAATAATTTAGTTGTATCGTACGATACAACTAAATTATAACAAACGATATAACATTCCAAATTTAAGTTACTATTCAATGTTTGTTGCTGTCTTTCTTTTCCTTTGCCGTTGGACTTTTATCACGGTAACGGTGGATTCTTCTCCTAAAACGAAAATATCGTGAAAACGAATGATCTTACCTGCAGGTGGCATACTGACAAATGAAGCAGCAGTTAATAATAGTTTATCTTTTCCAAAAATTGAACCTGGATCAATTGGATTATCTAAAAATCGGCATTCAAAATGCAAATGTGGTCCAGTTGAATGACCTGTATTTCCAACCTCCCCTATTATAGTTCCTTGGTCTATTATTTGATTAATACTAACATTAATTTTACTCAAGTGAGCATAATAGGTCTCCAGGCCATTAGGATGGCGAATGATTATAAGGTTGCCGAATCCACCTCCATTCATTTGTGCATAACGGACCTTTCCAGACCAAACGGCTTTGACTGGTGTACCTATCTGGCTAGCATAATCGTTACCATTATGCCATCTCCCCCACCTAACTTTAAAAGATGAATTACATTTCGCGGGTACAGGCTGTTTGGCTCCTTTTACATCGATTAAAATACTGTCACTGGCACCGCGGCAATTCGTTTCTAATGAATAGGTTTTATAATTTCTCCAATTTTTGGAGTAAAGATCTCTTTGGTCAATGATTAAACATCCATCTATTATTTTTGACTCTACACTTTCAACCAACCGGTATTCTCCTTCGTATTCCCAGGAGCCGTCGTTGAATACAATTACTGTTTTTCCATTGTATGTTGTTGTATCAACAATGAATAAATCGCTAATAATAGAATCGTTCTGACTGTAATAAAAATTAGTATTAACTAAAAATAATAACAACATAATAATCTTCATAGCATAAAAAGTTTATATATTAGCCTAAGTTAAACCAAATAATTTGAAGGTTATGAATAAATTTCCAGTTAACAACGCTCAGGTCAAAGGTATGATCTGTAATTACCTTGACAATCCAGTAAACAAGCGCATATCATTTGCTGTTCGTACTTACGCTGGCCAAAATGCTGCCAAAGAACCGCAGTACAAATTTATCAACGTATCTATTCCTCCAACCAAGTATGAGGAATTTAAAAAAAACATGGATAAATTCCAAGAAATACAAGGAGACAAAAAAAATCCATTGGTTCAAATTTCAGGTGTAGCACAATTTAAGCAAAACACAGCTGCTAATGGTGTTGTACACCAAAATATATCAATTGTCGCAAATGGTGATATGAGTCAAAAAAACGAGCGATTCAATTTTCCTGTAACTGATCAAGAACTTGACGCTTTTAAAAAGCAAAATACTGTTACAAATTCAAACAGTATTCAAATCCGCGCTAATCTAGCTGCAGATCCTGTTATTCACACAAATAAAACCACAGGACAAAATTTTGCAAACATATCGATAGCTCATAATTACACCGACCAACAGGAAAATAAAAAAGTTATGTTTGCAAATGTTGTCATCCCAACTTCAGAAATGCATCAGCTTAAAACGGCTTCTTTCGAAAAAGGCACACCAATTTTCTTAACTGGAACCATGCAGCCAAAAGATAGAAAAAATGATTCAGGGCAAAGTGTCTATGAGTTCAAGATTATCACCAAACATCTTGCTCTTGATTCTAGCAAAAATATAACAACCAAAAAAGCAGCTGAAGCTGTAATGGAAGTTGCCGGAATTACTCAAAAAGGTGAACGTCAAAAAGCAGCTGAAAAAGCAATTGAAGGAATCCAACCAAAAAAATCAAAAGATAAAGATACTGGACTCTCCAAATAATAACAAATTTAAAAGGAGTTTTTTAAGACTCCTTTTTTTTTGTCTTGCTTTTTAATTTATCTTGGGCTTCATTAATATCATTAATTCCCATATAAATATCAACCCCAATTAATTCACAATACCGAAGAAGTATATCTAAATTCACCAAACCACCCTCTTCTATTTTGTTGACGGACATACCATTTATACCCGATTGAGCCATGTCGCGTTTCGATATACCCATTTTTAAACGGCGGTCCGTTAGATCAATTGCAACAAATTTGAAGCTGTCTTTTGTTATTACAACAAAATGTGTGTTATCATGATTTTTATCATTACTCATTTTTTATGTATATTTGGTCATAACTCTTAAATATACAAATATGGCAATTTATTCCACGCTAACAGGTCGATTGACAGAAGATGCGAAAGTACACAGTACAGAAAAAGCTAAATTTATGACCTTTACAGTCGCAACCAATGACAGTAAAGGAGATTCAATTTTTGTTGAATGTATTAGATTTTATAATGAAATTCCGAAAAATTTCGATAGTTTTAAAAAAAGAGCTATAGTAAGTTTAAGTGGTGAACCATCTGTATCTATCTACCAACCAGAAGGTGAAACAAAACCAAAAGCAAGCATTCAAATAAATGTAAAAATGGTGGAAATTCTCCAAAAAGCAAAAGATGCAACTACAAACGATCCTACGGCTGCTTAATCAGCATCAACGAAAAATATACCGCTTTTCGTTTTACGCGATTATCGGTATTTTCCTAATGAATGCGACCTTAATTACTTTTAATGGTAGGGATTTTAGAACCCTACCTATAGTTAAAAACAAGTCAATAATCAAAAAGACTAAAACAGTTAAAATAAAAAACATGAGATATCTTAAGCTTCAAGCTATGGATAGTCTCATTGATAATAAAATTTGGACTGTAGAAAATATCGCCAAGGTAGAACGAATGTATCCAGATTCACTTTGTGATTGTTACGAATAAAAAAAGAGGCTTAGGCCTCTTTTTGTTTTAAAAATGATACGTAAAGTTCGCCGACTCGTTCTTCAAATTTCTCAATGGTTCCGTAAGATGACAGTATTAGATTTCTCGTAGCTTTTTTTATTGTCACCGTTTTCTTATTGTTTTTGGAATCCCGTTTTTCTTCCAGTTTTTGGAGTATTTGTTTGCTAGTCCTTTTCATAACAGATTGTTTCAATGATTTCATTCAACTTCAAACCGTAATATTCCCCCATTTCAGCTAACTTTTTCCATGTGGACGACTGAATACTCATTGTTGTATGAGAAACACCCTCAGAAGGGCTTAATACGGGGGTTCTATTAATTTCGGGCGGTGATTCAATTTTATCTTTCGAAATTTCTGGGGTGTTTCCACCCAACATAATCATTTGTTGAAGAGCTGTTCCTTCACTCAACTTTTTGAATTTATCCAGTTTCCCGCTCTGATCCACATTTTTCTTGCTGTCGTTATCTAAATCCGCCATGCCTAGTTGATTTTTGAGTAAATGAGTTCCAGTGTCTTTTCCACGTTATCCGTTTTAGAGTGGTCACCATACAATCCTAGTTTAAAGTTTTGCTGGAGTAAGGATCTGTTCTTTCTAATCCCTTTTGACAGAACTCCACATGGAAACAGCTCTGAGTATTCCTTGAACTCGTTTTGTTCATGTTCAGCCATGCCGAAAAATTGAACTTCATAATTGTTCATCAACACAACATGCTTAACATTAAGTTTTTGCAGGATACCACAAAATTGAATACTTGATGAAATATCTTCTTCTTCATTTGTTGTAGGCACCACAATGTAATCCATTATACTCATTAACGGAAGAACTCCCTCTTGCTGAATCGTTCCTGGAATATCCACCAAGACGTAATCGTAATCATCGTTGAGTGACATAACCAGATTTGTAATGTTTCCATGTGTAGGATTGTATGGAATGACTGTCAAATTCGGGTTTTCAACAACATCATAAACTTGCGTTGTTAACTGACTCGCATCAAAGTCAACCAAACATACAGTGTGATTTTTTTTGGCGGCTAAAAATGCAGAGAAGTAAGCATTCAATTTACTTTTTCCAACACCACCTTTCAGGTTTGCAAATGAAATAATCATAGGTCATTTATTTAAATTCAAACCAAAGGTATATATAATTTTCATATATATGCAAATTACATTAAAAGTATTTTCA
>Ga0123337_10001079_pt1 | contig 37767 bp, 37 predicted proteins | sample frozenSSSSmetaG_FD_89792 | JGI IMG/M metagenome (GOLD analysis project Ga0123337, IMG submission 89792) | Glacier valley bacterial and archeal communities from Borup Fiord, Nunavut, Canada, to study Microbial Dark Matter (Phase II) -... | ecosystem: Environmental > Aquatic > Freshwater > Ice >...
AAAAACTTTTATTTGTTGGTGGTATAAGTTAAATTACTGATTTGCAATGTAGTAATTTGTATTCTTTGAATAATAAATTTCGTTTACTTGTACAGGGAGCAAATATTTTGAATTGCCTTCTTTTAATTTTGTAGACTTTGAGCGATCGCACTTTGAGACTGGGCATAATGAAAATAAGGCAGTGTGTTAAACCATCTGCTTGTTTCAGCTACGGAATCCAAGGAATGGAAAACTGTAGCCAAAATGAGCAGTAAGATGATTCAAATGAGAAATCGATGAACGAAACCAGTGACCGTCGGATTGTGATCGGGGATATACATGGTCATTATGAAGGACTAATGAAGTTATTGGAGGCGATCGCTCCTCTTCAGAGTGATCAAGTCTATTTTCTGGGAGATTTAATTGATCGCGGACCCCAAAGTTCCCAAGTAGTGAATTTTGTGAAACAAAGTTCCTATAAATGTTTATTGGGGAATCACGAGCAGATGTTAATCGACATTCTTGCATCCGGACAAAAGCAACATCCAGCCTGGGTGGCGTGGTTATATAGTGGCGGACAAGCCACAGTCTCCAGTTACCAAGAAGAGATCATTCCTGAAGATCATCTAGACTGGCTGCTCACTTTACCTACATATATAGATTTAGGCGATATTTGGCTAGTCCATGCCGGTGTTGACCCCAGAATGCCATTGCAAGAGCAAACCGCTGCTCAATTCTGCTGGGTGCGAGACGAATTTCACAGTCTGCCCCAGCCCTACTTTCCTGATAAATTAATTATCATTGGTCATACTATTACTTTTACTTTACCAGGAGTAGCTCCAGGCTTTCTGGCTCAAGGCAAGGGCTGGCTCGGCATTGATACAGGTGCATATCATCCAAAAAGTGGGTGGTTGACGGGATTAGATGTGACTAATTGGCTTGTTTATCAAGTAAACGTCTTTAGTGGGCGCTTGCGGATTCTGCCATTAGCGGAAGCGGTGATCAATGTTGATCCGGATGTAATCGCGCAGCGCTATAGCTATAAGCGTCATCAAGAATCCCCAGAAATTAGGCTCTTTTAATTCTTCGCCTTTACAAAGCAGCCATTCTCGCTTTATAAGTTAGCTCGTCTACGCCGTAACCAATATTATTGGCTACAGGTTTAATTGCCTTTTGGAGAGCTACAATGCGATCGCCTGTTGCGGGGTGATTACTCAAGAATGTGGGGACTGAACCCTGAGAGAGGAGCTTTTTCATAAAAGAAACCATCGCTGACTGGCTATAGCCACTCCGTCCTAGGGTTCTTAAACCTCTTTGGTCGGCTTCAAATTCATCTTTGCGACTGTGAGGGAGATTGAGTGCTAATTGCATCCCTAGTTGTACCAGTTGATTGCGGTTTATACCAGCTACTGTAGCGACACCATTAGCTAAAGCTGTAGAACGCATCTGCTTCATCAAATGCTTACCGCCAATGTGACCGATTTCATGACCGATCACACTTGCCAGTTCCGCTTCATTGGCTGCTGTTTTCAGTAAACCTTTGTTAACGTAGACAAAGCCTCCGGTTGTCGCAAAGGCGTTAACAGCGCTATCATCAACTATTTGGAAAGTATAAGGCAGATTGGGGCGATCGCTATTTAAGGCCAGACGCTTGCCAACTTCCTCAACATATTGATTAATTGCCGAATTCTTGTACAGCTTTATCTGACCGTTCACTAGTTTCTGATTAATCTGTTTACCCATGTCCACTTCTTGTTGAGTTGACATTGTCGAAAGCTGAACTAGCTGCACCCCTTGCGTCAGTAAATCCGTCCAAGAAAAAGCCTGTCCAGGTATGGCTGTACCTAAAACACTCAGTGCTACTACTGCGGAGATCAACGGATAAAACCAAGGACGCCGCTGGATGCGGGAATTTGCAGAAAAGCTTTTCAACATATAAAGTAAGGAGCTTAGGAGAGTATGAGCGTGAATATCTAGCCACCAGACGGATAAATCGCCGTTTATGTTGCCATTTGATGATTTATTCTCCTATACACAGATTAGTCTTGCAGTTAAGTCCAATGACCACCACCAGAAAACAGCAGTCATGATAAGCTGTCACATGATCGGCGTTTCGAGTTAAAAGCTGGAAGGTCAAGCTCCAATTGATCGCACTTGCTGTTATTTGGGAATTTTTATGGCTATTTTAGATTCTAAAGGTCGCTTGTTTGGCAAAATCAACCTGCTTGATTTTGGTGCCGCTATTGTCATTCTCATGGTTGTCGTCGGCATCTTCTTGTTTCCCGGTTCTAACGGTTCTGTCGCCCAAATCGGTGTCAAAACTCAACCAGTAGAAGTAGATTTAGTTGTCCGGGGATTAAACGTGCGCGACCCGCAACAACTATATAATAATGGGTTTAAAAAAGGAGGCAAAACTAATATTATCATCCGTAATCAACCCCACGGTCAGATTGCGATTAAATCCATTACACCACTAGCAAGGACTTTGGCTGTTCCTCAACCTGATGGTACTGTCAAGGAGTTGGCAGATCCTCGTTCTAACAGTTTCAGTACTGATATGTTATTGACTTTGGAAGGTGAAGCACAAATTACTGAGACAGGTCCCGTTCTAGGTAACACGAAACTTAAAATTGGCACGCCACTAGAATTAGAAGGCTTTAATTACGATTTTAATGCCACTGTGATTGACGTGCGGATTAATAAAGGTAAATAGCCGCAGCACTTTACACATGTAGGAACCTATAAATTGGTAGTGGTGCGTTACATTTTGTTGACGCACCCTACACAGGTAATCAATTTAACAAATGAGCGCCGCTTCTACATCTGTATATTCCCCTAATCGCTATTGAGCAAAGGTAAAAATTTGCGGATTAAACCGATGGTCACGGCTGGCTGTTCCAATTGCGGCGTTAATCCAACATCTGGTAACTGCTGAAAAAACCGGATGGCGACAGGATTCATTTCGGCGAGACGCTGACCGATTTCTGGGCCAGTGAATTTTGACTTTTGACCCCAAATCATTGCCGTAGGAATCGTCAAGTCACGAATGTAAAGCGATAAATCAAAGCACAAATCGCCGCGTACAAAAGATAGCGCCGCGTATTCAGCATTTGGCTGAAGTGCTGAAGAGAGATAAGCTTCAACAATCTCTTCATAGACGCGATTCGCCTGGGCAAATTGCCGTTCCTCTAAAAAGTTGCGAATTCCACCACTAGTGGCAATCGCCGTTGTGTAGAGTAAGCGGTCAATCAGTGGAATGCTGACAATTTGTGCGAACGTGTTTTTGGAATAATCTTGCCCAAAATCGGAAATTCCAGCGGGTGTGGTGAGAATCAGCGATTTAAATAACTCAGGATGAGAAATCGCCAAGCGAATTGTCAAAGCTGCTGTTAGCGAAGACGCAATCACCGTTACTGCGCCCTGACATGTTTGTTGTAAAAATTCTTTAAGTGTCGTCAGATAATCTTGGATGCGGTAGTTACGTTCTGGGTGCTCAGAACGTCCCCAACCTAGCAAGTCTGGCGCAATAATTCGGTATTCTGAAGCAAAAGCTGGGTAAACTTTTGACCATTCATAAGCGGAACTCCCGCCGCCAAAACCATGCAGGAATACCAATGTTTCTTTTTCTTGATTAGCAGTGTCTTCGTCCCAAGGTGTGCCAGTAGCAGTGTAATACACCATTCTCCCGAGGGAGGTGATGACGGAGCGTTGGTCAAATCCAGGTGGTTGAAACATAAAAAGTCGGGAGTACACGAGAGTGGACTTACTTGGATTGCTAGTTAAATTTAGTAGCACTGTACACTTAAGTACAAACTGTTCACTTATCTTTTATGTTACACTTTCAGGAAACTTGGACAAACACTCGTAGCGTTACGGAGAGGTAAGCAGTCTCATAGTAAGTAGGCTGTTCATTATATCTAACCGCAATGCTGATTGATTCGGTACGGGAGCAAACCTGCTGATTTTACGTCAAATTCTCACTTATAAATCGCAATTTTGTAACAGGTTATGCCACAGGTTCACCTTCAATTGGATAAGTTAACAGCTTTTGAAGTACCTGAGTTGCCCATTGACAGCTTGGTGCTAAAAAATCAAGTGATTGTTGCCACCGAGAACCGTCAAGTAGCAGACAATGAACATCCCTGTCAGGATTTAGCCAAACGTGTTTGCTTAAACCTGGAAAATTTGCAATGTTTTGAAGTGGTGGAGCGTCAGTACCAGCGCAATGGTGTTGTCTTTCAAAATTGTATCGCCCTTTTACCCTCCAACCCAGCATTTCCGACGCGTGGTAAGAAAGTATTGATGGGAGCACCCAAAAGTGGCATGTTAGAAGCTACTTTTGAATGTCCCGTACAATTAGTAACTGCGCTGGTCACAAGTTCGCAGCGATTGGTGTGGACTGCTTATGACCGCGATCGCAATGTACTTACCCAGTCAATCCTTCCAAGCGCCAATCTTGCCAATTCTGATTCCTCCATTCCTCCCAATATCGTACTCGCTCTCAGAGCCAAGGATATCTACCGGATAAACTTCTGTGCTTTCGATGGTCAATTTATTATTAGTGATTTTACCTTCAGTTTATAAAGAATTCAACACCAAGCATAAATTTTCTAGTAATTTATACTGATTTATGTACACTAGTAGAGAATACTCATGTGTTGTCCTTACTTCAGTAGATGGCGTATAAATTGTAACTATCAATCAAAATATGCAGCTTGCGCCACTATTTCCGCTCGTGTACCGAGTTCTCAAACCAGCTTTTCCCCAATGTTTTTGGGGTGGTGATCCCAATTCTCAGGCTATAGCTTTAACTTTTGATGATGGACCTCATCCCCAATACACACCAGAACTCCTAACAGTCTTAGACCACTACGGCATTCAGGCAAGTTTCTTTTGGTTGGGGGAGAATGTTAATCGCTTTCCGGAAGTTGCCAAAGCTGTTTGCAAGCGCGGACACTGGATTGGATTGCATGGTTACGATCATCAATCTTTTCCGCTACTCACGGCGACTGACCTCAAACATAGTTTAGAAAAAACACGGATGGCAATCCACCAAACTTGTGGTGTTGAACTGGAACACTTACGTGATATCCGACCGCCGAATGGATTATTCACTCCCGATACTTTAAATTACCTAAAGCAGTGGAATTACAGAGTTATTATGTGGAGTGTTGTTCCGGAAGACTGGGTTCGCCCAGGGGTGACGACGGTGGTGCAACGGGTGATGGATCAAGTTTGTAATGGCTCGCTAATTGTCTTACATGACGGGGCTTGTGGCGGACAAGATGTTGCCCTTACTTTGCAAAAATTAATTCCCCGACTTCTTCAACAAGGTTATCATTTCGTGACTGTTGACACTCTATGCTCAAACAAAAAAACCTGCCTTTGATGCCGCTTTTGGCATTAGCCCGATGCGATTTTGCCATATTTGAGGTCATGTTACCTTTTATGGGTGTCATATCGTCAGTAAATTCACTACAATGAATATCATCAGTCAGGTTAAACGCAATTTGTCAAGTTTCCTTAGGTTGAAATTAAAAACGATTGTTTAGATTATGTGTGAGAACGACTATAGTGGATAGTTTTCAGCCAGTTGGTGCGTCATGATTCTGCTTAGCCCTCACCACAATCCGCTGAGGAGCCAATGCACAACACTGCTTCGTCTACGTTGTGTCTATCTTCGATTCCCTCGTAGCCTAATCTCAACGCTCATCTGTCAGTTATTTCGATTTCCTCGTAGCCTAATCTCTAGAGCGCTTATCTGTCAGTTATGAAGAAACAGTAAAAATTCGTGTCATCTCTTGACGCTCGCATTAGTTACTACTCAACTTAAGTGCTACTAGTTAATGCTTCACCGTCACATTGAAGACAGCCCTTCTTATGTTTACTTCACAATTAATTCATGCAGAATCAGTTGGCAATTTTCCATTTTCTCGAACATTCAACGCTTACGGCTATTGCTGTGATTGTCAATCTACCAAAGATAACTTTACACATTGCTTAATAACTTTAGATATCTGGCACAAAATAGGTGCAATTTCTGTGAAACAAGCTACAATCGGGAAAGTCTTTAGTAAATATCTGATAGCAGATATTTGTACTTCTAATGTGAAGCGCTTTTAATGCGAAGTAGTAAATTTCGCCCGAGTCAGTAAAAAGTTGTGTTGCTTTGCGACACTGGTTTTGATTTAACTAAGCCAACATCTTAGTTAAAAGAGCAAGAAAGGTCTTTGATGCGAGCAAATTGTGCCGAGATGATTTATAAAACATCTTTACAAAGACCGAAAAATTCATTATTTACAGATTCTTCAAGGAGCATGAGGAACGCGGCATGAACCAGGCTAAAAAAACACTCGAAAACATTTATCAGCCTAACCTCGAAAAGACAAATCAACCTGAAGTCGAGTTAGACGAAATCTTAATTGGGGAAGAAGACGACTTACTTATCAGCGATGAAGGCGAAGCAGATGAATTTTTAGAGCCACAGTCTGAAGAAGAAGAAAGCAAGTCTGGCAAAGCTACTAAAACGCGTCGTCGCACCCAAACTAAGAAAAAGCATTACACCGAAGATTCGATCCGACTTTACTTACAAGAAATTGGTCGAATTCGTTTGTTGCGGGCAGATGAGGAAATTGAGTTGGCGCGGAAGATTGCGGATTTGCTGGAATTAGAACGCATCCGTGAAAAACTTTCTCAACAACTTGATCGCGATCCTCATGATAGCGAATGGGCAGAAGCAGTGAAATTACCATTGAATGCTTTCCGCTATCGTCTGCATGTCGGTCGGCGGGCGAAAGACAAGATGGTGCAATCTAACCTGCGATTAGTTGTCTCCATCGCCAAAAAGTACATGAATCGCGGCTTGTCATTCCAAGACTTGATTCAAGAAGGTAGTCTGGGTTTGATTCGCGCTGCGGAAAAATTTGACCACGAGAAAGGTTACAAATTTTCCACATATGCCACTTGGTGGATTCGTCAGGCAATTACCCGTGCTATAGCTGACCAATCCCGTACCATCCGTCTCCCGGTTCACCTTTACGAAACTATCTCTCGGATCAAGAAAACCACCAAGCTACTTTCTCAAGAAATGGGTCGTAAACCCACAGAAGAGGAAATTGCTACCCGGATGGAAATGACCATCGAGAAACTGCGGTTTATTGCCAAATCTGCCCAGTTGCCAATTTCGTTAGAAACACCAATTGGTAAAGAAGAAGACTCCCGCCTCGGTGATTTCATCGAATCTGATGGCGAAACCCCTGAAGATCAAGTTTCCAAAAACTTGTTACGTGAAGACTTAGAAAAAGTCCTCGACAGTCTCAGCCCTCGCGAACGCGATGTTCTTCGCTTACGTTACGGCTTAGATGATGGTCGGATGAAAACTCTAGAGGAAATCGGTCAGATTTTCAATGTCACCCGTGAACGGATTCGCCAAATCGAAGCGAAAGCACTTCGCAAATTGCGCCACCCAAATCGCAACAGTGTTCTGAAAGAGTACATTCGTTAGTCATTCTTTCTTCGACAAAGATTTCCGGAACTCCCGATCTAATTGGGAGTTGGAAACTTGTTGGCAACAAATATTAAAAAACCTGAGAGTGATGATTCACCCCCAGGTTTTTTACTTGTATGTACTTAAACTATAAAAATTAAAGGATACCCCAGTAGTGGAGGAAACCTTGACCAGTGAATACTTCAATCAAAGCTGCAGCCGAAAAACCAATCATTGCTAGGCGACCGTTCCAGATTTCAGCCTGAGGAGTGAAACCCCAACGCCAAGCGTTACGGTCTTCCATTACGGGGGCGGTAACTTTAGGTGTGTTTTGCATTGTTGGCACTCCAAATTTAGTTTGCAACGGTTAATAAACCTTATGTAAATAAATATAACAAGTATTTGAATTTTTGCAACATTTTGTAAAATTATTTTTTCTTTTGTTCTAGTTCGGATTAGCGATAGCTTCGCGCTACCTCACTCTCCGCGCGACTGGTTAGGTTAAGCGCAGCCCAACAAGATTTTGCCCTTGTTATTTGTGGGTTGCGCTTCACACAGAAGTCCTTTTAACCAACCCGCATTGCTGCCACAGTGATCACTTTTTCATCGCGGTTTAATTGGGCTATGCGCTCGCCTGTACCATCCCTACCCAACAAGGGAATACTAGACATCGGTATTTTCAACACTCGCTGTGTATTCGTTACTAAGGCAACTTCACCGGCTTTCGCTGCCACCATCCCTACCAGAGTATCAGCTTTACTAGTAAACTTCATGATTTGCGTACCGAGATCTCCGCGATTGCCTTTGCGCCAACTGCTGATGCTGAGGCGCTTGGCATATCCCATTTGCGTAATTACCAGCAAATCATCTGTTCCCAAAATCACGCAACCCACCATCTCCTCCGGCTTCCCTAACTGCTTCCCTAAACGCATAGCTTGCAGCCCCATCGCCGCCCGACCCATGAGGGGTAATTGCTCGTCATTCACCTCAAACCGCAGCACTCGCCCGCTAGCACTCGCCACCATCAACTGAGAATTTGTGGTGATGTAGTCAGCAAACAATAACTGGTCATCGTCTTTGAGCTTCAAAATACTGATGCCCCGGCGAGTAATATTAGTAAATTCCGTCCCAGATAAGCGCTTGATTCGTCCTTGCTTGGTCAGGACAATCATCTGACTGGTTTCTGGATGCTCCGGTAACAAAAAGCGATTGATGACGGCTTCCGTGGCATCTTGTGCCGTACTGGTGAGCATAGTTAAGAGCGGTGTCCCTCGCACTTGCCGCCCAGTAGCAGGAGGAATTTCGCCCACCTTCACTGGGTAAACTTTGCCACTACTGGTTAAAACTAATAAATCCGAATTAGTATCAGTTACCGCCGTTTGAATCGCAAAGTCATTCTCTGATAAACCATTGTCAGCTTTCGCCTTTTTACCAGGGGGTAAGCGGCGGACATATCCTCGATGGGTAAATTCTAAAACCGCCTCTTCCCCAGGCAAATCCAACGGAGGATTCAGAATTTGCGGTGACTCCGCTTCACTATTTTTTCCGCCGCGTTCCTTTGTTCCGCGCTCTTTTTGCCCTCCATCACCATTTGTCGCCAACAACTTTGTCCGTCGGGGATCGCCATATTTACGCTTTAGCGATCGCAAGTCTTTTTTCAGTACCTTCAGTAATTCCCGCCGATCATCCAGCAATTTTCGCCACGAGGTAATCTGCTCGGTTAACTCTTCAAACTCTTGCTGTAAGTTTTGCTGTTCCAACCCAGTCAATCGGCGTAGGGGCATAGCCAAAATGGCATCGGCTTGCACCTCACTGAGATTCAATTCGTTTTGTAAGGTAACTTTTGCCGTAGTGCCATCTGGCGATTGTCGCAAAATTGCAATTACCGCATCTAAGCGCGATAACGCCGCCAATAGTCCTTCAACTAGATGAATTCGACTTTCAGCCTTACTTAACTGGTAATTGTAACGACGGAGAAGAGTCGTCTCCCGGAAACTCAAGAATTCTTGCAATAATGAGCGCAAAGTCAATTGGCGGGGTTGTCCATCCACAATCGCCAGCATGATCGCCCCAAAATTAGTTTGTAAAGCTGTTTGCTGGTAAAGATGTTGCAAAAGTTCGGCTGGGTTAACATCGCGCTTGAGTTCAATTACAACCCGCATCCCTTCGCGATCGCTTTCATCTCGAAGATCCGAAATGCCTACAAGACGACCGTTATTGACTAATTCGGCTATTTTCTCAATCCAAGCCGCCTTATTTACCTGATAAGGCAACTCTGTGACTATAATCGCCGTTCGCCGCTTATTACCTTTCCCAGTTGGTATTTCCTCGAAGAGCGCTACTCCGCGCAGCACAATACTCCCTTTCCCAGTCGTATATGCCTCCAGACTCCCCGCATTCCCAACTATTTCGCCTCCTGTGGGAAAGTCAGGTCCCGGAACTATCTCAAATAATTTTTCATCGCTTAAATCTGGCTGATCGATCAAAGCAATCAACCCATCGACCAACTCGTTCAAATTGTGCGGCGGAATATTCGTCGCCATCCCCACCGCAATCCCCGAACAACCATTAAGCAACAGAAACGGTAACTGTGCTGGGAGAACCGTTGGTTCTTGCTGAGAGTTGTCAAAGTTACCAATAAACTCGACAGTTTCTTCGCCAATTTCCGTCAGCATCCCTTCTTGACCAACCGCCGCCAGACGTGTTTCGGTATAACGCATCGCCGCTGGTGGGTCATTATCGACACTCCCAAAGTTGCCATGTCCGGCGAGTAACGGGTAGCGACATGAAAAGTCCTGCACTAGCCTGACTAAGGCATCATAAACCGATTGATCTCCGTGCGGGTGATATTTACCGAGCACATCCCCGACTACCCGCGCACACTTCCGATAAGGTCGGTCGGGAGTCAGACCCAATTCGTGCATCGCGTATAAAATCCGCCGGTGAACTGGTTTTAAGCCATCGCGCACGTCTGGTAAAGCTCGCCCGACGATCACACTCATGGCATATTCCAGATAAGACCGTTGCATCTCTGTATGCAGGGCTGTGGTGATGACCTGTCCGGTGGAGATCAGGTTTAACTGTTTCGCCATGAGTTCTGTTTCCTGAATTTTTACTATCTAAAAGTTTCTTTAATTTACACCTGCGGTAGCCACAGCATAACGGATGAGATGCTCAACACATCAATTTCCTCGCGTTGCCTGGGTATACTGAGCAGTAGTATCATCCATGAGGAGAGGTATCACTTTCTTTTTGGAAAACAGTGCCCACAACTGTTTGAAGTCTGTAGTTGAGCGCGTAGCCAAAATGCGCCTCGATTTTAAAATATGGGGTATCCAAACTCAAATTCTCATGAAAACCGTTTTGATTGTCGAAGACGATCTGGTCAATGCTCGCGTTTTTTCCAAAATTTTGACCAAGCGAGGCGGCTTGGACGTGAAGCATACTGAAAATGTCGAAGAGGTAATGAAAATTGCCCAAGCTGGGGAGGCTGACATTATTTTAATGGATGTTTCCCTGTCTCACAGTGTGTATCAAGGCAAGTCTGTTGATGGTATCAAAATTACGCAAATGTTGAAATCCGACCCAGAAACAGCAGCTCTGCCAATTATCCTAGTCACAGCTCACGCGATGGAAGGCGATCGCGAAAACTTTCTCAAGCAAAGCGGCGCTGATGGTTACATCTCGAAACCTGTTGTCGATCACCAACAGTTTGTCGATCAGATTTTGGCACTACTACCAAAATCATCAGAGTAAATGTAATTCAATAAGCAGCAGCCGTCTATCAAACATGTTAGACGACTGCTGCTATTTAGTATATACGTACTACGAAAATATTCCTCTCTTTCTACCGCAGCGCATCACTCGGATGTTGCTGGCGGCTGGAATGAATCCGAGAGAGTTCGAGGAATTTTTTCGTGTCCGATAGCAGGCGATTTCCCCAAAGATTTTCTTTCAGGAATTTTAAATCACCATAGCGATCGTCAATCCGGAGAGCAGATTCTCCTAGCGCTAGACCTTTTTCGCGATCGCCTTTGGCATATAAAGCAACTCCCATTGCTAACATTGGTTCAGCCGCTTGCCGATCTAAAGCTACAGCACCTTGCCATTGTTTAATCGCGCCGGTTACATCACCCTGTTCGTATTTGACTAAGCCAATATTGTTAATTGCTGGCCAGAATTTTTTCTCTTTGGTGACTGCTTGATTATACTGAGCGATCGCGTCAGTCAATCGTCCTAGTTTATAATAAGCGTTGCCCAAATCAAATAACCCTTCAGGATCGTTAGGTTTCAACTTCAACCCAGCTTGTAAATGCGTCACAGCGGCTTGGTATTTTTCCTGCTGAAAACTTGCCGAACCTAAAGCAAACAACACATCTCCATTTTTTGGATTGAGTGTTTGTGCCTTTTGCAACGAAACCACAGCTTGATCGAATTGCTTATTTTGCAAATACAATCCACCTAATAAAAACCAAACTTGATCGCTTTTGGGCGCTAGTTGAGTTGCTAGTTGTGCTCGTGGTAAAGCTAAATCATACTGTTGGAACTGCGCTAGCTGAGCAGCCTCCTGTGCCAAACTCAACCCCTGCTTTTCCAACTGAGACGGATCTAGTTGCAGTGTATGGGGGATTAATGCCTGTGCATGAGCAGGGCAAGACACGCTCCACAATGGAATGGCAACTAATAATGAAATCAAACGCATGCATTTTGGCACAGTAACGCCTCTAAGCCTTCTTATTAAACAATCTTTCAGCTAGCTTAAACCATAGTCGATTATAAAGGGGGAGTGGGAGAGTACACTTGACGATCGCTAAAAAAACAATTAAATTAATAAGTAACCACTTACTTATATATGGCTCGGACACCCAAAATTACCAACCAGCAGATTTTATCGGCGGCGCGTGAAGTCTTTCTCGAAAAAGGTTTCGGCGGTTCAACTTTAGAAATAGCCCAGAGAGCAAATATTTCGGAAGCGTCGATTTTCAAGCGCTTCTCCACCAAAGAGGAATTGTTCTTCACCGCAATGGGAATTCCGGAAACCCCAGCGTGGGTTAAAGATCTGGAAACTCTCTCTGGGATTGGGGATTTTCAGGAAAACATCACGAAAATCTGCCTAGAGATGCTGAAATTTTATCGCGAGGTGATGCCGCGACTAATGATGATCCGTTCCCGAGGTAATGTTATTCCCTTTGGCCCGGAACGAGCATCAAAGCCAATGCGCGATCTCAAGGCATTAGCTACTTTTTTAGAACGCGAGATTGAATTTGGTCGGCTGCGCCCATGCGATCCAAAAATCACCGCTCATATTTTACTTGGCTCGTTAATGAATTATATTTTTTTAGAACATCTAGATACTGATGTCAGTACGTCAACTGCTGACCCAGTATTTGTTCAAGGTCTGGTGGAAATTCTCGCTCAAGGAATTTTACCTGGACATAATTTAGCAGCCGAGCCATGTTTAAACACAGATTTATATCCATAATTCACCCAATTAGGTGAAGTAAGATTGTCAATTAAATAGTTAAAATTAAACTATTATTTATCTAAGTTTACAAAAATACATAGACTCTAATCTATGGTTAGCAAATATTTTTGATTATGCGATGTTTGATGGCAAAAAATTATGACAACCTATCTCCCAACCCCCGTGATTGATAAATTTAAAAAGTTTCCGCGTTGGCTCATCGGGCTTGTCGCCGCTGGTGCGATCATCGCACCCGTGACTTTTACATTAGTAAATCGCGGGGGGTCAAAAGCCGATGTGACTCAATTAACAGTGCCTGTAGAATCAAAAAATGTCACTTTGCGAATTACCGCCAGTGGCAAAGTACAGCCAATTTTGAGCGTCAACATTAGCCCGAAAAACCCCGGTATTTTGGAAAAACTGTACGTAGAGCAAGGAGATCGCGTTACCCAAGGGCAGATTATCGCCCGGATGAATAGTGCCGATGTCCAAGCCCAAATTTTGCAAAATCGCGGTACTGTGAGTCAAGCTCAAGCACAATTTGATCAAGCTCGCGCCGGGAATCGTCCTCAAGAAATTGCCCAAGCTAAATCGCGTTTAGCTCAGTCACAAGCACAACTAGACGCAGCCAAAGCCGGGAATCGTTCTCAGGACATTGGTCAAGCTCAAGCTCAAGTTGATTCTGCCAAAGCACAGGTAGTACTAACGAGTTCGCGGGTGACACGTTATCGGAATCTTGCCGGTCAAGGAGCAATTTCCCAAAACGATTTGGATCAATATACTAGTGAAAATAGCAGAGCCAGAGCCGCTTTAGAAGAAGCACAACGCCGTCTATCATTGCAGCAAAGCGGGACTCGGAGTGAAGAAATTGCTCAACGCGAAGCCGCAGTTGCCGAATCCCAAGCCGCACTCCAGTTGCTTGAAAAAGGTACTCGAAGTGAAGAAATTCGCGCTCGCCTGGGTGCTGTTACCTCAGCTCAAGGTCAGTTGCAGGCGCAGCAAGTGAAGTTAGAAGACACAATCATTCGCGCCCCTTTCACCGGCATTGTCACCCAAAGATACGCCACCATTGGCGCATTTGTGACTCCTACAACTTCTGCTTCTAGTAGTGCGTCCGCAACTTCTAGTTCGATTGTTGCCTTAGCCCGTGGTTTAGAAGTCCTAGCTAATGTCCCAGAAGTCGATATTAGTAAGATTAAAATCGGACAAGAGGTAGAAATCGTCGCTGATGCTTATCCCGATCGCATCTTTAAAGGACATGTTCGCCTGATTGCGCCCGAAGCCGTAATTGATCAAAATGTGACATCGTTTCAAGTCCGTGTGGCGATCGATACAGGTGAAGACTTACTGCGCTCAGGCTTAAATGTGAATCTGACCTTTTTGGGAGATGCAATTAAAGATACATTAGTTGTGCCAACAGTCGCAATTATTACGGAGAAGGGACAGACAGGTGTCTTACTGCCAGATGCAAACAATAAACCTCAGTTTCGCCCTGTGACAATTGGCACGTCGATTAAAGACCAAACACAAATCTTGACAGGGGTGAAGGTAGGCGATCGCGTGTTTGTGAACCCACCAAAAGAATACACAATCCAAAAACAAAAAGAACAAAAAAAATGAACCCAGTAGAAAGCATTCAAATGGCCACCAAGACGCTCGTTTCTAACAAACTGCGAAGCGCTCTGACCATGCTGGGAATTGTCATCGGTAATGCTTCAGTCATTGCCATGATTGGGATTGGTCAAGGAGGGCAAAAATTTGTTTCGCGGCAGTTAGAATCCCTCGGACCAAACGTGCTATTCGTGCTTCCAGGTAACAGAGAAACTCAGCGCGTTTCCTTCAATGTGCCGAAAACTCTAGTCCTCGCAGATGCCGAAGCCATCGCCACCCAAGTCCCAACAGTCGCCGGAGTCACCGCCGAGTTGAATGGCAGACAAGTGGTGAACTACCGTAACAAAAATACAGACGTCAATATCGTCGGTACAACTCCCAGCTTTCTCGTCATCCGCAACTTTGACACCGCCAAAGGTCGATTCTTCACGGACATCGACATCAAGCGCAGTAACCAAGTGACGGTATTAGGTTCAGACTTGGCTACCAGACTCTTTGGCAATACCGACCCAGTTGGGGAACAGATCCGCATCCGAAATGCCAGATTTCAAATTGTGGGCGTGCTCGAATCTAAAGGCTCAAACCTTGGAGTCGATTATGATAGCGCTGTCTTAATCCCCGTGACAACAATGGCAAACCGAATTGTCGGCAGAACTTCTCCCTATGGTACCGAGTTAACTGCCATTGTCGCCTCAGCCAAAAATGATCAAAGCGTTGACGCCGCGACATTTCAAATTACTAATCTCCTGCGCCTGCGCCATAAACTTACCGGCGAAGACGACTTCACAATTCGCTCCCAAAAAGACGCCCTGCAAATCGTCGGTCAAATTACAGGTGCATTGACAATTATGCTAGCGGCGATCGCTGGTATTTCTCTCTTTGTCGGTGGCATCGGCATTATGAATATTATGCTAGTATCCGTCACCGAGCGCACTCAAGAAATCGGCTTGCGAAAAGCAATTGGCGCAACTCAACAAGACATTTTGCTGCAATTTATCATTGAAGCTGTGATCCTCTCTGCTGCTGGTGGCTTAGTTGGCACCGCCACGGGCGTGGGTGTAATCTTGCTAGTAGGCGCAGTCACTCCGCTCCAAGCCAGTATTTCCCCCATCGCCATTTGTGTCGCTGTCACCGTCTCCGGAGCAATTGGTTTATTCTTTGGCGTCGTTCCCGCCCGCCGCGCTGCCCAACTCGACCCCATCGTCGCCTTGCGAAGCGCTTAAAATAAAGATAAAAATATGGCAACGACAATTACCGACGACCGGATTCCCAATCCCATCCCCAAACCAGTAGTCATTCGCCTAGAAAACATTTTCAAAGTGTACGGCGCAGGCGAAACAGAAGTGCGAGCACTCAGTGATGTTAACTTAGTAGTTGACCAAGGCGAATATTGCTCAATCATGGGACCATCAGGTTCCGGTAAATCTACCGCCATGAACATCATCGGTTGCTTAGATCGTCCAACTGCGGGGCATTATTATCTAGACACCGTTGATGTTGCCCAATTAGCAGATGCTGACTTAGCCCACATCCGCAACAAAAAACTCGGCTTTGTGTTTCAACAATTTCACTTGTTACCACAATTGACAGCCTTGGAGAATGTTATTTTACCAATGGTCTACGCTAGTATTCCCAACGCCGAACGCCGCGAGCGCGCAGCTGATGCACTCACGCGTGTAGGTTTGGCAAATCGTCTCAATAATAAACCAAACCAACTTTCTGGTGGACAACAACAACGGGTAGCGATCGCTCGTGCTATTGTCAATCGCCCCGTTTTACTCCTCGCCGACGAACCAACCGGCGCTTTAGATTCACGGACAACTCATGAAGTCTTAGAAATCTTCGGCGAACTCAACAATAGTGGCATTACAGTGGTCATGGTTACACATGAACCAGAAGTCGCCCGCCAAACTAATCGCATTGTCTGGTTCCGCGACGGTCAAGTCATCCATTCTCATTTAACACCAGCAGAAATGAGTCAAGTGGCGGCGGCTTAAAAATGTCACGCCAATACGTAAAGGTATTTCTAAACGTTTTGGCGTGAGGTATCTTATTTAAAAACTAGATGTCTTCCCAGTTTGAGCTTGAGTCTCAATTGGTTTAATATTGGTATATCCCATTTCCCCGGCGATCGTGCGTAAGATGGAAATTTGTTCTTCAAAGTCAAGTGCTTCAATTTGTGAAAGTACTTGATTAATTGATTCGCTTGCTGGGTAATTATCGGGCATGCCAACTACTGTATCTCCCATTGCTTGCGCCCATGCATACCAAACCATTAATTGGTTGTTTTCTTTGAGAGCACCATAATCATGAGAGTATTCTGTATCTGCACAGTTTACAATCTGGCGCATAATTTCTAGCTGTTGTTGATCTGACATCTCATAAAAGTTTCCTAGCAGGAATGGTGCTAGTTCTGGTTCAGTAGCGGCGGGTGCGGCTGGGGTGACAGATTTACCCATTTTTTTGTATACCAAATAAAGCAAAGCCAATTTGGCATCAGTGTCTAGATTGTTAAAGACGTCTACAACATTTTGAGTTTCTGTGCTACGAGCTTGAGATTTTGTTTTATCATAACTTGCGGTCATAATTGATCTCCGATTGTGATTTAATTAACATTAATTAAGGCTTAACAGAGTTAGTGAATTTAATTCGCCCTCCAATAGAGGGAGTTTGGGAAAACTGCTCTGATACATTTTCTCTGTCTTTTAATAGAGGTAAGAAATCTATCTAAAGGTATCGAGAGCATAGGGATTGTTTTGGTAATATTGCCTAGTTAGTCTGAATTCAATCGGAGATGCTTATGTCTGAAGAGCAAATTAAACCCAATCCAATGGCAGCATCAACTCAAGATGGTCAGTTAGCTGCGGAAAATATGGCTACTGGTAAAGAAAAGTTACCAACTATTGACGTGGATGCGGATTACCAAGCAGCCCAACAATTTAATGTAAGTGATGTTGATCGCACGGGTGCGGGTGCGGGTGCAGCTGCAGCGGCTACAGCTCATAAGTTTGAAATGCATGAGCCAGAAACTACCAAGATGGTCGCAGAACCAACCAGCGATCCTCATGATTATTTGCAAATGGCGCACGATCTTACCGGCTCGAAGTCTGCTGCTGGTAATGTTAGTGATGATTTAGTCCATAAAGCTTTAGAAATGGGTGAAGCTGCAAAATAACTGAAATATTTGATTTGGATTAAGAAACAAGAATAAGAGTGAAGTTAGCCTTTTTCGATGATTTTTGAGAAAACAAATTTGGCTCTAAACGCTCTTGAGTCTTACCAAACAATTTTTTTAGCATTCACAAGCGATTACCTGAGACTACTAAGCACAGGATGAATTGTGGATGCTAAATTGTTGACTAGACAGCAATTAAGTCATACTGATAATAAACACACTCGGACATCCTCCCAGGTGTACAATGAGTCTCAAAATCACAGCCACAATTGAAGATTTGTACCGAGTTCCAGAAAATGGAAAAGCTGAGTTGGTAAATGGAGAACTAGTAATTATGGCAGCAACCGGGTTCTTACCTGGGTTTGCGGGAGGTGAAATTTACAGCAGTTTACGTGACTACTCTTTGGCAACTCGGCGCGGTTATGCACTACCCGATAATGTAGGGTATTTCGTCAATTTACCAGTCCGTCAAGGAGTCAGCGTCTGGTGGGAGTCTGTCAACGGTTGGCAGAAACTCATTACTGATTTACCCAAACGTGAGTCCTTTAGCCCTGATGCAGCTTTTTTTACAGGTACACTTCCGACCAATTTAGGTAAGTTTCTCCAAGGTGCGCCGATTTTGGCGGTAGAAGTCAGAAGCGAAAATGATTATGGAGAGACTGCTGAAAAAGAGATTGCGAAAAAGCGAGTAGATTACTTTGAAGCTGGGACTTTAGTAGTGTGGGATGTGGATGTACTCAGGGGAGAATTAATTAAGGTATACCGTGCGAGTGAACAGCGCAACCCTACAGTTTATCAGCGAGGAGAAATGGCAGAAGCTGAGCCGGCTTTGCCTGGATGGAGGACAGAGGTGGAGCGTTTGTTTCCACAAATTTGGCAGTGATTGCCTTCCCGCTCTCTTTTTTAAATGTATTACCGCTAATTCGCTTGATTGTTAATTTTTGTGCGTCCCACAATCCTCGGCTTTGATTGACTAGAGATGATCGATAATTTACAACGTTAAATATACAGAATCAAAAAAAGTTTATGCTGGAAAAATTAGCAAATACTGAATATCCGATTCATGAGGCGCTACAAGAGCGCTTTTCTCCTTTAGCTTTTGCGGAACAGTCGGTTGAGCCTGAGAAGTTAAAAAGTGTTTTAGAAGCCGCTCGCTGGGCAGCTTCCTCTTATAATGAACAACCTTGGAGTTTTATTGTCGCCACTAAGGAAAATCCGGAGCAATTCAATCGTCTGCTGAGTTGTTTGGCTGAAGGCAACCAGGAGTGGGCGAAAAATGCTCCTGTTTTGATGCTATCGGTGGCAAAACTGCACTTTGAAAAGAATGGCGTTGAAAATCGTCATGCCTTTCATGATGTAGGTCAAGCTGTGGCTAATTTGGCTATCCAGGCGACTGTGTTGGGTTTACGGTTGCATCAAATGGCAGGATTTGACGTGTCTAAAGCACGGGAACTGTTTAATATTCCGACAGAATACGAACCAGTAGCAGCAATAGCCCTTGGTTATCAGGGCGATCCGCAAAGTCTCCCGGAGAATCTCAAAGCACGAGAATTATCTCAGCGCAGTCGCAAACCAATAGAAAGCTTTGCTTTTACTGGTAGTTGGGGACAATCTTCCTTGAATCAATAGTCTGTTAGAAGTGCCAATACAATTGGCTCTTTAGTACTTGTTATGCTTAACTAATAGCTGTAATGCCAGTTTAGCAAGCATCTTACACGGAAATTCTTAAAGCTCCTAAATCCATAACCGGAACGTTTTATTAACTTGAGTTTGTTATTAATACCTTCAACAACACCACTAGTTGTTCTATTATCGAAGTAAGCAATTATCTCGTCAAACCAACGGATAATTGTATCGTTGCTTTTGGGAAAATACTTTTTGGCTTTTGATAGCCACATGCCCATTTTAAATACTGCGGTGTACCAATCAGTTTTTTTGTTATAGTTTTTTCTAAACTTTTCTTTGAGTTCATGCATTATTTTTAACGTAGGTGAGACACTTTTGACTTGAATAAGTTTGTCTTTTTGTAAGTCATTTAAATTTTCTTCATTTTTCAGTAAGACATATTTGCTCTTCATTATTCCGTCTAACACTTTCTGTTTTTCAGCTTTTTTTGAGGCTGATTTTGCTGCTTTCAATTCAATTATTGTTTGACGTTTTTCGCTTTTTCTCTGTCTATCTAGTTCCTGATTAATAATAGCCATAATGTGAAATCTGTCAGCAACTACTTGAACATTAGGCATTAACTCATTAACTATTGTTTTATAACCAATACAAAAATATATACTGACTTCTTTTATTTCTTCTAAGACCTCTGTCCCCCACTCTATAAGGGTTTCCTTGATTATTTCTTTTGTGCGTCCCTTCAGAATTGTAATTAGCCTAGATGTGTCTAAATCTACTAATACCGCACAGTAATTGCCTTTTCCTTTAACTAAAGCTATTTCATCAATTCCAAGCCTTTTTAACCCTACAGGCTTTGAATTTAATAATTCTTCAGATGCATCTTTTAGCATTCTTTCTATTTCTTCTGTTGTCACTATCCCCTTTGATGCAACACTGTGTATATCATTTTCCAGAACTTCTTGTATTGTTTGAGGAGCAAGTCTTTTTGTATAAGTTCTCTTCTTTCTAGCAAAATCCAACTCTTCACTAAATGGTTTTCGACACTTTTCGCATTTGAATTGTCGTCTATTTATTTCTAAAAATACTGGCTTTTCTCCAAACGGCAAGTCTTTAATAATATGTCGATGATTTTGATGCAATCTATGACTTGATGTACCACAAATAGGACAATTACTTTCTTTTAACCTCGATACGAGAGCGTAAAATTATTCCAATTCCATCATGAATTCGATGTGATATAACTTTTACATCCTTTAAATCAAGAAGATCTGATAAGATTTTAATATCTCTTTTAATGTTCATAATTTTAATTTTTGTCAAAAAAAAAGCAAGCTGTATCTATAGTTAACAATAAATACTCCTTGTGTGTCAACTACAGCAACGGCTCTAGAACCTTTTTGAAACAACTTTTAACATTTTTTTACTATTTAGACTATTAGTTAAGCATAAGAAGTACTGAAGAGCCATACAATTTGATTGAGCGTACTGGCTAAAATGAACATGGAATGAGGATTGCAAAAATAGCCCTCATTTATTTTATGAGTGCAATCACTTCTAACAGTTCGCTGGGGTGGTCAATGAGAAAGTCAGGATTTTCGGCTGCTAGGACTTCGCGGGAATTAAAACCCCAACTGACGGCGATGACTTTGACATGCGCTTTTTTGGTGGCTTCGATATCTCTGGTTTCATCGCCAATATAAATAACTTCCTCTGGCTGGAGATTTTCTTGTTTTAAAAAGTTATTGATAATTCTGGTTTTACCAAAAATAGTGATTCCTGAATGTATGAATTCAAATAAATCTTCTAGCTCATTTTTTTCTAAAAATGCTGTGACATTATCGGTTGAGTTAGAAGTGATAATTCCCAGTCTATGACCTTGATTGTTTAGCTCGATTAAAGCTTCTTTGATACCAGGAATTGTACTTAAGTGTTGAATTTGCTGTTTTAACTCGCTCTTAACTCTTTTGACCAAAAAAGGAATCTGTAAAAGAGAGATACCTGATTTCTTGATAATTTGCCTGGAGTTTAAATTTCTGAGTACGGCAAGTTCTTCGGGTGTGATTTGTTTAAAGTTAAACTTTACGGCTAAACTATTAGCTATAGTCACGAGTGCGTCAAGTGTGTCAGCAATCGTACCATCAAAATCAAAGATAATTACTTTTAAAGTCATGCGGCATTAAATTGAGCAGGTGTCAAGATTAGCACGAGCATTCCGCCGCAGCATCACAGGTTTAATTCGCCGTAATGCTGATGATGGAAATCGTTTATGCCAATCTTCCTCGGAAATTTCTGCTAAATCTGTCAACTTGGGTGCAATGTTGTCAGGATATGGCTGAAACTCTAACATATCAGTTGGTTGAGCAAAACGCTGATTCCACGGACAAACATCTTGGCAGATGTCGCAACCTGCAACCCAACCTTGTAAGTGAGGTGCAATAGCACTCGGCAGTTCAAGATCGCGATTCTCGATTGTATGATAGGCAATACAGCGATTAGCATCAACGACAAATGGTTGGGTAATTGCTTGGGTTGGACAAGCTTCTAAACAGCGAGTACATGTACCACAGTGTTGAGTATGAGGTGTGTCAGGCGTCAAGTCGAGATTTGTCAGCACTTCTCCTAAAAATACCCAAGAACCATATTCTCTCGTAATCAGATTCCCATTCTTGGCAATCCAACCAATTCCCGCGCGTTGCGCCCAGACTTTATCTTGAATTGGTCCTGTGTCAGCATAAGCCCGCGCTTGAATGCCTTCACCTTGACTGATTAGCCAAGACGATAGTGCTTTGAGTTTTTTGGACATGACTTTGTGATAGTCTCGTCCCCAGCCGTAGCGTGATATTTTGGCGTATTCTTTGCCTTCAGGTCGCGCGTCTGGTGTGTAGTAGTTGAGAGCTACACAAACTAGCGATCGCGCCAGTGGCATCACAGAGCGAATATCTTGCCGTTTAGGATTAGTCATCCATGCCATATCTGCTTGATAACCCAACGCCAGCCATGCTTGTAAATGCTGCGTCTCTGGCTGTGTCTGGTCTACAGTGGCAATCCCAACTTTGTGAAATCCTAACTCTAAGGCTTGTTGCTTTACTTGACTGCTGACTAAAGACACGGGAACTTGGTTTATGGAAATAATTTTATCTATTTTACAACGCGTTGGAGGTTGATGAAAATATATCTATAGGAGCAGGTTGAAAGTTAATTTTATGTTTAATTTAAATACTAATATTCACACATCAGGTAAATTTTTATGAGTGCGGCTACAACTGATTCGCCAGAAATCCGAATTGAGGGTGTGACTGAATCAATTATTGAACGTTATTTTGCTACTTTGAACGCCGGAGATTTTGCGGCTTGCTCTTCGTTGTTTGCAACCGATGGGGTGATGCATCCGCCTTTTGAATCGGAGATTGTGGGCACTTCTTCAATTGCCAGTTACCTGGAAAAAGAAGCCAAAGGCATTAAACTATACCCACGCGAGGGCAGAGTTGATGTTGACAATCACCAGCAATTTCAGGTAACTGGGATGGCTCAGACTCCGTTGTTTAGCATCAATGTGTGTTGGCTGTTTATTCTCAGCCAACAACGAGAAATTACATACACCAAAATTAAACTTTTAGCTTCTCCTCAAGATTTACTTAAACTCCGGCAACCTTAGCTTTAAGATTCCTTTTTGGCATTCACCTCGGGGAGAGTTGCCTCTAACTTGAGACAATTCCGACCATTGACGTGTAGTTTATATTCCACACGATCCATTAAGCGATGCATAATTAGCCAACCATAACCGCCTTCTTGCCGATCTTCGGGATCTGGGGCTAAGTAGGTAGAAATATCGAAGCCTTTACCGTGATCCCACACTTCTAAAGAGATATCTCGCTCTTTGAGTTCTAAACGCAGCAAAACAGGTAAGTTTGGCTGATCTCGATGGGCGTGACGCACTACATTTGAGTACGCTTCTACCAAAGCTAGGCGTAAGCGATTAGATTGTTTCTGCCAATCAACAGAGTCTCCGAGTTGGACTTCCAAGCACCCCAATAGCCAGTTTTCGACAATGGCTAAAAACTTTAATTCACTTGGGACATGAAGCTCTGTTTTCATTACCTACAAAACCTCCAGTGAGAGTATGGTTTGATCGTCATCTTGAACAGAGTTATGTGCCTGGATTCGAGCTAGTAGATGATTTAGGTTAAGGGGATTTGGCTCTTTTTGCAAGATTTCCCAAAGACCCTCTTGATTCAGCATGGAACGACCAGCTTGTTGGTTCTTACATTCGGTATTTACAGATCCATTAGTATTCTTAAATACGGTAATTTCTGTAATTCCATCACTCGCCAGCAGCAAGGAATCTCCCGGCGCGAGGGTTAAATAACCTGACTTTGCCTGCCACACAGGTAAGATTCCTAGAGGTACCCCCCGAACTTTTAAGTAATTTGGTTCGGCTACAGGCGATTTTGACCACAGAAGCGGATAAATATGACCCGCATTGGCGTAAATTAGTTGCTTGGTTGCTGGAGTATAACAGGCTAAAACCAGGGTAATGAAGCAATTATTGCTGACTAAGTCGGCACCTAGAGCGTGATTCAGGTTCTGGAGCAAGATATTTGGCTCTCGCGGGGTTTCTTGCGATAATTCACGGCGCAATACAGAAATCGCACTCGCCATAAATAAAGCAGCGGGAACACCTTTGCCAGAAACGTCTCCCACTGCTACCCAAAGGTCGCCTTTAGGATGAACAAATACTTCAAAGAAATCTCCGCCGACTTCTCTTGCGGGATAGCAGCAGGCTTGAACTTTGACTCCCTCCATCTCTGGTAGAGTTTGGCGTAGCAGGTTGTGTTGGATTTGACGGGCAACCTGTAATTCGGTACGGATTTGCTCTTGTTTTTCTTGGAGGCTTTGGTAAAGTTTGGCTTGAGAAAGGGCTAGGGCGGCTTGTTCCGCAACCCCAGAAATCAATTGGATGTCTTCTGGTAGCCAAGGGCGATCGCGACCTTGTTGGTAGAGTGCCAACACTGCTAGCAGGTGTTGCTGATAAGTTAGAGGTACACCCAGTTGATGGTAGGAATCCAAGTCTTGGGTAATTTGCGTGACTTGATGCTCGCCTGTTTGCAGCACTTTGGCAATTAAATCGCTAGCATCAGGTAAACGGTCATCGGCGCTAAGGCTCGGATCTTGATAGGAAAACAACTCGCTTGTCAAGCGATCGCCTTCAACTGGTTTTAGCAAGCAACAAGTTGCTTCAAATGTCTGACCAATTTTTTCGACAATTGTTTGCAGCATGCTGTTGTAGTCAAGGGACTCACGAATTGCTGATGTGACTGCATTAAATAAAGATTCTCGTCGCAGGGCGCGGCGCAGTTCAAAAGTTCGTTGCTTAAGCACACGATATGTATCCGTTGCTTGATTTACGATGTTTTTGAGGTTGTCGGGATTCCACGGTTTGGTGATGTATTTAAACACCTGACCGGAGTTAATCGCCTCAACCAAATCTTCCACATCAGTGAAACCAGTCAATAAAATCCGGATCGTGTCGGGAAAGCGGTCAACTGTTTGACTCAAAAATTCGGTACCATTCATCTCTGGCATTCTCTGATCAGAGATGATCACCGCCATTTCGCCTTCTTTATTTAAGATTTCGAGAGCGCTGCGGGCATGACTGGCTTTATAAACTTGGAAATCCCGCCGAAAAGTACGGTAAAGTAAATCCAAGTTATCTGGCTCGTCATCAACCACCATTAGCTTTAATTTACTCTCCTCTATCTCAGTCATATTTGACTTCACTTTTAGTAGTAATGAGTGCTTCTTCCCACTTTATTTATTCTTCAACCGTCAATTGTCAATCGTTAATCGTCAATCGTCAACTATTGACTGATTCTCCAGTTTTTGAAAATAAGTGCTTTTTTATACTAGTATATCTCCAGGGACTCACCAAAAGTGTGCTTAACACTTTTGGGAGTTGAAACCTATCGCTACGAATTCTATCCCACTAAACCAGAACGTAGTGCTCGGACTGCGGCTTGAGTGCGGTCATCAGCGCACAGCTTGTTTAAGATATTCCGCACATGAGTTTTCACTGTACCGACGGTAATATAAAGCTTTTCGGCAATGACGGCATTGCTACAACCTTCGACGATGAGCTGCAAAACCTCTAATTCCCTTTCTGTCAGCGGGTAGGCAGCAATCATTTGATCGTACTCTATGGACTCGGCATTGATGGCAACCGTTTTTGTGTCTTCCGATTCTTCGACATTATCAGGGGTTTGTTGTGCTTGTTGGAGAACTATGCGGGCAATTGCTGGGTCAATCCAAGCATTACCGCTGTAGGTTACTCGTAATGCTTCCAACAAATTGTCAAAACTAATATCCTTCATGCAATATGAATCAGCACCAGCGGCAAAAGCTGCCAAGACTGCTTCCTTACTATCCCGCAGTGTCAGAATCAGAACCTTAGTTGGGGTTCCTTCCCGAGATTCTTGGTAAGATTTTAACTCTCGGGTTAGTTCAATGCCATCTTTATCCGGCAAGCCAATATCTATAATCGCAATGTCTGGATGAACTGTTTCCAATAGTTTCATTCCATCAGCCGCATTGCTAGCTTCTCCAACCACGTCAATTTCTTGCCGCTGTTGTAGCGCTGTCCGAATACCAACACGGGTCAGATCATGATCTTCAATTAACGCAACACGAATTTTACTCATTGTCCACTTCCGCACATCGCACTTTTTTACTTTAAATCCGATTTGCCCCAAAAGTTAACTATAGATGCTCGCTTAGCGCATCTGTGAAAAAATGTAAAGGCGAACTGAGGCATCTGGCGTGGGATTTATATCCAACCATAGCTCCGTAATTCAATATTAAAAGCTTAAAAGTTAGATTTAGCCGCAGTTACCGAGATTGTGGCAAGTTATTTGTCTCTTCCAGAAGCAGATCCATCAGAGACAGGGAATTATTAATCAGATTAGCCACAAATTCTACTCTTCCACTCCCCTCAGACGGTTGATGTGAAATGACTTCATATCTTACCATAAAAATAGCACTCTCATAGACTACAGCCAGATGTAGATACTTGAAGTCTGGACTAATAGCGGAGATTGCCGTGAATGAATATAAATGGTTAATTCGGGAAACATTGCTGTTTATGGGTAAATACATCAAAAAAATTTAATTTTTATCCATTCATGATTGCTGTCAAAATCTAGCGACAATTTACTGTATTTATCCGTCGATAACTTCGTGAAGCGGTCTTTTTTTTGGGGAAATTAATGTAACCAAGCAAGTTGGCTTGACAATTCACCCAAACACTACCCTCAGTTGGATGGCAAAAGCACTCATCTTGAGAGAAGATAAAAAATCAAACGGTATCAGAGCTAATCAACTGCCTCAAGCTGTTGTCACTTTCCTGAAAAAAGCACGCTCATTGTGTATCACAACATAGGTTTTAACTCTTTCCTGACATCTTTTAGAATCATCCTTAAGGTAGATGAAAAAACAAATTCTATGTTAAAAATTCCCGCCATAAAAATCATATAGATAATATCATTAATATGGAAGAATTTATCAAAATTTTAGTGGTGGATGATGATGCAGTAGACAGGATGGCAGTAAAGCGATCGCTCGCAAACGCTGGTGTCAAGATTCAGGTAGCGGAAGCCTCTAGCTGTAGTGACGCGATTCGGCAATTGCAACAACAGCCATTTGATTGTGTCTTTCTAGATTACCTTTTACCCGATGGAGATGGACTAAAACTAGTTCAGGAAGTCAGCAATCTCGCTCTTAGCGTACCGATGATTGTTTTAACTGGACAGGGAGATGAGGAAATCGCCGTGCAATTAATGAAAGCCGGCGCAAGTGACTATCTCGCAAAAAGCAAAGTTTCGGCAGATAATTTAGCGTTAATTTTGCGACAGGCAATTCGCATTCATAAAGCTGAAAAATCTGCTTTGGAGGCAAATCAAAAACTTCAAGAAAGTGAAGAACGCTATCGTTTAGTTTTAGAAGGATCTAATGATGGGATTTGGGATTGGCATTGTTTGACAGATGAAGTTTATTGTAACGATCGTCTGTTAGAAATTATTGGTACCTCGCGGTCAGAATTTAGCCTCACCCCGCAAGCATTTACGCAAATAATGCATCCTGAAGACTTACCAAATATTCGGGCTGTGGTTCGAGCACATCTGAATAATGGTGAAAAGTGCGAAGTAGAATTTCGGCTGCGCCATCAGTCAGGCGAGTACCGCTACTGCTTTGCACGGGGGAAAGTGCAGCACGATCAATTCGGCTGTCCTTTGCGGATGTCAGGGGTACTGAGTGATATTACAGAGCGTAAACATTTAGAACAAGCACTGAGAGAAAGCGAATCTCGGTTTAGGCGCTTAGCAGAGTCGAATGTCATCGGGATTATTATTGTCGACTTGCAAGGAAATATTCTTGAAGCCAATGAAGCCTTTTTACAAACTGTCGGCTATAGTCGTCGGGATTTGATGGATGGGAGATTAAACTGGTCAGAAATGACTCCCGTCGAAGATGCTCATGTAAATCAAGAAGCTTTAGCCCAAGTCAGGCGGACTGGAGTGTTTAATGCTTCAGAGAAAGAATATTTTCGCAAAGATGGCAGTCGCATTCCGGTTCTTCAAGGTGGGGCATTGCTTGCGGGTGCAGAAAACAAGATTATTTGTTTTGCAATCGACTTGAGCGAACGTAAAATTGCTGAAGCCGAAATTATGAAACTTAATCGCGATTTGACACGCCGGATTGCTGAATTGGAAACTTTGTTAGATGTAATTCCGATTGGGATTGCGATCGCTCAAGAGCCAGAATGTCTATCGGTGCGTGTGAATCCAGCTTTGGCGCAAATGTTGGCTTTACCACCAAATGCCAACGCCTCTAAAAGCGCCCCACTACCAGAACAACCGGATTATAAAGTATTTTTTAACGGCAAAGAAGTGCCTGCCAACGAATTACCCCTCCAGTATGCTGCCCAACAAGGAGTGGAAGTTTTAAATAAAGAATATGATGTATTAATTACAAATAGTTCTTCAGTAAAATTACTTGCAAGTGCCGCACCACTGTTTGATGAACATCATCGACCCAGAGGTAGTATTGCCGCCTTTGTTGATATTACCGAACGCCAGCGCATTGAAGAACAAGAGCGACTTTTAGCTTCAGCTAGCGCTTTGTTGGCAACTTCTTTCGATAGCCAAACCGCTTTAGAAAACCTTGCCCGGTTAATTGTCCCACAGTTGGCAGATTGGTGTACGATTCACGTTCAAGAAGAAAATCGCTCATTACGATTGGTAACAGTTAGTCACACCGAAGAGGCCAAAGCTGAATGGGGATTCGGATTATTACAGCGTTATCCCTATCAATTAGATGCACCATATGGGACACCGCATGTCATCCGGACAGGACAGTCGGAGTTTTACCCGGAAATTCCCGATACAGTGCTAGAGACTATGGCTCGCGAGGACGAACATCGGCGGCTCATGCATGAACTCGACTTAAAATCGCTGATGTGCGTGCCGATGAAAGCCAGAGGACGAACTTTGGGGGCGATTAGCTTGATGTTTAATGGCTCAGGACGCATTTATAATAGCGCCGATTTAGCTTTAGCTGAAGATGTTGCTCGTCGTGCTGGCTTAGCAGTTGATAATGCGCGGCTGTACCAGGAAGCAACACAAATTGGCGATAATCTGCGGCGAGCCATCCTGATTTTAGGTGAACAACAGCAACAATTGCGAGTTCTCCAGCGGTTAACTAACCTTTTAAACCAGCGACTCACAGATTTACCTGGTTTGCTGCAAGTGATGGTCAGGGCGGTTTGTGATGCGATTGACGGTGCTGAATTTTCCTTAATTGTTCTGCACAACCCTTCAAATAACTTATTAGAGTTAACCGCCACTGCGGGTAAAGGTGCAGAAAATTTACGGTTAAACGAACTGACTGCGACTGAGTCGGGATTATTAAGTCAAGTTTTCGCTACAGGTGAGGGGCAACTGTTTTTCAAGAATAGTAACTGTGAAGTCGCCACCATTTACGCTGTCGCCATCGAATCCGCGCAGGGGGGGAGGCTAGGAGTGTTGGCAATTGGGAACTGGCAAGATATGAATGCTTTTGATTTAGAAGACCAAAATTTATTGGATGCGGTGGGAGAACAAGCTGCGATCGCGATTAATAATGCTAGGATGATCAGCGCTCTCGAAGAGCGAGAAGAACGCTTAGGTGTGCAAAATGAGATTCTGGGACAACAAAACCGCGAACTCCAACTAAATAGGCAACAAATTCAACTCCAGAATTTGCAACTTTTGGAGGCGGCGCGGCTCAAGTCTGATTTTTTAGCCACCATGTCTCACGAACTTCGTACTCCCTTAAATGCGATTATCGGTTTTTCGCAAGTGTTGTTACGTCAACGAACTGCAACATTAGCCGAAAATCAAGTCGAAATGGTGGAGCGAATTCTCAATAGTGGCAATAATTTACTAGTATTAATTAAAGATATCCTCGACCTCGCCAAAATTGAAGCCGGTCGCCTGAACCTGGAATTAGAAGAATTTAATTTAAATCAGTTGGTAACGGGAACTGTAGCTGAATACAAGCAAATGGCAGTAGAAAAGCAGTTGGAGTTGCAACTGGTAGAAGAACTTGGTAATCCTTTGGTGATTAATGATAATGTCAGACTCAAGCAGGTTTTAGTCAACTTACTTTCTAATGCGATTAAATTTACAGAAACTGGCAATATAACAGTAAAAGTTTGGGAATTAGCTGCTGACAGGATAGCTTTAGAGGTTAAAGATACTGGTATCGGCATTAGCGAGTCGGATATTGAGCATATTTTCGATCAATTCCGGCAAATCGACCAAGGTATCACCCGCAAGCATGGCGGTACTGGATTAGGTTTAACAATTACTCGCTCTTTAGTGATCATGATGCAAGGTTCGATTCGGGTTGATAGCAAACCTGGTGTCGGTTCCACCCTCCATATTGAGTTACCGAGGCAAGTAAAAAATGAGGGTCAGGTGCAAAAACGTCGCACCCAACCCTCTAATCGGCTAATTTTTTAATCTATATCAGGGGTGAATACCCTGAGATCAGGATTCTCTAGACGCCAACAGGAGATTTGACTTCTAATCCAGGACGAGAACCATCTGCTGTGAGTGATTCGCCTTGAATGAATGAACGCAGCATCCAAGCCATTTCTTCATGTCCTTCCATTAGTCCGGTGAGGAAGTCTGCAGTTCCTTGATCGTGAAAATCGTCACCACACTTGTCGATGTGCTCTCTCAAGTTGCGGATGATTTGCTCGTGGTCTTCCACTAAGTTAGCTACCATTCCGGTTGCTAAGGGTACATCGCCGGCATGTTCTTTAATCGTCGCCAGCTTCAAAAAGCCTTGCATTGTACCTACTGGATATCCGCCTAGGGTACGTACCCGTTCAGCAATGCTATCGATTGTTGTTGACAGTATTTGGTACTGTTCGTCCCACATGAGGTGTAAACTGCGGAACTGAGGTCCGACCACATCCCAATGATATTTTTTCGTTTTGACCAACAGCAAATATGAATCTGACAAATCGCTATTTAGTAGATTATTCACGCCTTCTCGTTGCTCGTCTGTCAAACCAATATTTATCTTACGCATTGCATTACCTTAAAACTCATCATCTCTCTTCTTAGTTGAACAAATTTACTCTAGTAGTAACATCAACCCCTGGAGAGATTATTTACCTAGGCTTTATGAAACTGAGGATATCTCCATAATCAACAATTTAGTTGCGCTATGATAATTATTCTGAATTCTGGCTCCTTTATTGATATGGATACCTAATTGCTCTAGAATTCACTCTTGATAGTCCTGCATATTCTGAATTTATGACGAATCAAGTCAAGATCCCTGTTGTGGTCAACGGTGCGGCGGGTAAAATGGGACGTGAGGTGATTAAAGCTGTGGCGCAATCGCCGGATATGACTTTAATTGGCGCTATTGATCGCAGCCCGGAACATCAAGGTCAAGATGCTGGTGAACTAGCAGGTTTAAGCGAACCGTTAGAAATACCGATCACTGATCAAACCGAATCAATGTTGGCATTTGCGGCACAAGAAAGACAACCAGGAGTGGTAATAGATTTTACACATCCAGATTCAGTATATGATAACGTGAGGCGGGCGATCGCTTATGGTTTGCGTCCGGTAGTGGGTACCACGGGTTTAAGTAGCGCCCAAATTCAAGACTTGGCTGAATTTGCTGACAAAGCCAGTACAGGATGTTTAATTATTCCGAATTTTTTAATCGGTATTGTACTGTTACAACAAGCTGCTCTGGCTGCATCACAGTATTTTGACCATGTGGAAATTATTGAATTGCATCACAACCAAAAAGCTGATGCTCCGAGTGGAACCGCGATTAAAACTGCTGAACTACTAGCAGAAATGGGTAAAACTTTTAACCATGCTATCGTGGAAGAGACTGAAAAACTACCAGGCGCTAGGGGTAGCCTCACTCCCGAAGGCATACGCATCCACAGCATCCGCTTACCAGGACTAATTGCTCACCAAGAAGTGATTTTTGGCGCACCCGGTCAAATTTATACTCTGCGACATGATACTAGCGATCGCGCCTGTTATATGCCGGGAGTGTTATTGGCAGTGCGGAAAGTCCTGCAGTTAAAGTCGTTAGTGTATGGTTTAGAAAAAATCCTTTAAATCAACGAAGCATTCAGTACTCATGTTAGTCCCACTCACTCGTCAGAAATTGGAAGAACTCATTCCCTTAGTTGCAACTGGTCTGCAATATAAGTACTACTGGGGGAAGTTTGCTGATTTTTTACAGCGGCTGCTAATTTCGATCGTCAGCGTAGTTGTGATTCTAGTGCTGAAAATAGTTTTCAAGTTTGATTTAGGAGTATTAATGTTTACACTCGGACTCATCGCCGCTTTTTATTGGCTTTGGGGACCAGTTCTTTGGGCAAGCTTACGTAATGGCAAGTACCGTAAGTATAAATATAGTGGCTTCTGGCGCGGTCGAGTGCTAGATGTTTTTATTACCGAGGAGTTGACGGGTAAAGAGGAAACTGTCAACAATAAAGGCGAGTTGGTGATTGTCGAAAATCGAGAACGGCGGATTAATTTAGAGGTAGGCGATGAAACTGGCTTTACCGCTGAACTCCAAGCACCGTTGCGCGTTAACCATAAAGGTTTAGCCCCCGGTCAAATAGCCGAAATGCTAGTTCTGTCAAATAAATCAGATTTAAGTAGCATTGACCAAATTACCGATATTTACATTCCTAGTCGTGAATTGTGGATCAGTGATTATCCCTACCTGCAGCGAGATTTTTTTATCTCTGCTAGTCGGCGCTTACGCCAGAATTCTCAGGAAAAATCCCGCCGCCGCGATCGCAATTCATAAATAGGCGCGAGATTCCGCGCCGCTACATTTTTAACTACTACCATTACCGTCTTGTCCATAAGCTTGCCAAGCTAGGTCAATTAATCCTTCCATAATTGCCGCCGCGACAACAGCACTGCCTTTGCGTCCGTAAATAGTGATACTAGGAACGAGAGAGTCTCGCAAACGTTCTTTGGCAATATCGGCGTCGATAAAACCAGATGGTGTCCCAATTACCAAAGCGGGGCGAATTTCTTCAGCTTCGATTAAATCAACCAACGATGTCAGGGCTGTTTGCGCTTGACCGACGACGAATATCCCTTCAGGATAGCGTTTGGCGAGAGTTTCAATTCCCCAGGCGACCCGAGTTTTTTCTTTTTGCGGACGCGTTAGCGTGTCCATGCTGCAATATACTGGGTTGGCAAAGGTGCTTTGAATATTGGCTGTAATACCGACTTGCACCATCGGCACATCAACCACAATGGTAGTGCGTGCTGCTAGTGCTGCTGCCCCAGATTGCAAGGCACGTTCCGAAAAGTTAATTAAGGATTTATATTCAAAGTCCGCTGTGGCATAAATCACCCGACGAACCATCTCATATTCGGCAGGTGTGAACGCATGATCGCCAATTTCACTATCGATTATTCCCAAACTTTGGGCATCAGTTACGTGCCATTCCATCTGTATCAATAAAAAAGGTGCTGACTGCTGAGTGCTGAGTGAAAAAAATCATACTCAGAACTCCGCTATCAGCTTAACAGAGTGCGGAATTTTAAAGACGCAGAATCTGAATCCTTGCTCCATAAAAGACGCGAATTTTACCGAATCCGAATCCTTTCTCTATAAAAGACGCGAATTTTACCGTTTATACATTTAAGTCTCTAGATTGGGGCGACTGAAAATTGGCGATAGGTAGGCAACGAGTACGCCAATCGCGAAACCAGCAATGTTGCGTACCAGTGGTAGCCATTCAGATGTTCGCGTCACGACAGGACCAATGCCAAAGGCGAGAAATAAAATGCCCCACAGTGGAGAGAAAATCAACGCCCATTGCCAAGAAAAAACTTGTCCTTTTTCGCGAGGTTGACCAGCAAATCCACAAATTACTCCCCCAAGGATTGAGGTGATGAGGGTGAGAATCCACTGTTCTCGTGGTAGTCCAGGAACAACATTGCACCCGCCTTTAAGTAGACAGCCTCTAACTGTGTCTAGAGTTTGCAAGATTGCTTGGTCTTCGCCTTCGTCGCGGACAAAAAACAAATTACCGAAACGGGTTTGCAATTCGATCCAGAATGTCCGGGGTAGAAGTTCGTAGACTGCATCACCGACACTGAAGCTGAGAATGTTACCACCACGGGAATCGGCAACTAGCAAAATACTTTTATCGTCCAAACCCCAGAAATTAATCACCGCGCGACCTGGAGTGCGGTCGAATTGCGTTAACACGCGCAGTTTCCAACCAGTTTCCGCTTCAAAATTATTTAATTCTTTAACCAGCTTGTCTTCTTGAACACTGGTTAGAGATTTGGCTAAATCGACAACTGGAGTCGGTGTGCTTGGTAATAAGTCGGGGTTATCGTAAGCCAGCGCCGTGGGAGAATTCATCGCCCAAATCGATCCAACTAAAAACAAAGCGGCAACTGATAGCAGAATTCTTCGCCAAAAACAATGATGCATGGACGTTTGTATAGAAATTTTAACAGGACCTGTGAACAAGTAGTTTAAAAAAAGTATGGGGAAAATGATACTTCTTTACACTTGTTTACTTTAATCTAATCTAGTTCACCTTGGCAAAGTGTCTGCCAAAAGAATTATGAATTTGGCGTGATGAATACAAGTATGGGGATCGCACACTGTGTGCTTAGCAAACAGGTCGGCGCGTACCGTGAGGTCAGCGAAGCTATCGCATTTAATCTTCTTCCCGCAATGATGTTAATAAATCTTCATCTTCGTCCTGCCAATGCTCGTTGCTGCGGTCTTGTCTCAATGCTTCCCGTTCTCGCAAGGACAATAATGGTGTTTTATTGCCGCTGAGGTTATTCCGACGATTAGATGGCTTGCGGCTAAAGGTTTTCCAGGCGGTTTTCAAGCCGACAAAGACGCTGCGCGTGCCGGTTTGAAGATTTTGAGCCTGCTTTTTGGCGCTATCGAGACTTTGATCGACTTGTTTAACTACTTGTCCAGCACTTTTCACCGACTCGGTAACATCCTCAGTTAAGTCACTTATTTCCAAGCCGGTCATCCGAATCGCCTCTAAAGTCGGTGGTAACTCACGGTTGAGGGTGTCAAATAATTTCTGAGCACTTCGCGAGGCTCGTCCTAACTCTTGTAAAGCTGGCACAGCAGCCACCAAAACAGCCGTTAAGCTGATGGCGACTAGAAGAATCGATAATCCTAGCCAAAATAGAGGATCAATCACGTTGCTTCCTATGAGCGATCTAGCAGTTGAGTGGAGGTTTCTGGTGGAACTTCGGTTTGCCGCTTTAATAATTGGCTTTCCCGCATGGAAGCATCTACTCCAGCAGCTAAAGCCTCTTTAAGGCGATCTAATGTTTCATCCCAATTTCGCAATGCAGTTTCCGACAGGCGTCCTGCCTGCATCTGCACGCTCGTTGACAAGTCTTCTGCTAATTCTGGTAAAGCATCAGCAGATTTTTTTAATATTTGCCGTGTTTCGCGACCAGTGCGAGGAGCCATGAGTAATCCGGTAAGGGTACCGATGGTAGCGCCTAGCATCAAACCGCCAATAAATACTCCGGAACGGTTATTAGACATCAGTTGGGTTATATCTCCTCATACTCATTTTAAGCCGGTTTTCAACCAAGGGGAACGCACAAGTAATTTTTACCTATTTGCATGCCCGGAGCAATTTCTTGCCCTTAATAGTTGCTTTGAGAAAATTTTGTTACCGCCTTGTTCTCATTTTGCTCCATCCTAGCGATCGTCGCCAAATTTGCTGTCCGACAAGTAATAAATTGACAATCTGCCGCACTTGTGCTATCTGCCTTTCTATGGGTTGCTTTTTTTGCCGCAGTTGATACAGACTCTGCTGACCTTTCATAATCGCGGCTGGTGCGCCAGCTAATCGCGCGGTTTTGCGTTCGGCAGCACTTAAGATGTTGGCGAGTCGGGTGATCTTCTTTTTCAATCGCCATACTCGTCTGGCAACGTAAAAAAGAATTAGTGAGATGAGCGTGTTGATGACGACAACAACTGTTACCATTACTTGCCTGATTCCTCGTGGCGATGCCGCTGTAAAAATCCAAGTCTTCACGCGGACAAAGAAATAAACTGATCTTAATAATAATTAATTCTAAGTCGGAGACTATCAGCAGCCACGGGAAAAACAAGATAACTTTATACTAACTAACTTACCAATTCGGTGTGATTTACGTTTTTTTTAAGTCAAAAGAATCAAAAATCTCATGTGTCAAAATTGACAAAGCAGATTAAGATCGAGGCAAGCGAGCGGTGATTGATTATGGTATCCTCTTCTACCCCATTTCTCGATATACAAAATCATTGGGCGCGTTCATTCATCAATGTTTTGCAAACTCGTGGCATTGCTAAAGGTTTGCCTAACGGTACTTATCGCCCTGATAACTCCATGACCCGTGCTGAGTTTGCGGTGATGCTAAGCATTGCTTTTAGTCAGCACGTCAAACGTCAATATGTCAGTTTTGCCGATGTCCCAGCAACACACTGGGCGGCAGACTCTATTAAATTTGCTTATACAGCCGGATTTCTCAGTGGATTTCCTGATCAACTATTTCGTCCAGAAGACCGGATAAATCGAATCCAAGTTTTAATGTCTTTGGTGGGTGGCTTAGATATTGCCAATAAAGTTCAGCCATTAGTTACCTCTCTCCCGCAAATTTATCAAGACGCAGCAGCGATTCCTACTTATGCTACAAGTTCGGTAGCAATTGCAACTAATGCAGGATTAGTATCTAGCCATCCGAATATAAATTTACTTAATCCCACTCTTGCGGCGACTCGTGCTGATGCCGCTGTTTTTATTTACCAAGGTTTGGTGTATTTAGGGCAAGTACAAGCGATCGCGTCTAATTACATTATCACACCGCCAAAACCAACAACACCAACAACACCAGCAACACCAACAACACCAGCAACACCTTCTGCGCCGCGTGGGAATGTAATTGTCGGTCATCGCCGAGAGTTTCGGGGAGTGTGGGTGGCGTCAGTTTGGAATGGTGATTGGCCGTTAGCGCCGGGACTTTCAGTTGAACAACAAAAAACGCAACTGATTAATCTCCTCAACCGCATGCAAGCGTTGAACTTGAATGCTTTGATGTTCCAAATTCGACCGGAAGGTGATGCGCTGTATGCATCCTCATTAGAACCGTGGAGTTCTTGGCTGACGCGGAATCAAGGTAAGGCACCAGTACCATTTTACGATCCGTTAGAGTTTGCTCTCACAGAATGCCACAAGCGTAACATCGAATTACACGCGTGGTTTAATCCCTATCGCGCGAATAGTTCTGTCAAAGAAATCACGAATGTCGCCCCGCATCTGGCTGTTACCCATCCGGAATCAGTATACCGTTGGGGTAATCAGTTATGGATGGACCCAGGTGCAAAAGTTGTTCAAGATCGGACATACAGTGTCATTTTAGATGTTGTCAATCGCTATGATATTGATGGCGTTCATCTGGATGACTATTTCTATCCTTATCCAATTGATGGGAAAATTTTTCCTGACAACAGAACTTACTCAGCATATCTTGCCACTGGCGGTAAACTGAGCTTAGAAGACTGGCGACGGGAAAATGTGAATCATATGGTACAGCGCTTGTCCACAGGAATTAAGGCAGCTAAGCCGTATGTAAAATTTGGCATCAGCCCTTTCGGAATTTACAGGCCAGGACAACCAGCACAAATCAAAGGTTTAGATGCCTACAATGTGCTTTATGCCGACTCAAAAAAATGGTTGCAACAAGGCTGGGTAGATTATTTAGCACCGCAACTCTACTGGAAAATCGATCAAACAGCACAGAGTTATCCAGCATTATTGAAGTGGTGGACAGATCA